>Ga0156536_1033_pt2 | contig 17249 bp, 13 predicted proteins | sample RifOxyB2_FD_111931 | JGI IMG/M metagenome (GOLD analysis project Ga0156536, IMG submission 111931) | Elusimicrobia bacterium RIFOXYB2_FULL_49_7 | reverse complement strand
GCTCATTTCACGTAACGCCTGAGCCCAACGGGAGGTGGAATCGGCCAGCAAGAGGACTTTGAGTCCCATGTTACGATAATATTCCGCAATGGTCATTCCGGTATAAACCGAGGCTTCTCGCGCAGCTACCGGCATATTGGAGGTGTTGCAAATGATGATGGTACGTTCAATAAGTTTGCGACCGGTGCGAGGATCGTCCAATGCCGGGAATTCGGTAAAGATTTCAACCACCTCATTGGCACGTTCGCCGCAAGCCACAATGAGGATAAGGTCCGCTTCCGCATGTTTGGACAAAGCATGTTGAAGGACCGTTTTTCCGCAGCCAAAGGGGCCGGGAATGAAGCCCGTTCCGCCTTCTGCCATGGGATTCAAGGTGTCAATGGTCCGAACACCGGTTTCCATGATTTTAAAAGGCCGCGGTTTGTTTCGGTAATGACGGATCTCCCGTTTAACCGGCCATTTGAAGCTCATGCTAAGTGAATGGTCTCGTCCCTTTTCATCGGTTACCACCGCCACCGTTTCACTCACGGAATAACGGCCTTCCGGTTTGATGGACTTGATTTTTGCGCTTCCGAGAAAGTCGAAAGGAACCATAATTTTATGCGCAATCCATCCTTCCTTGACTTCGCCCAACCAGTCCGCCGCACGCACTGCCTGACCCTCAGTCAAAAGCGGCGCAAAAGCCCACTTCTTTTCTTCGTCCAGAGGATAGGTGTAATCTCCCCGCTTAAGGAAAAGACCGTTCATTTTATCGAGATCATTCTGCAGACCGTCATAGTTCTTGGACAGCATGCCCGGCCCCAGTGTGGCTTCCAGCATATGGCCTGTAAACAAGGCTTTTTCACCCATGCAAAGGCCCCGGGTGCTTTCGAATGCCTGCGCAAAGGCATGACGTCCCGCTGCTCCGATTTTTATGACTTCGGCCATCAATTTTTCATGACCGTGCTCAATGTAACAGATTTCGTTCTGTGCCACGGGTCCATCCACTTCGATGGTAATCAAATTGGATACGATTCCGATGATTTTGCCCTGTGTCGCCATGCACTGTTTCCTCCGGCATGTTTAATAACTGGAAAGCGAGGGGAGCTGGTTCAACATTGTTTCCAGCACCGCATCAAAGCGCTCTTTGCCTTTATCGGACGTCATGTCATGCCATCGAATGGAGATCGACAGTCTGACGGAAAAGGAGAGAAGTGTTTCGACACCGAAAAAGGAGAGCGCGCAAAGCTCTTCCGCAATGTTCCATCGAGTCGAATCAAGCTTCTTTTCAAACTCAATGGATTGGGTGATATCGATGGAGAAAAGGGATTCCGCCCACGGAAAGGTGCCGGACAACCCGAAATCCGGTGCGGAACTTCGGCTTAAAGCGTCGGTCACCTCGTTTTGTCCCAACAGGACAGGAGGGGTCTTTGATCGGCGTCCGTTCAAGGCCGAAGCAATATTTCTTAGATGAAGATCTTGGGCGAAAAAATCCCGGATAAAGGAATTGGGATGGGTTGTCATGCCGTCATAAAAAAGCCAATCCAATTGATCTTCAATATTCAGTCCCGGAAAAAGATTCTTTTTGTCGCGATAGGCGTCGATGAGTTCCTGCATATAGTCCGGCAGAGAGACCGGGGAGCGTATTTCGTTCTCAAGGTCAGCCCTGGAATAGGTGCCGAAAGGATGAAATTCAAAGGCGCGACCCGTGAGCAGCGTGATGAGATTTCGGTTATCATAGGGCCGTCGGAAAAGGGAAAAAAGAGCCCTGTCCGATTCCGTGACATTATCCTCGATTCCGGACAAGGTCGCCAGAAAGGGCGGAGGCGTCCGACCGTCATCCAGGCCGATATCCGGCAGACTGGAAACGAGATAGTAATATTGTGTTCCCATGCTGAGAAAAAGAATTACTCGCCAAACAGGAATTTCTTGGCGCGGGGTCTTAAAAAGCCCTTCAGGAATGTGTTGAAATCGTCATCCGTAAAACTGATCTTATATTTCCCGGCCCGAAAAACAACTTGAAATCCGGTTTGTATTTGATCGGAAAAGCGAAAAGTGCATCTGTCGCGCAAAAAGGTTTGAGCATCCGTTTTGAAGGCCGCTTCCAGGGATTCTTTTTGCTGTTCCGGCAGGAGCAATTCCATTTCTCCCAATCCCTGTTTCTGCCATTGCAAAAGGGCCGCCGCAGCGGTTTCCTTTATAAAACGCCCATCCTGAAAGGACTCCGTTGTTTTCTGATCCAGAATGCCGGACAACAGAGAATCCGTGATATGTTGCTTCAAGGCTGACAGCGCCTGCGTTGCAGAGAGTCGGATGTCTGCGTCCATATTTATTTTCAGTTCCGCCACATTCCGTTTCGTGTCGGTTAGAATTTTGTCCGCCTCGCGAGAAGCATCCTCGAGGATGCTTCTCGCGCGCACCTCAGCGGCAATCAGAATTTCCTGTGCTTTTTGTTCGCCCTTTTCAACGCCTTCTTGGTAGAGTTTTTCAGTGATTTCCAGGATTTTCTGATTCATGGAGTGAACCTCCTACTGTTTTCTGCGGCATTCTTTCAAAAAGTATAAATTACCATTTCGGATTCAATTATTTCAAATTAAATATTTCTGCGTTCACTCAACATTGTTTATCTTACCCTACAATGGACTATCGACATCTTTTCGGACCGCTTCTGTCTCGTCGGCTGGGCTTGTCGCTCGGGGTGGATCTGATTAATCATAAGGTATGCAGTTTCGATTGCGTGTATTGTGAATGCGGCGCAACAACGGAAAAGACAACGGAACGTCGGGAATATGTCCCCATTTTTCGGGTCATTGAGGAGTTGAAGGTCTATTTCGCGGACCGTCCGCAACTCGATTACATTACCTTTTCCGGTTCCGGCGAACCTTTGCTGAATAAAGGCATCGGCGTGCTGATTCAATATATCAAAGAACATTTCATCGGGTATCCCCTGGCCTTACTAACGAACAGCGTCTTGTTGTCTGATCCGGAGGTGCGGTCTGAAATTCTACCCTGCGATTTGGTCGTGCCTTCTTTGGATGCGGTTTCCAAGGAAGCCTTTAATAAAGTCAATCGGGCCGCTCCCGGAATTCATCCGATGGAAATGATCGAAGGTTTGGTTCAGTTTCGGCGTGAATTCAAAGGCAAAATATGGCTGGAAATCTTCATTGTGCCGGGCGCTAACGATTCTCCTCAGGAATTGGATCTTCTCTCCAAAGCCGCGGAGCGTATTAAACCGGATCGGGTTCAAATCAATATGCTCGATCGGCCTGGAACGGAAAGTTGGGTTCGTCCGCTAACCGCTGAAGAAATGAGCCGCGTCATGGGTTTCTTTAAACGGATCAAGGTTGAACTGGTCCCACAAAAGGCCTCCACCCGACTCAACGCAATGCTGAATGAGGATATGCCCGAAAAGCTTTTTTCCATTATACAAAGACGGCCTATTCGATTGGAGGATATTGCCCGAACACTCGGTGTACCGGAAACGATGTTGAGCCCTATTCTCGATAAATTGATTGCTGAGAGCCGTATCGAATTCGTCACCGAAGAACGCGGTGTCTATTTTCGGGCCAAATAACTATATTTTATATCCTATGGTTAAGGTGATGCTTGTTATACAGACCCGCAAAGAAGCGGAAGTTCTGAGTTTGGCCTTACAGCAGAAGGGGGTTAAGACCATTGTCTCCGAGCCCACTTACTCCAACTATCTGAAAAGCGTCCAGTATGCCCCGGATCTCATTTTCATAGAAATCCCACCCTCCTATACCGAGCAGCTGTTTTTTATTCATACCCTTAAAAAAAACAAGAAAACCTTTAAAATACCGATTATCGGTTATGGCAATCTGACTGACAGCTTGATTATTAAACAGCTCTTTATGTCCGGTTTTTCAAAGTATTTCCAACGTCCCCTAAAATTCGCCGTTATTATAGATGAAATGAAACTCTTGCTGAAGGGGCGCTTCATGACTGCCCCGCAAACCTCCGATACTGTGGACCAGGAAAAACGGAAGCAGGATTTCGCTTTCATTGCGGATAAGGAAAAGCTGCCAACCGAGCGGATCGAAAAGATGGTCGACTATGTCGGCAAACTGTTGGCGTTTCCCTTTAGTATCGCCAGAATTCTAAAGATTTCACAGGATGAAACAAGCGGCGCAAACGAGCTAACCAAGGCAATCAAAGCGGATGCCAGCATTACCGCAACCATCCTCAAGATTACCAATTCGGTTCTTTTCGCCTCTCGTGATAGGACCATCAGCAACATCAAGGAAGCGGTCATTCGTATCGGTTTCCGGGAAACCAAAAATATCGCGCTCTCCATGTCTATCATGAAATTGTTCGGAAAAGAGGAAAAGAACGCAGGCTATAACCGGATGGAGTATTGGCAGCATTCTTTGGCCTGTGGGGTGGTGGCTGAAAAGCTGGCTAAAAACATCGGCTTTCAAAATCCGGAGGAAATTTTCATTGCCGGCCTGCTTCACGATTTTGGAATCCTGCTGTTTGATGAGTTTTTCGGCGAGTTGTTCGAGAAAGCCATCGCCTTGACAACACAAAAGTCCATCCCCCTGTTGGAGGCGGAAAAAGAACTGTTCGGCCTGACGCATAACGATTTGGTCGAAAAACTTTTCGAAAAATGGAGCCTGCCGAGACACATTACATTTGCGGTCTCCAAACATGAGGAATTCCTCGGCTTGTCGGTCAATGATCCCTTGCTTAAAACGGTTGCCACATTACTCGGCATTTCCAATATTATAGCGAAAGCCGCGGATTTAGGGATGGGCTGCGACCAGGTCGTTCACCATATCCCGAAGGATTATTTCTTATTGCTCAAAATGCCCGGCGGCCCTAAACCCGCCTTTTTCGAAGATATTTATCTCTCGCTCAAACTGTACGGTCAGTTCTTGAATATTGAATCAAATGACATTAAGGATCAGGCCACATTGGAAGCTGAGACCGCGACCGCGCTGAATCTGATGAATTATTCTGATCTTAACTTCGAACCGCATCTTTTTTATCTCAGGCAGCAAGGCTATCGTCTGATTGAAGCCAAAAAAGTGGACGATTTTCGGAAGATGGTCGAACCTTCCGGCCTGGTCCTCTTGAATACCACCGCGGAGAACACGGTTGACGACATCAGCCCCTTTCTTTCCCTTCTCGGCGAACGAAAAATGCAGGAAGGCCAAAAACCCATACCCCTGCTTCTTTTTTGCGATTCAAATCAGGTCGTCCCAGGAATCGAAGGATATAATCCCATCCGGAAAATACCGAAGAGGATCGACTTGCGAAATGTAGTGGCCGAAATCGAAAAACACCTTTTGCCCGTCTCAAACGCCTTACCCGTGTCTTAACTTGACAGAGAAGCAGTTGAAATGATAGTTTTAGTACAGAAACGGAACATGCTAAGGTGATATTTTTATCGTTAGGACGCCTGCTACTTTTTACGCTTTTCTTTTTCACGCTTCGTGCTGAATTCCGACATTCGTTGAGCGGTCGGCTGACACAACGTCTCTATGTGCTTTCTTTCGTCATTCTTGCAATAGGCGAACTGGTTATTTTTGCTTTTGCATTGGGACATGGCGGACAACCCTGGTACGAGCAGCCCCTCCGTCCCCTTTTTGAGATTTGCGCTTTCCTGTTATTGTCTTTTCTCTGTAATTACGAGCATAATCGTCTGAATGAGGGGCATTTAAAGACGGTTATCATTTATTACGGACTGGCCCTCTTGGCGCCTATTGTCATCATTCTTCTTTTTAGTGCCGATGTCAACCGCGTCATGCTTTTGGGGATCGAGATCGTATTGGTGGTAAAATTTCTCCTGAACGCAGCCGACAAGCTGGACGACACTTTTGAGCGTCACGAAATCGTCCTGATCGGCACAGGCCTTATCTTTTTTTTAGCGGATCTCTTTTTACGGTTTATCGATCGTTTTTCGGGCATCGGTCTGACATTGGCGGTTCCTGCGTGTTGCATGGCATTTCTTTCTTATGCCATCCGGGGAAATCGTAGGATACTGGACAAGGAAATCGAAATGCGGGACAAGGAAATTCAGATTTTTGCCGATATCACCAAAAAACTGAATTCCACCTTTGAACTTTCACCGTTGCTGAACGGTTTTGTGGTTGAAATTTGCGGTATTCTGGACGCCTATGCAGCTGCGCTCTACCTGGACAAGCCTTCGATTCAAGGGGGGAAAACGGAGGGCACGGCTTCCGATACCCAGGAACTGGTCTGCGAAGCGGTTTACGGTTTTTATCCGCCACCGCAACCGGTGGATGAACGGGTCGTGACGAAAATTGAATTCCTGCACAAGGCCGTTAAGACCATTCCCGTAAAGAAAGGACTTCGAACCGTTGGACGTGTCTTCAACAGCGGGAAAGGGGAATTGGCCAAGGATGTCGATAAAAACGACAGTTTCATCCAGACCATCCCTAAAATCACCATGACCAAGACCATGATTACCCTGCCTTTGATGCGGGAGGGAAAGGTTTACGGCGTGTTTCAGCTCATCAATCATAACGATGGCGAGAATTTCTCAGAAGAGGATTTTCGTTTTGCCGAAATGATTATCGATCAAGCCAGCCTTGCTATTTACAACGCGTTCCTCATCGAAGAGCGCGAAAAAAAGCTCGAAACGGATGCGGATCTCAAGGCGGCCCGTGAGATCCAGCTTTCTCTTATTCCCAAGACCATTCCCGACACTCCCTATCTCGACATTGCCAAACACTTTTCCCCGACTCGGCAAATCGGCGGCGATTACTACGATTTCATTCCCATCGATGAAAGTCATCTTGGCGTCATTATCGCGGACGTATCGGGGAAGGGGGTTACGGGAGGCTTGGTCATGAGCGTCATGCGTACACTTATGCGCATGATATCGGCCACCAGCCTTTCGCCCAAGTCCGTCCTGATGGAACTGAACAAGGGTGTGGAAATTGCGGTCAAGGAAAAGCATATGTTTATCACTGTCCTGTATTGTGTTTTCGATATGAAGCAAAAGAAAGTGACGCTTTGCCGCGCCGGACACAACCCTTTCTTGGTATGCAAGGGAGCGACCCGACAACTGGAGCAATACAAACCGGAAGGCATCGCACTCGGCATCATTGATTCCGATACTTTCGGCAGGATTACACGAGAGATAGAAATCTCCTATGACAGCGGGGATTCTTTTTTCTTCTACACGGACGGAGTCGTTGAAGAATTCAACTCGGAAAAGCAGATGTTCGGAGATGAAAAACTTAAAGACTATCTGGAGAAGACCGTCCCGCTTCCATCAGCGGCAATCATTGATGGGCTTATTGTCGAGCTTTCCGAATTCCGTGGGCAAGGGCAGGAACAACACGACGACATCGCCATGATTAATATCAAAGCCAGATAAAAACTGTTGAACTCTTTGAAAAGTTTAATTTATTTTGAATATCTGCTTAATTAAATACCTTTATATGAAACGTATACTATGATGGCGCATCACGACGACCAAAATCAAGACGAATTGAATTACGACACTCAGAAATCGTATAAAGAGCTGTTATACGGAAAGTATATCTTTTTAGGCAAATTAGTCGCGGTTGCCGCGATTCTCATTGCCGCGATCTTCCTTCTTTTAAATAAAATCGGCAAATCGATGAAGGAAGTCAACGTCCAAATCACCATCAGCGATTATCTTGCCTTGAATGAGACGGAACGTATCGCCTATCGCAATAAGGTTAAAAATATGCTCATTGGCGAGGTGCTGGAATTCCGAATTGACACCGTTTTAGTAGTGGTTGATAATGATAAATACGTCTTTTCAGAAGACCGGGGCGTCTATTCTTTTCCGGAGGAACGACATATATATGGTTGCCGTCTTCATGCCCTGGAAATGGTCATCAAGCGTTCACTTCTGGAAATGGAATACCCCTTTCTCTTTACACGGTTGGTAAAAAAAGATTCCTTGGATCGCATTGATTTATCACGCTATCGCTTGGTGGAATCCGCTTTTCCGCTCTACATCACAAAAGCCATCGATTCCATTTATACGATTCCGGATCGGAACACAAAAGACGCAACACGTAAGGTTCATCTACCGGATTCCATCAGCCTCTTTTTTTCAAATCTTTATGCTGTCCATGATGCGGATTTGCTTTTCGAGAAATATGTCGGAGACGGCCCCGTTATTCCGTTTCAGGACATCTCAATCCAGGCGTTTGAAAAACTCCCGCCGGATTCACAAAAAGCGATTCGGCGTGCGTTTCTATCCTATGATGAGTCCACACAAAAGAAGATTCGAAAAATAAGAATTCCGGTTTCCAGCTCTTTTGACTGCCAACCTGTTAATGAAAAACCGACCGGCGGTTTCAATTCCATCACCCAACAGAAATTACACGAGCTTGAAGTCGGTTCTCTTCTAACACGATATTTCAACCACGCCACCTTTTCCCTTGTTTATCCGATGGTTTACGCATACAACATCACTTACGAGGAAGAAGCGGGTATGACCAATAATGTCCGATTGGTCGCCTTAAAGGGGGGGATGGCGCCTGCTCATTTTAATTTGGACAGAGGGGATTGCCCCATGGCCTTGAAGCAGGGGATGTACGCTGACATAACGGATTTAATCGTCAATTGGGATCAGTTTAAATACTTTCCAAAAATCGCAATGAAAGAAACGTCGCTTAACGGTCGTTTTTTCGGTATTCCCAAAAAATCCATCGACATAGACTGTATTGCCTATCGTCGGGACTGGCTTGAAGAACCCGGCATTATCGAATGGTTTCAACAAAAAGGATGGATTCACCCCAAGGATCATCGACCTTACATCCCCTTTGACTGGAATTATGATGATTTTAAAACCATTTGCAAACTGATTACGGACAACGATAAGACGGGAAAACGTAAAGGCGCCGTCGAGCTTCCCGGGCCATTGCTCTATCTTGAATCCTATGGCATGTCGGCAAACTTCACTTTTGCTATGGATATTTTCTTTAAGGTAAATCCATCCGGAAAAACAACCTGGGAATTCTTTGATGATAATCCCATATTTATCGAAGGGCTTAAAACGGTTCATGACATATATTGGATAGATAAATCCATACGAACAGGAGTGGATGTCAATTATTCCATGACCAATCAGGAATTTAATGGTAGCCGGGCCGGCATGTATCAGACCACTGCGGCTTCCGGTATTGTAGCTAATGCGCTTTCGCAAAAATACACGATTTTCGGAAACGACCGTCCTTACGATCAGATTGTCGGCATGACCTCTTTGCCCGGCAGAAAGAATCTGCCGCCATTGAATATTGCGGATTGCTCCATGTGCGGCCTGAATCCCTATATGGATCATGCGGAATTAACCGCAGCAGTTGCTTGGCTTAAGGTAAATTATTCGGGCGAATCCATCCGTAATAATATTCGCTATCAAGCGGAAGAAGCCGCTATTTTAAATACCTCTTCAAAAGTATACAGAGAAGCATTGGCATCAACATATTTGATTGATTTCAATGAATTCGGCATCAATATAGATACTCTTTTCCCTCCGATTTATATTGAATTCTTCGACCATCTTCGTAAAACACAATTTTTTCCCGCCCCCCCCTCCATGGAGGATTTTGGCTTGAAGATGCCGCCCCTGCGGATGGTGCAGGCGCATATCTTTACGATGTTCGAGAAAGTACTGGTGAATAGCGAACCGGATTACAATACGATTATTCAAGAAACTCGGAATATTGTAAACACTTCTGCACTGGCCTATAAAGATGATAATTCCAAAGAGAAATTGCGTCTTTATACTCAGGCATTGGAAAATTATATAAAGACCTACATGCCGCAATTTTACGAATATCGTAAAGTCCGTTTCCAACAGGATTTTCAAACCATTCAACAACTTCCAAACTGAATTATATGGAAAATACTATTGCCGCTACCGGTCAGGGATATAAAGAAAAGAAATTCTTCTTCCGTTGGGCCATCAGCGCCCCCGGTTTATTGACGCAACTTATTTTCGGCTGGCTGCCTCTCATGATCGGTCTGATTTCCGCGTTCCAGACCTTTAACTTTAAACATTCAACATGGTGCGGAGTGGAAAACTTCAAAAGTGTGCTCTCTGATCCGTTATGCACACCTTTTTCTCCACGAGCGGCAACGGACCATTATGATATTTCCGTCAAAAAATATACCGAATTGCATTCTGAGTCGCCGAATCCGGCAATGAAAGTGTGGTATCGCGTCCGCTCCTTATATTTCGGGTTAGGGGTGGTATGGCGCAATACCATTTATTATGTCGCACTTGATCTATGTATTGTCTTCTTTATTCCGATTATCGTTTCCATTTTATTGATGGAAATGCCGCCGTGGCTGATTCGAATTATGATGATTTTTTGGTGGATTCCCATTGCGGATATGGCGTCCACCATTTTATTAAAATATTTTTACAACGTTGATTATGGTTTACTAAACGGATTGATAAAGAATTTCTATATTATGATAGGGAAACCTGAAAGCACATGGTTATTTCCGCGGTGGCTTAACTCTCCGGATCTGGCCATGTTATGCATCGTGCTTCCCAGCATCATCATGTTCATGCCCGGTCTTGTATATGTGGCAGCCCTGCAAGGCATTCCGCAGGATTTATATGACGCTGCTGAAATAGACGGATGCGGCTTTTTGCAGAAAATTTGGTACATCACTCTTCCACGGTTGCGTCCTATCATATCGACCATGATGATTTTCGCCCTGATTGCGGCTTTCCAGATCATGGACCAAATTCTTATCATGACCGGCGGTGGACCGGCGAATAAGACAATTACCGTTTCTTATTACATATATAAATTATCGTTTGATTATCTTGAAATCGGTAAGGCGAATGCGTTGGCAGTGATTTTCTTTATATTTCTGATGCTATTAACCGTCATCCAACGGACTTTCTTTAAGGAAGATGTAGATAGAGGAGAAGACAAGAAAACCCTTAAACTGATTGACAAAAAGGATGGTTAACAGCCTATGCCATTAATTCCTCAAATCGGCAGAAAGCATTTCCGAGTCCGCTGGCTGTTGATTTCTATTACCAGCCTTCTTTGGATTGGCGTATTATTACATCTTTTCCCGATTTGGTACATGATCTCTACGTCGCTTAAGGCAACAGCGGAAGTATATGCCAATCCCGTTGGTCTTATTCCGCAGAAGATTTCTTTTGCGTCTTACAAACTTCTGTTTAATTCCTTGACAGGAACAAAGGCTTTCGCAGAAACGCTGTTATTCAAATATCCAATGACCCTGTACATCAAAAACTCCTTTCTCCTTGCCCTGGGCGTTATCAGTGTGAATATCCCCACAACGTTGATGTTGGCTTATGCGACATCCCGGCTTCATGCACATCGCACAAAAGTGGTGCTCTTTTATATTTGTGTTGCAACCATGATGATTCCCTATCAGGTCAAAATGGTCCCATCGTTTTTGCTGTTAAGCCACTTTCCATGGCCTACGGATTATATTCCGAACATTCCTTTTACGGACATCAAGTTTCCCTCCGTTTCATTCATCGGAAGCTTTTTTGGAATCATCATGCCGGCCGCTTTCAGCGGCTATAATTTCTTGATCCTAAAAAGTTTTTTTGACGGAATCGATAAAGAGTATATTGAAGCTGCACGTATTGACGGTTGCAGCGAAATGGGCATCATGGTTCATATTATTCTGCCGTTAGCCAGACCGGTTATTGCTTTCGTTTTTTATTCAACTTTCATTACGGCTTGGAATAATTTTATGGGGCCCTGGCTCATTTTAGGCGGTCTTCAAGAAAAATGGCCGCTGTCGATTATTCTATACCGGTTGCAAATGTTTCTGAATAATACCAGTGCCGCACAAGCAACCAGTGAGGCTGCTGAAGCCATGCGTGCGGCAGGAGCGGGGTTTAATGCATTGATGGCATTGGCCCTGATTCAGTGCATCCCGATGTTGCTTCTCTTCATTTTCTTCAGAGAACAGATAATGAAGGGAGTGAAATTGAAGGGGTTGAAAGCCTAACGCGTGGCCGCTCTCCGGCATCTGTTTCTGCTGTCGATTCTTGTCTTTCCATTATCCGGTTGGCCGGATGAACCGTCGCTTTTGCCCCAACATATTCTTTCTGAAATCCGCAGTCAAGCCTCAAGTCGGTTTCCGTATGACACCCTTCGGGTTGTTCCGATTCCCAGTCACCATTCAACACGGTTTCAGGGAGACACTCTTTTTTATCCGGAATCACTTTATGGTTATGATGCGACATTGGAATACCGCTTCACCTTTTATGCGGGTCTTCAGATATTCCAGAGGTTATTGGCGGATGAAATGAAAAAGGCCGGACCCCGCACTTCAATTTCTCCTGATCAGTTCTACCAAACGGCCATTGTCGCCTGCTCATTGACACTTGCCGGGATACATCGTACCGAAAAAGATCCTATTCTTGACGATCTTCTGCTTGTTGAATACGGTCTGAAGCCGTTCCGCTCACAGACAACGGATATTATTGTATCCCGCGACTATCAAAGTGATTCGCTTCGCTATTGGTGTATATTAAAGTGCATATTAGGCAATCGCTGTGATTCCACCCTGAAAAACGAATGGTTGAACGGTTCCAATCAACCGGCTTATGATATTCAGGAAGTGAAGCAACTTCCTCTTTTGGGAAAAAAAGGAGTGGAGGTCCAAACCACGATTCGTAATCAGGGTTCACTTGCTTGTCCGTTTAACCTGGAGATGCATTTTACAGGAGGAAGGGAAGATACCGTTTTGCGATTGCCCGGCTTTATAAAAGATACGACACTTCATTTATCAATAGAATCTCGACTGCTTTCGGTTGAAGTAGACCCAAGACACCGCCTTTTTGAGAAAAAGGAGGGGCAGCATAAATTTGTATCCAAAGAGTATGCCAAACGCAAAAAGGTTCGATTGGTCTTTGTCTCGTTGTTATGGGATCTTTTTTCTCTTCTGAGCGCTTTGGCATTATTGCAACTCGCGGGTATTTTCATTCATCCGCTGACACGCTTGTTTTATCTGCGCCCCCGATTCTGGTACGCCCTGCTGGTGCTATTCTTTATAACGGTAAAAGCTTATCTTCCTTTTGTTTTCTTTGGTTTTACGGTCTGGGGATTTGTTTATGATGCTCTTTTTATCCTATCCAACGCCCAGCAATCATTATTGATGTTTTGCATTTCCGTTACCGCATTGATGACTTTTTGGGTATTTGAAAAAGATGGGGTTGCAATGAACCAGCTTGCATCCACAATGAAATATGTGCTCACACTCGGTTTTATAACTCCTCTTTGGATTTTTATACTGATCTGAGTCTTACTATGAATCTTTTGCTTCTCATCTTTCAAAGCCTGTTATGGCCTTATTTATTCTTTGTTTTAGTTATTGCCATCGCAATGATATTACTGACGATAAACCGGAGCGATAGGACGGATATTTCGGAAGAGGGTGAATCAAGGCTCCCCTTTGTTTCCATTGTGCTGCCGGCCAGAAACGAAGAGCAAAGTCTTAGAGCTACCCTGCAAACACTCATCCAGCAGGATTATCCGAAAGAGCGTATTGAAATCATCGTGGTTAATGATCGTTCAACGGATAAGACAAGTCAGATTGCATTCGAATTCTCAAAGAATTATCCGCAAGTCCGTTTGCTCACCATTGAATCGCCCAATCCCCATTTAGCCGGAAAACAAAACGCCTTGCATACCGGGATCCTTTCCGCACAAGGAGAGTATATCCTGATAACGGATGCCGACTGTGCCCTATCTGATAAATTCACAAGGCTTTATGCTTCAAAACTTAAAGAGGGGCATGAAGTTGTTTTTGCAAGAACAGGAATTAAGACAAGCCGGACTTTCTTTGAATTGCTTCAAAAATTAGATATATCTTTTTTATTCGGGATTGCTGCTGTATTACAAAAATTGGGTTATCCTTCATCTGCAATGGGCAACAATATCGGATTTTCAAAGCAGCGGTATCTGGAATTAGGCGGCTATCCGGCGTGGAAATATTCGCTTGTCGAAGATTATCAATTAGTGAATGCTTTCCGGCGTTCCGGTGCAAAAAGTAGTTTTATGAATCTTTATCCACCGATTGTCTTAACAGAATCCGTGAAAAAAGTCTCTTCTTTCTTTCACCAACGTCAACGATGGGCCTCGGCAGTAACTCAGGGCAATCCGATCGTTGCATTACTTGCTTGCTCTGCACTTCTGCTCAACTCTTCTTGGGTGCTGCTTTTTTTTACCTATCCGGCAACCGCGTTCAAATGGCTTCTGATTAAGCTATTGGCGGATTTGATGCTTTTTTCGGTTATTTTGATCCGATTTCGGGAACCCAAGAACATAGCGGGTTTCCCTCTTTGGTGGGCTTATTTTCAAGTATCACCGCTCCTGATTTTTCTGTTATGGCTTGCTCAGCCCATAAAATGGAAAACATAAAGCGGCCACAGCGAAATACTACTTGGTTTCTTCGGACTCTTCTTCGGTAATAAGATGGAGTACTTCTCCGCGGGTCTTACAGAGCAGTATCTTTTTGGCAAAGCGGTCGTTCCGCATAAGTCGTGCAATATTGGCCAACATTCGGATGTGCGGACCTGCTGCGTTCTTTCTTGAAAGCAGCAAAAAGACGATTCGGACCGGTTTGCCGTCCATGGCATGAAAATCAACCGGCTTTTCCGTAATGCCGAAGGCAATCACCATCTCTTCCTGGATATCGCATTTGGCATGGGGAATAGCGACCCCTTCACCGATGCCCGTACTGGAAACCGCCTCCCGTTCAAGAATGGCGGAATAAATCTTCTCCCTGGAGATTTCCTCGCTATCAAACTGCATTACCTCCAGCAACTCCCGGATGACACTATCGCGTTCTTCTGATTTTATTGGTAAAAGGATACTGGTGGGGGAGAGAACAGAGGACAATAACATGGTGGTATTAATATTTCTATATTGTCATGCCTATTTCAAGCTAAAAACGCACTGACAGCCCCCAAAATCACCGTGCACCGGACCCGCTCTGGATGGGCTTGAGCGGTTATGTCGCCATTCCGACCGCTCTGGAGGCGGTTCTCAATGGGGTGTTCCAACTGCTGGTACACTTGGGGGGGCTGAAATTTGGATATTGCGGTTGAAATAATTATCTTACTTTCAAAGAAAATGGTCCAATTCTACGCCAACACTAACCTCGAATCCGACAAACCCTTCCGCTCGCTTCTTCTCGTGGACGATGATGTGAAAATTTGCGACTCTTTGGGCAGGCAGATATCGGACGCTCAAGCCAATCCGCATGAGTTTTTTGATAAAAAAAGGAAATTCAAAAACCTGTTGGGTATGATAACTGACGGATTGGTTCAGGCTAAGACCCGGCGGATGTCGTATTCGTGGGGGAATTATTGTTTGGAAAGAGACCTGTTTCTGGATGAGCCGGATGAGAAAAAGCGAAGCGTGATTAAAGAATGTATTGGATATGCCAGACGGGATTATGATAATATGCGGAAAACGGTTCGAGGGGTTTGCTCTCTGGTGTTGGGACAGTCAAGGAGCGTGGCACGGAAATTTTCCGGGTATTCCAGTATGGCTAATTTTAGGGTAGGTTTGGCTGCTTTGGGGATAGTGAATTGGGATAAAAAGCCAAAAAGTCAGGTCGAAAGATTCATTGCCAAAAAAGAATTTTGAAAATAAGAGTTAACTTTCAGTAAGAGGCCTGCACCCTATTCTAAAAATTTAAGACTCATTTGGAGGTTCTATGGTTCGGTTGTTAAATATCATGGTTATAATGTTATTGTATTTTGCTAATCAGGCCGATTGCCGTATGGAAAAGAGTGTAGAAATAGATAATTCTTCTTCGTCAGAAACAATAGGGGACAAGAGTGCAATTGCTAAAGGGGCAGTCCAGGCTTCTGCCGGTTATCTGAATTTTACTCAAGAGTTATTCTCTATTTCGACAGGCGCTGGATTTGGTGCTCAGATAGGGATAGACTACTCCAATGTGTCGGTGTATAATACTGTCAGACAAAGTAACAAATATACTCCAACCGGCATATTGGGATTAGGGTGGCAATATAGCATACCTCGAATTGTAGTGGATCACAATGGGACCGTTTCTTTGGAAGATGACAAATGGTACTACTTGGATGAAGATGGCGCATCGCATAAGATAGAAATGGATCTATCCACCCACAAAGGACGTATTCCAGGTTTGTTGAATTATACGATAGAATATAAAAAAGCCGATAACAGCAGCACAGATAATACAAACAATATAATCGTCGGCTGGGAGATGATTGTGCCGGATGGAAATAAATATAAATTCGGAGATTATGAAAACAGCAACGACCGTAATGCCTGCTCAATTACCTATCAGAGCAGTGGGGAGATAGGACTGTTTACTAATTATTCAGAAGCCTATATTGATGCGTGGTATTTGAAAATTTTGACGAATCCGAATGAGTCGCGCTCCATCAATCTATCGTATATGGCTTTGGATAATGGAGAGATTACTGGAGAGGTTGTTAAAAATACCAATGGCAAGATAGCGACACGGGCGATGTATCTTGAAGAGATTAATAGCAGCAATGGCGACCAGATAGACTTTGTTTACGAAGGGAAAGACCCTTCGGAATATGCTGACCCAACAGATTTAACATCTGAACCGGATATCTACCACGATAGGTATGAAATACAATTTCTAAGAAGACTTTTATTAAAACGGGCAGGTAATACTTATCGTCAATATGTGTTTGATTATGGAATAAACGAATTCATCAATATAACCTCCGGAGATGCTGCGTTATTAAATACCGCCTACAACAAACGGTTTCTTAAACAAATCATATTACAGGATGGAAACAATATTCAATTGACGCCTTCAATAAAGTTTGTCTATAGCACTGGATTTATTAATTCGACAAGGAATAATTCAGGAGTAGAAGAAGCATATGTCCAGCCTGCGGTAGGGTTTGGATCAATATCCGGCATAACCAATCAGAGTGGTTTGGTGACCACGTTTAATTACGCAAAGATCGAGGATACTTATCCTATTTATCAAGATAAGAAACCAACAATAGGGGATAACAACATACCGGAGCCTGGCAATTTGTCTGATTTGGGGACAGCACTCGGAACAAGTTTGCCGCAAAAAATGAATGGGAGAAGTCAAATAATCGAAGGTGCAGGGTTTATCGTTATAAACGAATATTATCGGGATGGAAATTGGTTTTGTTGGAAACCCAATTTCTTTGCGTCGATTGATAGTGGTTTTAGGCCTCTGAATGATTATTCTGCGGATGCTATCAAATATCCCTTGCC
>Ga0156536_1010_pt2 | contig 17328 bp, 9 predicted proteins | sample RifOxyB2_FD_111931 | JGI IMG/M metagenome (GOLD analysis project Ga0156536, IMG submission 111931) | Elusimicrobia bacterium RIFOXYB2_FULL_49_7 | reverse complement strand
TTCACGGCCTGCTCATTAAGTCCTTTGAGCAATGTATAGCCCTCTCCCACCAATACCACAATGCGTGAGAAGGGTAATGGGATATTGAAACGGTCCCAACTGTTCAGCCGCTTGCGTGAAGAATAACCGACCCCAACGGTCACAATATCCGCTCCGGTCTGCGCAGCCATGGCAATTACACCGGGTTGGACCTTTTGAAAAGGACCGCGCGGACCGTCCGGTGTAATACCAATGACCTTGCCCTGATTCAACAAAGCAATGGAATCACGATACAGAGCCATCCATCCTCGCGATGAAGAACCCCGAATAAACCGGTATCCCCAAGCGGATAAAAGCCGGACCAGATACTCTCCGTCACGGCTACGACTGATAACTCCATAAGCCCCTTTGCCCATGAACGAGCGGCTGGCCATAAGAAGATGGGTGTGCCAAAAAGCGTAAATCCGGCCCGGACCATAGCCTTCACGGTCTGTCGGAAAGGATGAAGAAGGCCCTTCAAACACCACGGAAAGCCGGCTGGTTTTAATGAGCAGGAACACATAGACCCGCAATATCGTTGGAATCAGAATTAATAGAAGTGGTCTTAGCATGTTGAAACACAAAATATACATGTTACAGACAGATGCTTTATATATTATTTTTCCTTTATGCGGATGCTTAAACCGATATTCATAGCGTTCATATCCGCCGTTTTCCTGTGCGGATGCGCAGATAAGAACGTCCCGTCCGAAAAGGAATTCGCCCGTTTTTATGCCCGCTCCCGTCTCATTCAAAAGCAATATGAGCATTCCCCGGACACTCTTCAACGTCTTCTGGTCGGCCTTTACAGTGAAAGTGGACTTACACCAGAAGGGGTGGCCGTCTTTCAAAAGAAGATGGAAAAGAATCCCGAGAGATGGGAGGATGTTCAACGCTTGGTATTGGAAGAACTGAAAAATCTGGATTCAAAGCGGAAGTAATTGCTATTTTAGAAAAAAGGAGCGACCGATTAAAGACAAATTATTCTCAACCAAAAATTTCGTGGTGCTGGCCCTGGGTCTGATTTCCTTGATTGTGGGCTACCTATGCCTCAGCCGCGGACCGGAAGATAATCCGTTATCCCTGACCATAGCACCCATCCTCCTGGTGTTGGGCTACTGTATTCTGATTCCAGTGGCCATTATGTTCAAGGGCAAGAAAAAAGAAAAAGCTTAGCCATAACCTTTTTTCTTCGAATCGACTTCAAGGGCGATTAGCTCAGTTGGTTTAGAGCACCTGCCTTACAAGCAGGGGGTCGGGGGTTCGAACCCCTCATCGCCCATTTTATCCCACAACAAAATCAACGGCTTACAAAGTTATGTTTTTCCGCAAACCCTCATCAAGCCGTACATGAGGCTGGTTTTCCCTTATACGGCTTTCCTTAATACTCTCGTCTCAAAGAGCATAGTCCGAACACTCATCTTATCACCACAATCTTTTTCACTTCTGCACATTTGCCGGACTCCATTCTCAAATAATAAATACCTGCGGGCGTATTATGACTAAATCGACAAACAACTTCATTCTGAACATTACTGAAACCAAAAGGACCATCGGCAAAGGTTTCAACCAGTCTACCGTTCAAGCTGAAAAGACGAATCGACACATGCTGCACAGTTTTAAGAGTGAAGCGTACCGTGGTTGAATGATTAGCAGGATTTGGATAATTCTGCAATGAGAATATTTTTACCGGCTTTTTTTTATGCCCCTCAACGTTTACTATTGTGGTGTCCAAATATTCATCGGCTCCAATATCCCAGGCAGAACCAGAAGGACGAGTTTGACCCTCTATATCATCGAAAAACGCCCCTGCTCCTGGATCGGACATTCCACAATCTCTTGCCCCTGTGTCGGTAGGAGCAAGACGAAAATCTTCGCCATCATAATCTACAAAAGTAAATGTTTGATTTATCCTGTTTCCTGTGCCAATAAACTTGTTTGCGGTGCTATCAGAAGAAGCATTATAATCAAAAGTTTTATAACTTCCGTTCAATTCAACCGGCGTGAAATCTCCTGTTCCATTATTACATGATAAATTATTTTTCAAATACCCCATAGGGATGTCTATTGTTACAGTTATACCATATCGACCATTATTTACGGTTGTGTTATTATAAACTTTAGCGTATAGTGCAAAAGTACCGACTTGGATACCGCTGTGTGGAATATTATAGCAAATATTATTATGAACGATTGGTGCGGGATTACTGGGATAATGACTACCTACGTCTATTCCCTTACACGTTGAGCCATATATTGGGTTTATATCATGTACAATATTATAGGCTATTTCCGCATTACATGCTGTCCAAAGTGCTGTATTAACCCCACGAGTTTTATCAGAGGTTATTATTAAGCCTATTATTCTAACAAATGCATTTGGATTTTTCAGATTAATAACCATTATATATTGATAACTAACAACACCCATCAATGTATAGCCAGATGTTGCAATACCATTATGCCTCTGCCTTTTATTAACTTCCGTTAAAGTGTCATATGGGGTATAGATATTGATATAATTATTTGTCCCTGTAGTACAACTAGCCGTATTAAGGCTAACGTGCATTGTATCTGGTCCAGAGTCATCATAACAAGGAATGTTAAGAATAACATTCGCCGACACTAAATTCTTGCTATTGACATGAACTGAGTCGGTCGCTCCTAAAAGAGCATCTTGTAAATGAATATATTCATGGGCAATTGAGGTAACCGCTGTTGAAGATAAGTCATTTGGCAGTAAACCAAGTTGGGTAACGACATACCATTGACTCGTGGAAATTTTTGCAGCAATGTAATAAATATTCCCGCCTGCCGTCAGCCTATCACCAACGCCAAGGCTGGTAGCAGTTTGGGGTATGGTAAAAGTCGCTATACCAGAAACAATATTAACATCTCCCCCGCTCGAATGATCGGTGGTATTTTGACCCACCGAATAATATACATTCGTTGCCGCATTTATTTGTGTGGCAAACATAAATAAGATATAAATAATTATAATTTTAAATTTACTGATAAAAAGCATCTTGCCTCCAATTTTTATTATGATTTATAATAAGCAAAAATCAAACCTTCTATTATTACCCAACCGCCATGTCCTAACGCATTACTAATCATCATATTACAAACATCTGGCAATCCAAATACAATGTTTCAATTCTTACCTCACGAACTATTCCGAAACAATTCTGGAGCAGTATTGAGAATTCCAATTTGTTACGGTTCAGACTAAAAACATTCCGCCTTGGTAATTTTATATTTCTTAATCTTCCGAAATAGCGTTGCTCGAGAAATACCCGCTTCGCTGGCTGCGTATTTGGCAACACCATTGTTTTTTTTCAATAATAAGACAATATGCTCGCGTTTCAGTAATCTGGAATTTCCCTTAGGAATGATGAGTGTCAATGGTTCATGAGTCGGTAATGCTCTCTCAGACATAAAGCTAAGATGCCCTTTATCGATCATTTTCTTCTCGCAATATAAAACCGCACGTTGTATCACATTTCCCAGCTCTCGAATATTGCCCGGCCAGTCGTATTCAATTAGCTTCTGAAAGCTTTCCGCAGTAAATCCTTTGATGGAGCGGTTAAATTGTCTATTGAAAATTTGCAGAAAATGGGTGCATAAATAAGGAATATCTTCTTTGCGTTCCTGCAACATGGGTAATTGGAAATTGACGATATTCAGTCGATACATTAGATCAGCACGAAATTTTCCCTGTTTTACAAGTTCTGACAAAGTTTCATTGGTGGCAGCAATAATCCGCGTATGTACCATTACTTTTTTATTGCTACCGATGTGCTCCAGTGTAAAATCCTGCAAAAAATTGAGCAATTTTATCTGTGCATTGGCCGACAAGTTCCCGATTTCATCCAAAAAGAGCGTGCCGCCTTCCGCTTCCTCCAGTTTGCCTTTTCGCGAATGGTCTGCACCGGTAAAGGCTCCTTTTTCAAAGCCAAATAGCTCGCTCTCAAGCAAAGATCCTGGTAATGAGGAACAGTCTACTTTTACAAAAGGACCTTGGGAGTTAAGACTATGCTTGTGAATAAAATGCGCCAGCACCTCTTTTCCGGTGCCTGTTTTTCCCTCGATCAGTACGGTAACCGAAGAAGCCGCAGCAATCTTAGCATTCTCCTTAATGCCGGTCAATTTCAGGCTTTCGCCAACCATTTCCGCCTGTTCAATATTCCCCTGCATGGCTAATGCCTTGAATTTATTCCGTTCCAAAAACGCCTTTTCTCTTTCATCTTTCAACGATTTAATGCTCTGTGTAAAAGACGACACATCATGCAAGACAAACACATAATAAAAACGGCTGTAAATTCGAGCGATTCTGCTGTCCGCAAGTTGCGTAAACTCAACGGTCGTATCCACTCCATTTTGGTGCATGACACACCGATTTATCGGCAATTCCAGACGTCGTTTACGAGGAAAGACGGTCAATTGCAGAGAATCGAGGGTTATTATCCCCTTGCCTGCAGTATCGGAATAAAGATATAAAAAAACCTCCGGATTCTCTTTAAAATCCGGATCCCGATAGCGGATCATCAGCGTATTGTCCACCCATAATAAAAGGTGATCGTATCTTTTCACTATTTCGATATGATGTTTTTTCTTGTCAGCTGGAAAAGCACCGGCAACCACATGTACACGTTCCCCTTCTTTCTTAACAATATACTGTTGTTCAGCCGAATCAAAACCTACCAAATATCCTTTATAATCCGGAAATAATTTTTTATCCCATTGGCTTCCTCCCAAAATCATGGAAGGAAATGTGCCTTCACTCTCCTTGAGTTGTATAGATATCCGACAATCTAACTCATTAAAATTCAGCGGCTTAACAAATGACAATAAGCCTTGTTGTTTTTCTTGAGGCGTCCAGCGCCAACCTCCGGCAAACGTTGAAAGATCGGTCATTATCAAATTCACAGAAATTTCTTCCGAAGTTGCCCGTGAAAAATCAATCGTAAAGACATCAATTCCCTTCTCATGTTGTTCTACCGTAGAATCAAGCCCATGTCCCCGAATGATGTCTAAAGGGTTGGGTCGTATAAAAGTTTCAATATTCTGGGAAAGTAGTGTCTGTGGGAACTGAGGCCTTGTGGGAAAAAGATTCAAAAACTTCTCATTAAAACCCTTGATTTTACTCTGTTGATCCAAAATAATCAGGGGATAAGGCTTATAATACACGCTTCGTCGAAAGAATTCATTGAATTCGATAACCCCTAATATACCATAGCCATCCATATGCCATAAATAAAGGCGGGAAAAAGGGATGTCCGAGTAAAATTCAAAAAAAGTATCGAGGTCTTCATATAAATTTCTTGACGGATAACAAAACTTTGGGTCAAAGTAAGCTTCATTTATAAAAGTGTCTTCCTGTTGAATAAGTGTCATTGCCAGTTTTGTTAACGATTTTTCGGTAGGCAAGATATATAAATCCCGGATATTTTTCTTTAGCAGATGATTAAAATTGAAACTAAAAAGTTGCTCATGAAAAGGGATCTCGCAAATTTCCCCATCTTCTTCGATTTTCACGACCAAGCCTACAAAATTTATAAATCTTGAAATAAGATCCATAAAGTGGATTTGTATTTTCTTTGATAATAAAAAGTTTCTGGCTTCCATACGATTTAAATAATATAATCTCTCACTATTCTTAATTGCAACATAAGCGGCACACAAGAGTCATTTGAGTATCATTTCTTGACTCACACAACCATTAATATATCTTTCTATTTTTACGCTTAAACCATATCTCTTTATATAACATTGCTTTGCATAAATAATAGCATTCAGTAAAATATGGTACAAGATTCGCAATATATTTATATAAATTATTAAACATAAGGAGTTTTTATGCGTCATTATTTCTTTGTTTTGGTATCTGCATTAGCGTTGAGTTTATTTGTTTCTATGTCAATGGCTGCAGAAGAGGGGGTCTTTCGTCTCTTTGGATGGGAATTGAGCGATGGCGTCGATTCTACAATTTGGGCGGCACCATCGGGCTACCCTGTCTCCTTTGCCATTACAACCGATGAGAAAAGCGAAGGTTTAAATTCAAAATGGAATGATTTTTCTTCCGGTTGGGCTGCTTCAGACCTAAAGAGCGGTAGTCTAAGTTGGGCAAATATTTATCGCTACAAGCTCATTCGCACTTCCGGATGGCATGTCCGGACAATGGGCAGCAACTGGTCCGGTTATCGGAAATTCTGGATAGACATTAAATCCACTTTGGCATCCGCAACGATTATTGTTCAAGTGGAAGATAATTTGACCCCTCATCCGCAAAGCATGAATAGAACCTATCTGGTACCTGCCGGAGAATGGGTCACCCTGGAATACGATTTGATGGCCGCTGAAAGTCTCAAACTCCTGGATCGCAGCCATGTTGCCTCTTTCTACATCTTAACCACTCGACTTGGCAATAATACTAAGCTTTATATTGATAATTTCCGTCTGGCACCGGAAGGGGCTGCTTCTCAATTTTCCATTATCCAAGATACCACTGCTTGGGTAATGTTACCCGATCCGCCCGGCAACAACAATAATACAACCCGTCCCGAAGCATTAGCCGCATTATCCACCACACCGGATATTTCGGCGATTCCTTCGGAAGAGCCGGTTAATACCATTATCGGCAATGGGGATGGTGGTTGGAGCAATACCATGCACAAGCAGGATCGCGGTTGTGCAGCATTTGATAATGAATATTTGGTCAATGTCTCTACTACGCCTCCCATGAGTATTCGGGTTAGCAATAATGGCGGAAGCACCTGGAGCGGTCTTATTGCAGGAACCAGTTATACACTCATTGCCAGCGGCAATAATACGCCAAATCGGCATGGTTTCTACTGTTCCCCCACCGAAGTCCTTGGGCTTTACCAAACGCTCTGCGCCGGAGGCGGTAGTCCTTCGGATGTCTATTTCCGTAGAATCGCCTTTAACGGCACTTCCTGGACAGCCGAAAGTCCGGTAATCATCGATCAGGATGTGCGTCATTGCCCGGAAAGATTTGATGTCATTCGGCTACCCAACGGCCGCATTTGGGCCACCTGGGAACATTATAACCGCTTTGGCCGAACACATATCGTTGCCCGCTTTTCCGATGATGGCGGGCATACTTGGCAGCATGGCGGCAGTAATGGCAGTTTTTCCGTAGAGGGCAGCGGCACCCACATCCCCATGCTTGTTTCTATGGGACAGAATGATGTTGGATGCATATGGTATAAATCCCAAATCAAGGATTATGTGTACTTTTCGACCTTTCGCCAGCAGACCTTTGACGACCAGTATGCTTCATTTCTCCAACAGAATAGTACGGATAAGATTCCGTGGGATCGTTTTGACACCGCTTCCGCCTGGAGTGCCCCCGAACATCTGCCCCAAGGGAAAACGCTTGTTTCCGCGCTCGGCACGCTGGATGGACGGATTTTTGCCGTGATCGGCGACCCAAGCGCCATCCTGGTTTGGGATGGTGCCTCCTGGACAACATCGCTTTCAGGCCAGACAGGCCAATTAACCTGTTGCGGAGACAGTACCCTTCTTGTTTTTTGGGTTTCCACAGACAAACATTCCATTTATTATCGTTATTTGCAGGAAAGCACCTGGAGTGAACCGCAATTGGCGGTCACGGATACAGGCAGTATTAAGACACTTGCCATACCAAGAACCTCGCCTGTCAATTTTGTTCCGCTCAATTGGAGCTATTCGGGGGAAAATAATATTCGCTCCTATCGCCTGCCCCTGCCTGAAAGTATTGTCGGTATTGCAGCCCGGACAAAAGCGCTTCCTTCACCATTAGCCCTCCAAACCTTTCCTTCACCGTTTCATTCCTCTGTTACCATTGCGGTCGATAGAGGAATATGGCGCGCCAATAAAAAAGCCGCCATCCAATTACGAGTGTACGACATTACCGGAAAGCCGGTTAAGGACTTTACATCTGAGATAGCAAATAGGGATGGACGGGCTTTAGCCAATACGACCACCGTCGTATGGAATACTAAAAATCATCCTTCCGGTGTCTATTTTGTCAAACTTAGTTGCGGCAACAAAGTATTGACAAAAAGAATTTCTTTGGCAAAATAAGTATTGGAGGTAAAGATGCATTTTTACAACAATCGCATCAGAATGGCACTCCTGGCTATTCTCAGCATCCTGACTTCCGTCTTTTCCGCAGAAAAACTATTCTGTGGTTTTGAACAGGAAGAAATGACGACCTGGCCGCTGAGCATCAATGCCGGCAAGGGAGACTCGAATGAAATCGTCTATACCATCCCCTATAGTAATGGAATCCTTATCCGGCATGATCCAACGGTCGCAACGCAAGGAGCATGGACGCTTTGTCATGAAATTTTCGCCTCCACGGTACCGACCAACAAAATATTCAGAAGACAGGCTTACCGTTATCAATCTTGGGCGGCAATCAGCGGAGAAAAGATTTTTGATTCCACACGGGCCAATGGAGGTGAATGGCTGGGGCCATTGGATTGGGGAACGGATCGGTTTAGCACGATATTCGCATTGTTTCATGTGATTGATAAACTGCCGACAGATTTGCAAGATTGGTCCGGCTACGACTATGTCTATTTTGATGTTAAAACAACGACGGCAAAAATCATGCTGAAGGTTAGTCTTCATGGAAAATACAGACCTTCATCTCCTCGTTTTTACGAGGTGGAGCCTAGTCAATTTTATACTGTTTGTGTTCCGATAAAGGATATGGATTGGGTGTCAAGACTGGACTTAAGTGATATAAAGGATTTTAAGATTGCGGTTAGAGACGTCAAAGGTGTCACCGAAATCTATATTGACAATATTCGTCTTGTCACCAAAGATGTGTCACCTGTTTTTCCGCCGCTCATTGATCCCAGCCCATTGGGACCTTGGCTTTCGACTTCTATTTATAAACCTCCGGTAGAGCCCCCGCCAACACCGGTGATCATGAACAGGGTCACCGGTCCTCTGACTCAGACCGAACCTGCAATCATCGTGGAAGAAGCGGCGTCAGCCTATCGGAATGAGGCTTATGTGCAGGGCATTGCTCCTTTTGATAATCTTAAATACGGCATGATTGAACGTTTGAAGGGGTATGAATACTGGTCTTCACCTCCGGAACCCAATACGGCGCCAGGAGGGGATCACAGTGACAGAGCATGGATTGGTTCTGTGGATGAAGGAAGAACCTGGCGATCTGATTCCGTAGCCGGAGAATACCCTATTCCGTTTGGAAGCACCATGCGAGGGACCGTACAGGCTTGGGGATTTGGTGATAATTATTTGCGCGGAGTGGGCTATTTCATTACCCAGGGCTGGTGCGCAGATTACACCCCCGGGGATGGGGTTGCCACCACTTTTCATCACTTTTATAAAATCATGGCACAAAATGACAAATGGGTCGTTTATCCTGATAATACATTTCGGCAAGCACCTCCACAACGTCCTCCCAGTATCGTCGTATCGGATATTCCACGCATGTGCGGAGGAAGCTTAAAAGCAACCGTATTACCTTCCGGCAGAATATGGGCAATTTATACCAGCAATCATTTTAATCCCATTCAATCCACCAGTATTTATGCCAGTTATTCGGATGACGGAGGGATGCGCTGGCAATATACTTTAGGACAACGATCCGGCATCTGGAACAATGGACAGGAAGAGTCCGTGATTTGCTATCTGGGCAATCCGGTCTGTGTGGCGCCCTATCGAAACCAGGTCATGTGCATCATTAAAACCAGCGGGATATTGTATTATTCGTTGGGAGATGGAACGCAATGGACCCCCTTTGCCAAATTTGCCAATGTCGGCTGGGATGGCCAACGACTTTCTGCTGTAAATTATAAAGACAGTACCCTGTTTTTATGTTCCGGAAATACCGCGGGTTCTGGCAGTATTACACTTTATATCTTTAAGAACGGCGTCACCCTGTCCAAGAATGTGCTCGCAACTTCATCAGACACCATCACGAACACACAGATGACGTTGTGCGGTGAACGATTGTGGTTTATCTGGAAAAATAAGACAAAAGGATCCCTGAATTATAAAAAGTATTTCATTAACCAGGACCGCTTTTCTGATGCAGTCGAACTCATCCATGGCCAAAATCTGGCTTTTAAACTTCCGCCGGTTTCTCCCCCTTCTCACGTGCCCCTTGTTTACGAAGATACCGCGAACGGTAAAGAAGGCTGGAAATTCTTGCGCATCCCCATAGATTCCGAAGAAGTTGCATTGGATCCGGATTATGACGGACTGGAAAACGGCTCGGAAACCGTTGCCGAAACCGACCCGGATAATCCGGACAGCGATGGCGATGGTTTGTGGGACGGCCAGGAAGTTGTTTTACTGGGTACAAACCCCAAGAATGCAGATACGGACAACGATGGCGATAACGATGCTCTGGAATTTTACAATTATACCGATCCCCGGGACGCGATAAAGACGACCACGCATAATCAGGCACCTGAGATTTCGCTGACCGCGGATTCAACAGGCGGGACTTTCCGACTGGATGCCAGCGGGACAACAGATGCAGAAAACGATTACTTGCGCTATTTTTGGGAGATAACCGCAGATAACGGCGAAACGGTTCATGCCGAAGGTGATCGCATTGTCTGCCAGAATGTAAAAAGCGCAACACTGGTAGTGGATGACGGCCAAGGGAATCAAAGTACCACCGTTTTTGGCGATCCTGTTCTATCCGAAAATAAAGCGGTCTTAGCGACTGCAAGTATCTTGACCGGTCAGCCAAATCCTTTTGCACAAAAGGCAACATTCCAATATAGGCTTACTTCTCAAAGCCCTCTCTCTTTGAAGATATATACAATACAGGGGCGGCTGGTGAAGGAATTGGCCAAAGGAGAACAGAAGGCCGGAAGCTATCGAATTGTCTGGGTGCCGACCCGTGAAATTACTTCCGGGGTCTATTATGCTGTTTTAAGAACGGAAAACCGGGTAATGACGGACAGGCTGATTTATTTGAAATAAGAGAAATTTCTTATTTGATTGCAAATCCGGGATAACCGGCATTTTTTGATTTGCCGCGTCCTTTGGTTTAGTCGCATTTTATTATTTCAATATTATATCTTAAATTACAGCGTCAAAAATAAAGGGCTATTTGATGGCAAAAAAAGGAACCCTGTTGGGAAATTACAACGCTTTTCTTAGCACCAAGATATGTTCCTCCTTAATACCTTTTTTAAGAAGCAATTTAACTTATTTAGGCGCCCTATTAAAGATCGCTGAAAATGGTTCTGTTGAGGCAATCATTTATCAGTATTACGAATTATACAATTTTGATTTTAATTCCATATTAAAGAGAAATATCCACGATTTATATCATCTTCCAGCGAATCGCTCTCTTTCAGATATCGCCCTAAAAATCGGACAAAATAAAGATTATTTATCAGCCGAACGGTTGCTGGATTCACGTCGATCGTATCCGTCCAAAAACGTCTATGAGGAATTCGAAAAACTGTTTGATTTCCATTCCAATCTTCACTATTCCAGAATATTCTTCTGGAACGTAGACTCCCTGGGACTGGTGGCTATCATTAAATTCAACGACTTTGTCCGGCGGACCGTTTATTATAAATACAGCCCCTTGGTTTTTCTGGATAAGCAGGGAATAATACAAGGATTTAATAAGAGTTTTGCCAATCTTTTTTCAAACAAAGAACAACAGCCCGATCATTTATTGTCGCAATCCATCGAAACAATTCTATCGCCCAATCCCATTGAGCGGATAAAAGGGAAAGAAGAGGACTATCTTGTCGTTAAAGAGGAAGACTGGGAGACAACCTATCAAATTGATTTCTCCAAAACGACCGAAAAAGAATTCGAAAAATATCTGGAACCCGATTTTATCACAAAAGATGCGCACGGTTGGAATTGGAATGCTTGTCCAACAAATCGGGGACTCCTGCCGTTTGTTTTTCCGTTGAATACGGCATCTCATGACGTTAAAATTAAGATCGTTTTTTCAACATCGACCCATGATCTGCCCGGTGTCATCTTATCCGGAAACGACTGCACGGGTCCCTTGTTCCCGGATTACCAAGGATATTGCTTCAATTATCTTCCTGAAGAAAAAGAATTTCTTCTAAAAAAAGAAGGGGAAGCGGTTCTAAATGTAAAATTAAGGCAGGTCATTCATCCCGGCCGTTATGTTATGGACGTGGTTCTGCGCGGTGAACGATTGGCTTGTTTTTTGAATGGAAAATTGCTTCTTGGGTATATGGATTTCGACCGTATTGAGAATCCCTCGGGCAGGCTGTATCTTTACAACGATGCCCAAAAGAATCCGATTCGTTTTCTTTTGGAAAGCGTGACGGTATTTACCTTGCCTAAAAAACGCATTGCTCCGCAGCCCTCCAATGAATGTCTCGTCCAAAACGGAGAAAGGGTTGTTCGATTTAATCAGCTTCTCGATTCCCGCATCACCCGTGTGGATGGCATATTCCATTACACCTTTGTCTTCTATGACGTTTCGCATTTTACGCAAAGCATAAAGTCCCTGACCGAGGAGCGGGAAAAGGCATTTCGCGAGCGCGACAAATTTAAGGCCATCGCTGCGCAAATAAAAGAAGAACACCGTGAGATGATTGGACTGAGTCCGGATATTTTACGAATCAAAGAAAAGGCAAAGGTCGCTGCCGCTTCTCCGGTCACCATTCTGATTGATGGAAAAACGGGAACTGGAAAAGAAGTCCTGGCCTATTATATTCACATCAACAGCCCTTTTTGCGGAGGGCCTTTTATCAAAGTGGATTGCTCCGCATTGCCGGAAACGCTTTTGGAAAGCGAACTCTTTGGATTCGAAAGAGGTGCTTTTACCGGCGCGGTACAGGCACGCAGAGGAAAGTTCGAAGAGGCAAATAAGGGGACCGTGTTTTTAGACGAGGTCGGCAATCTTTCCATGAATGCCCAGACAAAGCTGCTGCATTTTCTGCAGGATTTTACGCTCGAACACATTGGCAGCAATAAAAAGATTAAAGTGGAAACGCGGATTATCGTCGCAACCAATATTCCCCTGCAAGAACTGGTGGATAAGGGCCGGTTTCGGGCGGATCTCTTTTACCGGATGAATACGGTTAACTTCCGGTTGCCCGCCCTTTCCGAACGCAAGGAGGATATCCCGTCTTTATGCACGTATTTCCTGAAAATTTATAACAATAAATTTAAGCGCTCCATCCGGGGTTTTTCACCGGACAGTTTTCAAAAGCTCATGACCTACGATTGGCCGGGTAATGTTAGAGAATTGGAAAATGTCGTACAAAACGCGGTCTTGTTTTGCGATAAAAAAATGATCGGGAATGAAAACATCGTCCTTTCCCGGATGAAAATAAACCGTTCTTATACGATAGTGCCTGACTTGATCCCCTTTGGCAATCCTCGCGCCCTAACGCGTACGCATATTATTTATCTCTTGCGAAAAAACGGGGGCTTCGTTGACAAAGCAGCGAAAGAGGCGAAGATTTCAAGAGCCACTTTTTTTCGAAAAATCAAACTGTTTAGCATTTCAAAAGAGGAATTGTTCTAACCCGGCATAACCGGATATCAGGAAGAAAAGTGGGGGCGTGATTTTTCAAACAAGACGCTCCGGTTGCGTCGAATGACGGGCAATCTCGTGGACAACGGAAAAGGCCTATTTTTTCTTGAGGCGGCCGCTGATGCCCTTTAAAATGGACAGTGCCTGAGCAGGTACATAAACGGTATTATTTTGAAAGGAATAAACCGTCAGACCGTTCATCAGGTGTTTGTTTCCATCCACGATGAGTTCATTCTTATTGAAAGGGAATATCGCGGTTTTGCCGTTCATTACAACAGTCAGCGAGCCGCTCGCATTGTTGAAACCGACGGTGTCAACCGTCATCGACGTGGCGTTGCCGAACAACTTATCCGCACGGCGGAAAAGGGAGTCGGTCACTTTATCCAAGTCGACTTTCATGGCTTTGGCGCAAATTCGAGCCACATCGGTATTTTGAAGGATTTTCAACTGATCATTCGTACCCAAATAATAAAGCGGTACGTCGTTTCCGGTATGTCCGGTGGTGGTCCAGGATATATCGGTACGCTTGCTCATCAGAGTACCCAGCACATGTTCCATTCTGCCGGCAGAGGCTGCGGTAACGGTGGAGATTTCATCAGGGGTCAGATCGGTGATGCCGAAATAAGTGCCGAGTGCATGAATGATGGCATTGCTGCTACGATCGTCGCCCAACAGGAGCTTGATGCCGGCACCTGTCAGCGTAGCCTTGCGAAGCGGTGCCGTCAAAAGACTGTCCAGGGGACGGATCGAATAAGTGCTGTTTGTTCTGCTTCCCCCCAAGGAAAGGCCGCCATTATCATGATCCGACAATACCAGCAACAGGGTCTTGCCGTTGGTTTCCGTAAAGTTTTTAGCAACCGCCACGGCACTGTCAAAAGCGAGGTATTCCGATAGAACACCGACCGGTTCATTGGCATGGGAGGCCCAATCCACTTGGCTGCCCTCCACCATCAGGAAAAAGCCCTTGGACTGTCCGGCTTTGCTGTTCGACAGCAGGGTAATCGCCTTTTGAGTCATGTCAGCGAGCGAAGGTTGATGCTGATACACGGGAAGAGAACGATCAAAATCCCGGCTCAAGGCATCCAGATTAAACTGCCCCCATACCTTACCCGTATGGGACGGCAATGCAGCCAATTCCTCCCGCGTCGTCAGAATGGAATAACCGCGTGCCTTCAAGGTATCCAGCAGATTTTCATTGTCCGGTCGTACACCAGAATCAACAGGCGTCATCACCTGTTTGCGTCCGCCACCTAATAACACGTCCACTCCCTGATATACCTGCTGCTCCATGAGAATGGCCTCGTTACTGCGTGCATACCAGTGAGAGGTAAAGGCGGCCGGCGTGGCATGGGAGGTCATGCTGGTGGCAACAACGCCTGTGGCACGGCCGCTTAGACGGGCACCTTCCAGCACGGTGGCCACCGGCATGTTCTCCTTCCCGGCCGGCAAAGTAATGCCCGGCATGGCATAGACGGCCGGCAGCACACTGATGTAGTTGTTTTCACTTTTGTACCCGGTTGCATACGCCGTCGCAGCCGGGGCCGAATCCGTGATATAACTATTGGAACAGTAGGTACGTACCAACGCAACGTTCAATGCATCACAGGCCAACGGAGTTCCCTTATACCAACGAGCCAAGGTGAAGTGAGCAATTCCGCATCCGTCCGGAATCATGAGAATGACGTTTTTAAAAGTCGAGGTAAGCCGATCCGAAGCACTGACGGCTTCGCCCGATGCAACCGTGGATAAAATCGCAAAGACACCGGCTAATAAAATCGTTCTCAGATTGAACCAACACATGATAGCTCCTCCTTTATGTCATCAGTTTAAGATTCTGCGGCGAATGTTCGGCTCATCCGTATTCACTCATCCGGTAAAAAAATCGCAAATCACCCTCTCTTCCCTATTCGTTAGATATAAACTACTATTTATAGGAAATATTATTCAACCCGGAATTTTATTTACATCCGGCGTTGCTAACGGATATTTTATTTGAATGGATATCGTAAAACGTTATAGTGACAATCCTGTTTTATCCCCACAGGCGGTGCCCTACGAATGCTCGCTTGCATTTAACGCGGGGGTTACAAAATTCAAAGGCAAATATGTCATGGTATTCAGATGCGATTATGGGCTGACTGAAGATACATTCAAAGAAGGAAAAACCTTCGGAACACGTCTCGGTCTTGCCATAAGCGATGATGGCATAAAATGGAATATCGATAAAGAAAAAAACATTCTCAACCATCTTATCTCCAAAGAAATAACACGTGTTTACGATCCGCGATTAACGGTCATTAACGGTCGGTGTTACATTTGTTTTGCAATAGATACCTTTCATGGAATAAGGGGAGGCATTGCCGTAACGGATGATTTTGAGAAATTTGAAGTCCTTTCCATGACGGTTCCGGACAACAGAAATATGGTTCTTTTTCCGGAAAAATTAAATGGCCTGTTTATGCGACTTGAGAGGCCCTTTCCTGTTTACAGCCGTGGAGGAATGGACCGGTTCGATATATGGATTTCAAATTCTCCTGATTGCCTATTTTGGGGAAATTCCGCATTATTGCTCGGGGTTGAAGATGTTTCATGGGCAAATGACAAGCTTGGACCGGGCGCCCCCCCCATCAAAACGAAAGACGGATGGTTGACTGTCTTTCATGTCGTGGATATTGATCATAAGCGCGGCAAAAATGGTTGGGAGACCGGGTGGCGAAAGCGTTATTCCATGGGACTCATGTTACTGGATCTCACTAATCCATACAAAATAAAGAGTCTTTATAAAGAACCTTTGATGATGCCTGAGACCCAGTATGAAACTCAGACGGGGTTTCGCAAAAATGTGATATTCCCGGGAGGAATGATTTTGGAAGATAATGGGGAAGTTAAAATATACTATGGCGCAGCAGATACTTGTGAATGTTTGGCAACGGTTGACCTTGACGACTTACTTAAACTCTTAAGAAAATAATAACGTCACCCTGCCTAACCGGCTAAGAGTCAGTAAGCCGGAAAGATATACTCGAAGAACGTATCTCTTTCCCAATGGGTGCATATATGAAAATGACGTAAAATTGCACAATGTCAAGTCTTCTGTCGGATTTTTAGGTTCTCTATTGATATTTACTCGTAAATTCAATATTTTTTAGCCTAATTTGGATAGGTACGGGTAAGGCTAATCAAGAAGGTAAAACCCGATGTTTGCATTCAAATACCCGTTTTGGCTTCTCCTCCTGTGTATTGTACCGGGCATGGTCTACTGGCATTTCCGTAAGGAAAAAGGCCGCCAAGGAGCACTGCGTTACTCCGACCTCTCGCTCCTCAAGGGGATCGAAGGGTCCTGGCGCATCCAATTCCGGCATTTTCCCGCTTTTTTCCGTATTCTGGTGGTTTCATTGATGATTATCGGGCTGGCCCGGCCTCAATGGGGGCGTTCCTTCGACGACGTCACGATCAAAGGCGTGGACATCATGCTTCTGCTGGACGCCTCGGGATCCATGCGTGCCGAAGATTTCAAACCCAGAAACCGGCTTGAAATCAGCAAACAGGTGCTATCGGATTTTGTAAAAAAACGCAAGCACGATCAAATTGGATTAGTGGTCTTTGCCGCAAATGCATTTACCCTCTGTCCTCTTACCACGGATTACGGCATGCTGCTGGATTACCTGAAAAGCGTTGATTTCAATACCGTGGGCGAAGATGGGACCGCTATTGGTACTGCCATCGCTACCGCTGCGGCACGTCTCACCGACTCCAAAGCCAAG
>Ga0156536_1229_pt2 | contig 17500 bp, 11 predicted proteins | sample RifOxyB2_FD_111931 | JGI IMG/M metagenome (GOLD analysis project Ga0156536, IMG submission 111931) | Elusimicrobia bacterium RIFOXYB2_FULL_49_7 | reverse complement strand
GTCTGGTAAGTTGAACTCGGGTCCACCTGAAAAAGAGAGCGATGGGAGGGCCGATCCTTGCCTTCTATGAAAAGCTGGAGATCAACACGCGCCACGGTAGCCCTGACATCAATATAGATGTAATCATAGCCGCTCCAATCCTGAATATCCGAGGGAAGCTTATCCATCAGACGAAACAACAGGAATAAAGTATTGAAACGGTTCATATTATATTCCACTGCCCCCGTATAACCACCCATACTCGTTCGAGTTGAATCAAAAAACTTGCTGCCGGAAATGACACTGTAATCCAAATACCAGCCGGCATGATGGCGGAATTGTTTGATATAGGGCGGATTGGACGCAAAAATCTCATGGCAATTAAACCATTCGCCCTGGCTGGCATGGGAGGAATCGTGACGGATTAAAAAACCGTTGTTATAACAAACCGTATAGACCACTTCATTGGTGTCGCCCTTACCCGTATAAATAGTCAACGGCCATGTTGCCATTTCCTCCTGCTCAAAACCGCACAGGAGTTTCTCAAGGGGGAAAACAAGTTTTCCGGAAAAGAACATAAAACATAGAATAAAAATCACCGTCCTTCTATGACACATGAATCTCCCCTTTCTATAAAACATTTTTTCAATATCTCATTGAACAACGATTATCTTTTTCGTTGTCGTATAATTATCCGCCTTCATTTTGACAAAATAAATACCGGCAGCGTATCCTTTGGGCTGCCAATTGACAAGATGATTTCCGGCCGCCTTTGTTCCGCTCACCAACTTTTGCACGATTTGCCCCTTCTGATTATAAATCGTCAACATGACCTGCGCCGTTCGGGGCAGACTATACGCAATCGTCGTTGCAGCCGTAAAGGGATTGGGCTGATTTTGTAACCGGACCGAGACGATGGACATCGTTTGAGATGTTTGTACCGATGTCCCGCCACTGTCAATCTTGATGGATAATTCCTTGCTTGCCGTATCCATCTCCCCATCCGCTACCTTTACCCGAAACGTATAAGTGCCGTTTTGCGTAGGCAGGCCGCTGATTTCACCGCTGTCCGACATTGAAAGGCCTACGGGCAAATTCCCGGAAATCACCGCCCAGGTATAAGGCATGGTTCCACAGGCTGCCTGCACATGGGCCGTGTAGGTTTCGCCATTATTACCTGCCGGAAGCATGGAACTCGCAATGACAAGGTCATTGTCCGCCGGAATCTTGGCGAACTTCACCCACGTAGCCCGCGTATGGCTTCCACCGTATTGATCCCAGAAAATCGCCGCATAGGTAGGCGGACAAAAAACCGGCGCTGCCAAGCGGTTGATGGTATCCGTCTCGGTACTCACCGTGACGGCATCTGCCCAAACCCCTGCCTTCCATTGGCGATACTTGACCGTATTATTATTCACTACATAAAAGCAAAAAACATTGTTCCCACCGGAGGTAATAATTGATTCCGTCACTTGCCCACTCTCCAGTATATCGGTCTGCCAGCTCCCGCCGCGGACCATATGCGTAACCGCTAAATCCGTGGCCGACGCAATGGTCGTATTGCTGTATTTGCCACCTTTGCATAAGAACACATGATCATTCTCAACAACGGTTCCCGTGACTTCGCTATAACCACTGCTGCTAAACGAGCCCCAAGACGGAATGGTCTGTTCGCTTCCCCAGCTTGTCCCGTTTTGAATCCTCCATTTATCACCGGCATAGGAAAAATTAGCCACACCACCGTCATACGGTACAAAAACGCTGCCCGAAATAATATCACCCGGAAAAACAATCACACTGTCCGGAACGGGATCAATGCCCGGCTGATACCAAGGCCGCGGATTCTGGGTACTGCCGGATAGAGTGGAATTCTTGCAGGGTATCCAAGTATACCCGTCATCATCCGAATATTTACCCAGATTTCCTCCCCACCCATCACAAACATTTGCCCATAAACGGCCATTAGGCAGCATCAATGCCGCTGACCATGGCGGACATTTGATGACGTTCCCCATAAGGGAAAAACGATCTTCCGCCCAACCATCGCCGGAAAAAGCCAATCGCCGGAAAAACACATCCACCGGCGGATGATAGGAGGCACAATTCTGTACTCCGGTAAGATAGACGTCGCCGTTAAAATAGTCAGCCGATGCCAGCGACCGCCAGTACCAATGAGCAAAAAGCGTAGGTCGTGTCTCGCCACGGGTAATACCGCCCCAGGTCTGCCCACCGTCAAAACTGCCGAAAGCGGTTATTCCGCCGCCTTCGCAGGTGTTGGAATTCGGACTATAGAGGACACTGGCCAATCCCGCAGTTTTTGCAAGAACGAACAGGCGATCATTATCATATGCCACGACACCGCGGCGGAGATGTTGGTAATAGGTGGCACCACTGCCGCCAAAATGGCCGGTAGCACAGGCATACGCTCCGCCGACCGTCACGACCGTTACCGGGCCAACCGTCGAAGAAACGGGTGACAAATTGCGTACCAGCTTCTCCCGGTCACGCACGACTTCGAGATCCTTCACCACGCGTCGACCAAACGGCCTTACGTCTCCCTGCATTTCCAAGAGCGGGTAGACAGGATCGCCGCTTTGGACCAAACGGATGTTCTCAATCCGTATTTCCGTATCCCCAAAGTATCCATCATAACGCAGGGAAAAACCGGAGATGCGCGTAAGATTCAGTTCCCCGATATCCGCCAGGGCTTTCAAAGGAAAGTTAATGGTCTGCCATTGACCGGCCGTTAAATGGAATTTGGCCACAGGTGTATAAAGCCCTGTATATTGTGCGGAAATTTTCGTACCGCTTGCATCCTTCACTAATATACCGAGTATCGCATCGTAGGCAGAGCTATAGACATCAGCGCGTAAAAAGTGATAGGCCGACCAATTTCGTGGTGTTGCATTGCGATTGCTCAACTCATCATCCAGCAATTGAGTGTACCGCTGATGATACCAATCCAGAATATTATGATAATCATTAATAGGGGGTTGCGCGGTCAGGCCGGAATAACTACCCTGCTCGTACTCCTTGATCCAGGGTTTTCCACCCAGATCATAAGACCGGGTATCAATTTTTATCGGATACCCTTTGCTAATATTTTCAGCACCATTATTCGCCCAATAGGTGGAACATTGTTCAGCAGAATAGAGAACTTGCACATTCTCTTCCGTACAAAATGTGATTCCCCAGAGTGCAATCATGATAAGAAAACTCAAAATACTTCTAATACCGTACATAAAACCTCCTAATCTTACTATCTATACTTTCAATTATTAATAGATGAAGCCCACTTACTCTTTTCTTTATAACAGCAAAGAGAAGGCCAAAAATAGTTTCCTCTTTTTCAATAAGAATATCATTTAGTTATTACTTTACCGGTTAACATTAGAAATAAAAAAAGGTCTATTATCGGTCTTATATGGCTCTCTTTTAGAACCTTTTCTACTCTCCAGAGCTAATAAATTATATATATTATTAAAGTAAAGTAAAGTAAAGTAAAGTAAAGAAATCATTCTTCAAAACAAATTATGAAAAAAATAGAACTTCCGCTTAAAATGTTCTTCCAAAATCTCTCATATAATGCATTATTAAGAATAAAAGAAAGCGGCGAGATATTGGAAGTGGTGACCCCGGCATACTATAACCCCCAAAATCTCAATTCGATTCTTTTAAAAAGAAATGTGTATGAATTTTTCGACCTTCCGGATGACGAATCTCTTTTGGATATCGCATTGCCACTGTATAACAACAATGAAAACGATCATCTTTTCTCCCGCCCATTCCTCTCAAAGAATTTATTTGAATCCTATCACATCTTTTATGAGATTCATGCATCCATTCCCTATTCCAAGATCGTTTTTTGCCATACAGACGACCGGGAGATTTTTGGAATCATCCGTTTCAATGGATTTGTGTCGAAACTGCTTCCTTTCAACAAATCGCCTTTTATCGTGCTTTCAAGAAACGGCGACCTGGTCGCTTTCAACCGGATGTTTCTCGATCTTTTTCAAGGACAAGGTAAAACAGCCAAAACACTGCTAAACAAGCCTGTTTGGTCGTTCTCCAACCCAAATCCACTCGAACTCCTGACGGGCCAAGAAAAAGAGTTTCGAGACCTGTTAAATGCACCGGAATGGCGGGTGGAATATCACTTTGATTTTCTTTCCGATTCCGAGACGGCCTTAGATGCCACCCGGACAAAAGATACCCGCAAGATCGGACAAGGACTTTTCTGGGAGCCCTCCAGGCAAGGCCTGGGACTCTTACCCATCGGGCAACCCTTTGACTTCTCCAAACAGGATTTCAAGATTGAAATGATACTCTATACGGACAACGGCAATCTGCCGAGCCTCTTGCTCGGCATATCGGAAGAGGAGCATCCGGTCTTTCCGGATTATCAAGGATATCTCGTGGGACCTTTATCCGAAGGGAAAAAATGGGTCATGAAACGGGAAGGTGAGGAATTATTCGTCAGGACATTTGAAAACGACTTTATTCCCGGAGAATATAGAATACAATTTTATAAAAGAGGAAACCGGTTTTCTTTTTTCCTAAACGATACCTTCCAGATCGGATATCGGGACATGAATCCGCCTCTTTTACAAACCGCCCAACCTTATCTGTACAACGAAGCCCTTTCGCCCCTTCTTCTCAGACGGATAACGGTTTACGCCTCTCCCCGTTTGCCGGCATTGGAACAAGCCTCCAATGAGATAAACATCCTCTCAGGCACGGAAAACCGATTTCAGTTCAGACAAATAGCCGACAACCAGATTACGTATATCCTGAAACAGTTTCATTATGTATTCATCTTGAACGACATCACACAGTATGCACACAATATCCGTACATTGGAACAGGAAAAAGAGCGGGCCTCCCAGGAACGCGACCGCTTCAAGGAACTGGCACTGCGTCATTCTTATTACGAAACGACGCTTATCGGAGAAACGCCGGCCATTACCATTATTCGAAAGAATGCGGAAATTGCCGCCATCGAACCGGTTTCCATTCTCATTGAAGGGGAAACCGGTACCGGCAAAGAGGTGCTGGCCCATCATATCCACCAAATCAGCCGATTCCGGGACGGTCCGTTCATCAAAGTGGATTGCGCAACCATACCCCAGTCCCTCTTGGAAAGCGAGCTCTTCGGCCATGAAAAAGGAGCTTTTACAGGAGCCACGCAACAACGAATGGGCCGCTTCGAAGAGGCCGATGGCGGCACGCTATTTTTGGATGAAATCGGAAACATTCCGCTTTCCATTCAGATCAAACTTCTTCAATTCATCCAGGATTTTACCGTAACACCGATTGGCGGGAACCATCAGATTCAAGTAAAAGCACGACTGATCGCGGCCACAAACGCACCATTGAAACAACTGGTCGATGAGAAGCTTTTCCGTTCCGATTTGTACTATCGGCTGAATATTGTCAGATTCCAGCTGCCGCCCCTTCGGGAACGCAAAGAAGATATCCCCCTGCTGTGTCATCGTTTTCTCGACATCTATACTAAAAAATTCAACCGCCGCATCAAACACCTGACGTCCAAAGACTATGAACAACTGATACGATATGACTGGCCCGGCAATATACGCGAACTGGAAAATGTCATACAAAAAGCGATTTTATTCAGCACCAATGAAACCGCCGCTCTTGACAAAGCCCTACTGAAATCAGAGACAACGGCATCAAAAAGAAAATCTGAGTCCGAGGTGCCGGTCGGGGATACACGTGCCTTTACCCGCGCGCATCTCCTTCATCTATTGGAAATAAATCACGGCATCATCGCCCGAGCCGTCCGGGAATCCGGTATGGCCAAGTCCACCTTTTTTCGGAAACTGAAAGAATTTAAAATCACAAAGAAAGAAGTCAAATCATTGGACAAACGGGGAGCATCAGATAACCCATTACCGTAAAATCCATGGTTTGTGAATATCCGGAATATCAGCCAACAATTGAACCGTATGAACGTTCTGAGGTCTTAACGTCACCTCATCCGGCGCCCCTTGCTCGACAATCCTGCCCTGATGCATAATAAACAGCCGATCGCTCACGTAATACGCCAGACCGATATCATGCGTGATAAAGACGATGGTCATCTTTAATTCCTGCTTGAGCTTCATGAGATAATCTAAAATATTTGCGCGAACACAAGCATCCACCATACTGGTCGGCTCATCTGCAATTAAAATCTTGGGCCGAATGATGAATATTCTGGCCAACAACATCCGCTGCATCTGACCCCCCGACAACTCAAAAGGATATTTTCCTTCGATCTCAGGCGGCTTGATATTAACGGCCAGCAAAGCCTGATCGATCCGCTCCTCCATTTCCTGCTTCGACGGTTTCTGTTCCAATATTCCAAAAGAATCCCGTAATTGAGATCGGATGGTAAAAAACTGATTGAAACAACTGAACGGATCCTGAAACACGGGCTGGACTTCGCGCCAATGGCGCCGTTGGTCGGTGATGTCATTGCCTTTATACAAAAAACGACCGGAATTCGGATGCAACAATCCCAGCATGATCTTTGCCAATACGCTCTTGCCGCACCCCGATCCACCCACCAATGAGACAATTTCTTGATCCGCAATGGTAAAACTGACCCGGTCGATGGCCGTCACGGCCTTTTTTCCATGGCCGAAAATACAGGTCACATCCTGTGCATCAAAGACATCGACCTCAGACCGCATAATCGCACCTCACCTGCCTGTTGCCGACGATTCGGATATCCTGTTTGTTCCTGTGGCATTCGGGTCGTGCTTCCGGACACCGCCCCGCAAACCGGCAACCGACAATAGGCTTGGCCAGATTGGGCGGCGCTCCCTCAATGGCCACAGGCTTTTTCTGCTTTTGCCCCGCTTCCGCACTGAGCATGGCACCCATCAACGCCTTTGTATAAGGTTGGCGCGGGTCGAAAATAATCTGTTCCGTTGTACCGACCTCCACGAATTCTCCTGCATACATGACCGCGATACGGTCGGCAACATGACGCAACAGAGGCAGTTCGTGCGTAATGAAGATCATACTGGAAAATATGCCTTTATCCAACATGTCAAAGACCATGGTAATGACCGCCTTCTGCGTGGTTACATCGAGTGCGGACGTGGGCTCGTCTGCAATCACGACCTGCGGGTTGAGCAATGTGGAGATGGAAATCACGCACCGTTGACGCATCCCTGCCGTGAGCCGCACCGGGTACTCGTTGAGCACCGTATCCGCATCCATACCGATCAACCTGAACCGCTGTTGCAAACGGTCATGTATCGCCTTTTTGCTCACCCCTTTTTCATGGCTTTCAATCATATCCGCTGCAATATCTTTTATCTTTCGGGTCGGACTCAGGGAATTGAAAGCCCCCTGGGGAATCATGGAGACCTTGCGCCCCAGTACGTTCGTCCGCACGTCTGCCGGGGTTCGGTTCATAATGGACTCCCCTGCCACACGGACATCACCCGAGGTGGGATAGAGCGGCGGGATGAACAGACCCATACACCCGTTGACCAACGTTGACTTGCCGCATCCCGATTCGCCCGCAATGCCGAATACCTCACCCTGCTCCAGCGCGAAAGAGACACCGGAAACAGCCGGTATCTTTTCTCCGAACCGGGTCCGGTAATGCAAATGAAGATCATCCACTTCGAATATCGACATTCAACGTTCCCCTATTTCCTCAGCCGCGGATTAAAAACACCTTCCATGGAAGTATTGATGACATAAAAAGCGAATACAACGATTGTGATCAGTCCTGCTGCCGGCACAAAAGCCCACCAAGCCCCGTCGCCCAATGCCTCGTTTTTCATGGACTCATTCAACAGGGTGCCTAACGACACGGAATCATACGGACCCAGGCCGATCATGCTGATCGCGGCTTCGGATAAAATACCGCTCGCAATCTGAAGAATGAACACCATGAAGACATAGGACATGAGGTAAGGCAGGATGTGAAACAGGAGAATGCCGAACGTACCCGTCCCGTTGACGCGTGCGAGCGCGATATGATCCCGTGCAATGAGACTGGATGCCTGCGCGCGTACCGACCGCGCGCTCCAGGTCCAGGTAGTACAACCGATGATTCCGGCAATCAGCGCAAGGGAGCGTCCCTCTTTGAGGCTGCTGCTGATGAGAATCAACACGATGAATGACGGTATGACAATGAACAGATTGGTCACCATGGTGATGATATTGTCCTGCCAGCCACCTTTGAATCCCGCATAGATACCCATCAACGTTCCAATCCCGGTTGCAATGATGCCCGCGAGAAAACCCACATACAAGGAGGAGCGCAGGCCCGTAACAATCAGGGAAACCATATCAACACCCATATGGTCCGTACCCAACCAGTGGCTTGCGGACGGCGGCATATAAGGCAGACCCACGCGGGTCACGGTGTCGATGGGATACACGAAAGGAAAAATAAACGCCAGACAAAGCGTCAGAAGGAAACAACCTGCGCCAAAAAGAAAGGACGGGGTTTTAAGCAGATTGAGGAATATCTTCATGCTATTTCCCTCTTTGCCCTGCCCTGACCCGCGGGTCGAGGAACCCGATCAGGATATCCACCGTGAAATTCGCCAACAAAACACACACCGTGATCAGCAGAGTGCATCCCTGTATCAGGGGGTAATCATTGCCCTGGATGGCGGTTAGAATGGCCATGCCCAGACCCGGGTAGGAAAATATCATTTCAGTGATGAGCGCACCGCCGATCATGGCGCCCAAAGACAAGGCCAAACCGGTCAGCTGGGGCAGCATGGCGTTCCGGAAGAGGTAATACAATATCTTGTTCTCGCGGATGCCAAGCCCTTTGGCATATTTGACGTAATCCGTACCCAGTTCATAGATGCACATGGAACGCATGCCGATGGCCTGGCTGCCGGCTTGAACAATAAAGATTGAAAAAAACGGCAGCGCGTAATGATAGACCGCACTGGAGAAAAAAGCAAGATTGAAACCCGGAATAAGCCCGCCGGCATATCCACCCATGGCCGGAAAGATCTCCCATCGAATCGCAAACTGGTAAACCAGCAACATACCGAAAGCAAAGAAGGGAACCGCGCTTAAGAGCAAGGAGAACGGGAAAAGAACCTTGTCGAATATACCTCGCTTATAAGCCGCCAGGGCACCGAGAACATTGCCCACAAGCCAGCCCAGAATAATGGTGGGAAACTGGAGGGCAAAGGTCCATGGCAGTGCCGTCTTTATGATATCCGAAACCTTTTTCGGATAATTGAGAAATGACGTACCGAAATCCCCCTTCAAACACATCGCAATATAATTACAAAATTGTTTCCAGATCGGGGTGCGCACGGGTCGACCGTCCGACGTTCGGAGTAGCGTCCCGTTCCCATCGACTTCCACCAAACCGAATTCCTTTAAATAAGCTTCTTCTTTCTCTTGTGCGGCTTTGGTATCCAACCCGGCTCCCACTTTTGTCATGAGGATATCAACCGGATTGCTGGCGCCCAGCCGGGGAAGAAAGAAATTCAGGGTGACCGCCATTAGAAAGGTCAGGAAATACCATAAGCTTCTGGTCAGGATATAACGTAAAGTGGGATGATGTTTCAACATAGGTTTTTTTATTCGTTCACCGATTCTATTTCCCATAAAGCCCGGATACCGGCACCGAAACAAAGGCATTGCGGCGGCGCATAGGGATTTTGATCCGTCGGGAAATTCTTCCAATGCTTGACACTGAACTCATAGAACATCTCCGGCCTGTAAACCAAGGGTATGGCAGGCTGATCCTGCATGAAAATCACGTTTAACGCACGATACGCCGCTTTTTTCTGAGCGTCCGTCAGCGACGGTATCACACGAATAAGACTGTCCACAACCGGATTATAGTCTTTTGCCGAGGGGTTATTATATCGGCCCTGATTTTCGTTCATTTTTTCACCGATGGCCTTCCAGTTGAGGGACGACATGACCGCTTCAAAACGGGACCACGGCTTAGACGGCGTCACGGCCAATAACGGTATGGCACAATCGTAATCGCCGACTTTTAAATTCTGATTATACAACCCGAAATCAAGAAACCCCTCACGGACATCAATACCGGCCGAACGCATGCCCTTGACCGCAATGCGCACCATGGTTTCCCAATCGGTCCATCCCGTCGGTGAATTGATGAACATAGTCGGAACAACAGCCCCGGACGGATCCTTCATGACCAGCAGATTGCCCTTCTTATCAAAAATCGACGTGTAACCTGCCTCTTTGAGAATCTTCTTGGCCAATAAAGGATCATAAGAAACGCCATACTGTGCGGCATCTTCCGGTGAGTCGTATTGCGCCTCTATGCCAAAGGGCAGTATAAGGCCCGGCTTCCTTTCCACGCTATACCCGGAAACCGCCAACTCCTGAATGTCCCGGTAATTGATAGCCGCCGCCATGGCGCGTCTGACATTTTTATCCGAAAGCGGATATCGGGTCACATTCAGAGAAAACATGATAATGGAACCCGGTATATGAAAAGGCGCGGCGGAATACCAAGTGTGGACCTTTTTCCGCGCTTTGAGCCATATTCTTGGAATAAAAGTTTGCGACACATCGATATTTCCCTGCTGTAGAGAAATGCTGAAGTGGTCGTTGCTTTTGTAAATAGGATGGATAATATACTCGGGCCGCGGCTGCCTGCCCTGGAAAAATGCCTGATTACCCCAATACTCATCATTCCGCTTCAAGATAATCTTTTCCGCTGAAAAGGTAAAAAGAGTATACGGCCCCGACACAACCGGATTCCGGTCAAAGGTCTTTTTCTGAAACAGGGAAAAATCATTATTGCATGCCTGTAGGACCGGTTCAATGGCATGCTGCGGGACAATATGGTATTCCTGTAGAAAATCAAGGATACGCAACGGATTGTTCCGTGTCTTGTTAATAAAAAAATTCACCCGTTCGGCACGGATACCGGTTGCAGAATCCTTCGTTGTATCAATGGTGATGGCCGAAACATATTCCCAAACATAGGCGATGCGAGCATCCTTAAACCGCCGGCCAAGTTGATAGGTAAATAACGCATCTTGGGCGGTCAATGGCATCCCATCGCTCCACCGGGCACGCCGGTCCATCGTGACGCGGATGACATCCGATGTTACTTCATATGAGCATGCAAGCATCGGCTCCATTTTCCCGTTCAAGATATTATACACCAGGAGCGGTTCGTACATAAGATTGTCGTTACCATCCACGGGAAAGGCGGGGAAATCGGAAAGAGGATTGAACGTGTTGGGCTCCCCCCACTGTAGACCGCCGATATACAACGTTTTGTCACGGGGAAAACTCATTCCATCGGACGCCGATTGTCCGGATTGACACCCACAAAGGCAACAAAGAATCAGCAGAACAGGTACCGCTTTTATCAAAACCCGCGCACCGCAACCTTCCGGCCATTTCTCTTTCGGTTGAAATCTCATTTTATTAAAATAATTCACGGGCATCCTATTCGAGCAAGGATATTCGGTCTTAAAAAAAAGTGATTCTAACCAGATAGAATAATATATTAATGGCCGAATGAATAAAATCCTTGAACAGCTCGACCTCAAAAATCTTCCTGCCGCTTTTCTCCAGGAAGGGGCGCTTTCATCCGGAAGTTTTCCGGAGAATAATGCCTGGTTCCTGCAAGCCGACTTTCTTAAACAACAGACAACGAATCTCGGCTTTGACGAGGAATTGACCCTGGCCATAATGGAAGCCGGCAGAACAGTGGGCAATAATGAGGCTGCTGTCCGTTTTCTGTGGCATAGCCGCCATCTCCTGTTGCATGACAAACTCATCGGCATCAGCAATGAATGGCCCCTGCCTTTGAAGGAACCGCTCTTTTTTGTCCTGATGTTCCTCTCCGCACTGCCGGACCTTATAAAATCCCATGCTGAAATGCGTATTCCCGTTAACATCACAGAGGATACCTTGTCCGACCTTCCGCTCTGGATTCGGCACCACCGAACCAAAACAGGACAATTCGGTCTGCCGGTTCCGTCCTGGTTAGCCAACCATTTTTGCACAAAGATTTTCAAGTTGGGTCGCTTACAATTCGAGTTCAACCGTCTTCCAGACGATATTCCCACTTTGCGAAATCTAAAAAAAGGAACACCGATTCTCGGCGTCCATATTCCCGCAACCGGCCCATTGGAGACTGAAGCAAGTATGGATAGTTTTCGACAAGCGCTTTACTTTTTCCCGACCTTTTTCCCGACTTATGCTTTTTCCGCCTTCACCTGCAGATCCTGGTTGCTGGACCCTATCCTCGAACAAATCCTGCCCCAGACCTCCAACCTGGTCCGGTTTCAAAAACTGTGGCACCTCCATCCTGTTGCCGGTGCCACGCACCATCAAACCTTTGAGCGGGTTTTTGGCGATCGTCATCTGCCTCTGGAACAAGTTCCCAGAAATACCTCACTCCAAAAAGCGGTCTATGCTCACCTTGAAAAAGGGGGAAAGGTTTGTGAGGGCGGCGGGATTATCTTTGCAGACGAAATCGACATCCGCACATAAATTCAAAAAGCAATCCGAGCGTTCCGGAAAATCTTGAGCCACGCACCTTGCTCCGCTTTTTTATCCGGCAGCCAAGAGAATTGAACAGACCGGAAAAGCCGTTCAGGATGGGGCATCATGATGGTCGCACGGCCATCTTCCGAAGTCACGGCCGTTAAGCCTACAACCGAGCCATTGGGATTGAATGGATATCGCTCAGTCGGGCTTCCATGATTATCCACATATTGCAAAGGAACCCATCCCTGCTGAATCAACCTATCCGGACGAACCTCTCCTGAAAAAACAGCCCGCCCCTCCCCGTGCGCACAAGCAATAGGCATCACGGACCCGGCCATGCCCTTGAATAACAAGGAACCGCTTTGATTCACCCGCACCGCCGTCAAACGCGCTTCAAACTGTTCGCTTTTATTTCGCAAGAAAAGGGGCCAGTGGGATGCGCCGGGAATCATCTCCTTAAGCTGGGCTACCATCTGACAACCATTACACACCCCTAATGTCAAGGTACCGGGATTCTGGAAAAATCGGAAAAACATATCCTGCAAACGGCTGTTAAACAAAATGGACCGTGCCCACCCTGCACCTGCGCCCAGCACATCACCATAACTGAAGCCGCCGCAGGCCACCAATGCCTGGAAACTATTGATGTCTTTTCGGCCTTCTATCAAATCCGTCATGGTAACATCAAAGGCATTAAAGCCCGCTGCATGAAAGGCAGCAGCCATCTCCACCTGACCATTCACGCCTTGTTCGCGTAATATGGCAATGGAAGGCGCCTTGCCCTTGGCCACAAAGGGAGCAGACGGATCAAATACCGGTCGATACGGTAAACCCGGGTCCGTTTCATCCAGGATACGATCATATTCCTCTTTGGCACAGACGGGATTATCACGCATGGATTGAAAGAGATAAGTCGTTTCAGACCAGATACGGCGAAGACTGGAAAGGGATTTCTTAAAGACCTCTTTTGCCCGTGCATCCGAAATGGAAATGACCTTTTCCAAAACAGGTCTGGCAACCGGCTTCACAAGATGCTCAACCCCATTCTGTTTGAAGACCGAGAGAATTTGCGCCAGATCCTTTTGCCGAACCTGAAAAACCAGGCCCAACTCTTCGTTGAAGAGCGCTTCCAGGGTCGAACCGGGCAGACCGGATAAATCAATTTTCAAGCCGCATCCACCGGCAACCGCCATCTCAAAAAGCGTGACAAACAAACCGCCGTCGCTGCGATCATGCATCGCCCATATCCATCCCGCACGCTTGACAAGCAACAGGGCATCCATCGCTTTCTTGAACTGCTCCGCATCATCCAAATCAGCGCACGCCCCGTTTGTGCGATTAAAAACCTGGGCCAACGTAGAAAAACCGATTCGATTTTTCCATCCGCTGAGATCCAGCAGCAGGAGTACGGTTTCTTCATCGCTCTGTTTCAGATCCGGGGTCACGCTCTTTCTGACATCATTCACAGGTGCAAAAGCAGTGACCACCAGACTAATCGGTGCGGTCATCTTTTGCGTTTTCCCGTGTTTGTCCTGCCATACCGTTTTCATGGACAGAGAATCCTTGCCCACTGGAATGGAGATGCCCAGTGTTGGGCAGAGCTCCATACCAACCGTTTTGACGGTCTGGAAAAGAGCCGCATCTTCGCCCGCTTCACCCGCAGGCGCCATCCAGTTGGCGGATAGTTTGAGACTTTCAATAGAGGGTATATCCGCTGAGACGATATTGGTAATAGCCTCTCCCACTGCCATCCGACCGGACGCCGGGGCATTGATCACAGCAGACGGAGCACGGTCGCCCATGGACATGGCAGAGCCTTTGTATCCTTGAAAATCCGATGCGAGAACCGCATTATCCGATACCGGAATCTGGTAGGGCCCCACCATCTGATCGCGCATGACCATGCCGGTCACGGTCCGATCCGCAATGGTGATGAGAAAGGTCTTGTCCGAAACAGCCGGAAAGGAAAGAACCCGCCCTACCGCCTCCTCCAGAGCAAGGTCGCTGACATCCAGCAGCTCCGGATTGCGCAAAACGGTTTGGTCGTGTCGAATCATCTTAGGCGGTTTGCCTAAAAGTGCGGACAAGGGCAAATCAATGGGTCGATTCTTCATCTGCGGATCATCGACCACCAGTCGGCCATCTTCGGTGGCTGTGCCGATAATCCGAAAAGGGCACCGCTCCCGTTTACAAAGCGCCTCGAATTCTGAAATCTTCTCTTTCTTGACAGCCAGCATATACCGTTCCTGCGCTTCATTGCACCAGATTTCAGCAGGACTCATACCCGGATCATCATTCTGGATGGCACGCAGATTGAACAAGGCGCCGCATTCGGAAATCAGCTCCGGACAAGCATTGGACAAGCCTCCGGCCCCGACGTCATGAATGCTTAAAATGGGGTTCTCCTCACCGAGGAAATAACATCGGTCAATGACCTCCTGACAACGCCGCTCCATTTCCGGATTGTCTCGCTGCACGGAATTAAAATCAAGCTCCTCGGCATTGCTGCCGCTGTTCATACTGCTGGCCGCTCCTCCGCCCAGTCCGATGAGCATGGCCGGACCGCCAATCTGGATGATGAAATCCCCTGCATGAATATCTTTTTTCTTCAAACAGCGCGAATCAATGGCTCCCATGCCGCCGGCGGCCATGATAGGTTTGTGATACCCGTAATACCGGTTGAAACAAACGGTTTCGAAAGTCCGGAATTGTCCCAAAATATTGGGCCGGCCAAACTCATTTCCAAAACCCGCGCCGCCAATAGGACCCTCCATCATAATGGAAAAGGGGGTGGCCAACCGGGTTGGAAAATCGGCATACTGCTTTTCCCAAGGTCGTTGGGTGCCCGGCAGATTCAGATTGGATACATAAAAGGCACACAAGCCCGCTTTTGGCTTGGAACCGGTACCCGTGGCCCCTTCGTCCCGAATTTCACCGCCTACACCGGTTGACGCACCGGGATGGGGGGAAATGGCAGTGGGGTGGTTATGCGTCTCCACCTTCATGATAAAATGACCGTCTCGGGCATGGTCACTGTATTGATCCTGCTTATCCTGATCCGGATGAAACCAGAGACAGGGAAAACCCTCCATAATGGCGGAATTGTCGGAATAGGCCAAAAGCGTTCCCTTGGGCGATACCTTGTGTGTATGGCGAATCATGTCGAACAAGGAAAGGGATTCTGTTTTTCCGTCAATGGACCACTGGGCATTGAAAATCTTGTGACGGCAGTGCTCACTGTTAACCTGTCCGAACATGAGCAGTTCCACATCCGTGGGATCACGATCCAGATCTTTATATATTGAATGAAGGTATTCTACCTCTTTATCCGATAGCGCCAGGCCCATGGTCCGGTTGGCCTCTTTCAGGGCAGCCATACCGCGTACTTTGACCGGAATCGTGATCAGGGGTCTTGGTTTTGCCTCGTAAAAAAGGGAATTCGGATCCTTGGTGCACGCTTCGGTCATTTTGTCATGCAATAGAGGAAGCATGGTTAAAATCTGCGCATCCGTTAGCATCACCTTGTCCGGACAGATGAAATGGTAGAGCCTCCCCCGTTCCACCCGCTTGACTGTGGTGAGTCCGCAATTATGAAAAATATCCGAAGCTTTGGAAGACCAGGGTGAAATGGTGCCGGGCCGGGGAGCAATGAGGAGCCGATTCGGGGTCGAGACAACGGGCATGGGGTCACCATAATGGAGCAGGAGAGAAGCTTTTCTCATATCCTCTTCGCTCAAATACCCCGAAAGGCTCAGAAAATGGATATACTGAACCTGAATATCCCGAATCACCGGCACCCCCTCACGCAGGGTGGAAAGTAGCCGTTCTTGTCTGAAATCGCTTAATGCGCGGTTACCCTCGAGTTGCAGCATGATTGAACCTTTGTTTTGGTTGAATGTCGTCTGAAAAAATCATTGATGGCAGGAAATGAAGTCAATGACATCCTGTCACGATCAAGAACCTGCGCCACTGTAATGTCCCTTAATGCGCCTTATTGCTTTTCCATTTTAACTTGTTTTGATTATATTAATAAGAAAATCATTTTAAGCCCTTAGAAAAAGACAACATGTCCAATCAAAAACTCATTGATTTCTTTAAGAACGATCGCTTTGCCACCCATGCCGGGATTGAGCTGTTAGAGGTGCGGCCCGGTTACGCTAAAGCAACCTTGACTATTGAAGATCGCCATCTGAATGGGGTTAATATCGCCCAAGGTGGGGCGCTTTTCACCTTAGCGGACCTTGCTTTTGCCGCTGCAGCCAATGCACACGGCACCGTGGCCGTGGCAATCAATGTCAGCATCACCTTTGTGAAAGCTTCGCCCATCGGAACGTTACTGACCGCAGAAGCCAAAGAGAATTCTTTAAATCCAAAGATCGGTAGTTACACAGTGAACATCACGGACAACACGGGCGATCTGGTTGCTATTTTCCAAGGGTTGGCTTACCGAAAAAAAGATAGATTGGACATTGCCTGAAACAAAGCGCCTATTTTTCCGAAACGCTTATCTAAATTTGATTGCCTTTCTACTGCATTTAAGTTAATTTCTATTTTTATAAGTTAACATTAAATGATAATACCCTTAATTTAGGAGGTTTCATGAAAAGACTACTCGCTCTCACCCTGCTGCTCGCTGTGGCAGGCACACTTTTTGCGGAAGTAACTTTTACGCCCAATGGCATGGCACAGTATCGGCTAAGGCTAAAAATCTTCCAGCAAGACACCTCTGGAACCGATAATAAATCCATGATATATCGCAATATGATTGCCTACTATGTCGGAACGGGGGTAAAAGTTAATGACATGGTTACTTTTGGATTCCAAGTGGGCAATAATTCCACAACCACCGAAGAAGCCTATTTTATGATGCAGAAAGCCACCCCGGTCTGGATGAGTCAGGCCTGGGCCAAATTGGATCCGGGCTTCGTGAATCTAACTTTCGGCGTACTCCCGGTGGCCGGCAATGGAACATTGGATCTGATTGAACGTTCCCTCAACTCAGGTTCCTATGCAAAAGCAGCTCAAG
>Ga0156536_1191_pt2 | contig 18113 bp, 19 predicted proteins | sample RifOxyB2_FD_111931 | JGI IMG/M metagenome (GOLD analysis project Ga0156536, IMG submission 111931) | Elusimicrobia bacterium RIFOXYB2_FULL_49_7 | reverse complement strand
GATATTGATGGTACCTAATGTATGGTTCCAGTATTGCCAGACGCGACTGCGCGCCGCATAGGCCGCTTGCACACCGCTGAATCGGCTGATCAGATCACGCGCTTCATCGATATCCCAGCCCACCCCCAAAATAAAGACGATTTCTTTTTCCTGCCCGGGTGCCAGTTCGAAGTAAGCCTGGAGCGCAGCGGCCGGGTCAAGCCCGACACCGACTTTCCCGGATAAGCGGATGCGATGAAGCGAGGCGGGATCACGGAGCGATCCGTTTCTGCCGATAAACTCGGTTCTATCCCCGGAAACGCTTCGGTTGGGTTCATTGACTTGAAAAAAGACCACTCGGCCCGCAAAATCCGTATTAAAAGGGTTGCTGGCCAAAAGCGCACCGGTCTTCGAATCAATGCCGGTCCGGAGGTGCATCTGGGTCTTAGCCCGGCTCTCGCCTAAGACCAGTTCCAGAAATCCCGTGGCAGACATGCGTCGGACCACAGCGGAGTCATTACGCACTTTAAGCATCCAGAATTTGACCGGCGCATCATTATCCACATAAATCCACATCTCTGATTTGATCGCATGTTGGGCATATTCAAAAACGGAATAACCGAATCCGTGACGATTGAGATAATCGTTATGGCCGGGTGCAGGTTGGGGAGTGGCGGACCAGAATTGGCCGGAGGCTTCATCCCGCAAATAAAAGGCTTCTCCGCTTGGATCGCCGACGGGATCATTATACCATGGCGTCAATCTGAATTCATGTGCATTCTCAAACCAGGAATATCCTCCGCTTTGAGTGATGACGGTTCCGAATTGTTTATTGGCCACCACATTGACCCAGGGCATGGGAGTGGGGCTTGTCGGTTTGATCTGGATGACATATTCCCTGCCGTCCTGGGTGAAACCGCCCCAGCCGTTGAAAAACAGAAGATTGTCCTGACGGAAATTCTCAGTGACTGAAAACGCTTTTTCCGGGAGGCGCGGGAGGATGAATTTGGAAATAGGGGCTTCATTGCGGATGTGGCGTTGTATCTGATCCGCCAAGGTTCCATCCGAATCCGAAAAAACTATCCGGGCGGCCGCCTGCATCAGGATTTGATCCTCTTCTGACATTTGATCCGGATGACGCAGAAAAACACCGCCCTTTCGGTCAAAAAAGGCGGCTTCCGGGCCGGAGGCAATCAGGCCGATGATTTGATCCCGGAATCCCTGACGGTATCCTGTCCGTTCTTCGTTCCAGATAACCAGATCAACCGGTAATCCTTTCAACCGCCAGTAGGCATGTGCCTGAATCAGTTTGGCCGCCACATCGATTTTGGCGGGATCGCCTATGCGCAGCAGGATAATGGGCAAGTCTCCGGAAATACTATACGCCCATAAGTCGGGCTGTCCTCGCCTGTTTTTCAGCAGTAACTCCGGTTTTGCACGCCGGTATCGACTGGAATAGAGGATGGAGCTGGCCAGTCTGCCGTAGAGTTGGGCATCCGCTTCCGTGGCATTCAGTTGCTGTAATACGACCTTACCATGGATGACCGCCATCTCAAAAACCCGGTCCGCCAGCTGTTGATCCTGATATTTCTCGATGAGGACAATGGCGGCCTCTCGGGTATGCGCCATGCCGGTGATAAAGCCCGCTGAGAGGGTTTCTCCGGCCGGGAGCGTCAGCCGACAACGGATGGAAACAATGGGATCCAGAACGGAGCCGTCGGTTTCACCAAGCGATCCGTCGATTTGCAGCGCCTTTGGGTTTCGTGTTGTCAACCCACGCCCGATAAAGGCCAATCGATCCGTCTCGTACGAGAGCTCATAGTGCGGAAGCGCGCGTACGGTAAAAAGGTGGAACATCCAGGGGCATTTCTCACCCGGGGAACGCGGCCGGCGGGTGGAAAGAATCGCATGGTGGCTGGGCAGGATTTCGGTCTGAATAAAGAGATTGGAAAATACGGTATGCGCGGCATCCGCAGCAGCGGGCGCCAAAACCACTTCCGCATAACTGGTCAGCTCAATCGTTCTGGTTTTGTTGCTGAGATCGCTTAAGGTGATACGACGGTATTCGATATCATCTTCGGGCGAAACCGCTATTTCCGTATAGGTCTCCATTGCCTGATCCCGCCGCCGGAATTCCGCGCGGGCCTGTGGAAAAATGGCTTCATAGTTTTTGGGTTCAGCACAGACCGGTTGAAAAGCCGCGGACCAGAGTTTATGGTTGGTTACATCATTGATGTAAATAAAGGTTCCATGATTATCCAGCGTCAAATCTTCATTCCAGCGGGTAACGGAAAGATCCTGCCACTGGCTGTATCCGCCGCCCGCATTGGTTATCATGACATGATAACGGCCGTTTGATAATAAATGAATTTCCGGAATGGCGGTATGGGGCGTGCTGAATATCCGCAGCAAATCCTCCTGCTCCGGAGAAATGGCCCGTGTCCGAAACAAAGAGGATGTCTTCAGATGGAAGGGGGAGGCTTTGGGCACCCGCTCCTGAAGTAGAAGGGTGGTGGCCTGAAATATGGGATCCGCTTCGAATCGTTTCACCATCAGATTATCGGCAAAGAAATTGACCAGGGAAATAAAACTCATGCCCTGGTGATGAGACATAAAGGAGCGGATCAGAGCCGGAGAATGGTCGGGTGACAACCGGCTTGGGGAGTAATCAATGGCCTCGTAAAACCCGTATCGGCCCTCATATCCCAGCGCCGTCATTCGTTGCATATTCTCACACGCCTCTTCCGGCTTGACCATCAAAGCCAGTGCGGTAGCATAGGGTGCAATCACCAGCTCGTTTTTGGAGCTGCGTTTAAATCCCAGGTCCGGCACACCGAAGGAACGGTATTGATAGTTCTGGCCCGCATCCGTGCTGTTTTCTGCGGATTCCGATATGCCCCAGGGGACGCCTCGCTTATGCCCATAGGCGATTTGTCGCTCAACAACCGCCTGGCAGGTCTGACCCAACAGGGTATTGTCATAACTCGGCATAATCAGTTGCGGCATCAGATACTCGAACATGGACCCGCCCCAGGAGAGCAGTGTTGTTTTACCCTGACGGAGCGTTACCAGGCGACCGAGAGAGAACCAGTGTTCCATCGGCAGTTTACCCTGTGCGATTCCGATAAAACTGCTCAACCGCGATTCCGAGGCCAGTAAATCATAGAAGCTGCCGTCCTGCCTCCGTTTACCGACATCATATCCGATGGCCAGCAAATGACGCGAATGGTCATAGAGGAAATCATACTCCTGGTCTGCCAGAGTCCGGCACTGCTCCGCCAACTGTTCGAGCTGTTTGATTCTTTCGGCAGCGTGTTTGCTTTCATCGGCAAGCCGGCTGAGTGAAACAGGAAGGCCGGATTCCGGGCCGACATCAAGACTGATAGTCGGGTCAGGCAGGTCGTTAATGAGCCAGGGCGCAAGGAAAAGCAGATCCTCCTGCTGGGCCGTACATTGGGTTTCCAATGCCTGAATCCACCACGCGGTCTCGTTTTCGACCTTGTCCCGGGCCAGGGAGCGAAGCATATTAATCCGATGAATCAGGCTGCGTACATTGTTGAGTGCAGTTCTTAATCCCTTGGGCGCTTGTTCATATTCTTTTACAACGTTTTCGAGCAGACCGAGTTGTTTCGTCAATTCAGCCGGTTTCCCCGAAAGCGCTTCCAATACCCGGAGGGTATCGATAATACCGTTATAGAAGCAGGGATGGAAAACGGATTGATTCTTGATATCCAGCAATCCGGATCGAAGGGTTAAAAGATAGCCTGCCAAGTTGCCGCTATCCACGGTGGAGATATAATGCGGGGACAACGGCTGGAGGGTTTTGGTGTCATACCAGTTGAAAAAATGGCCGCGAAACCGGGCAAGCGCTTCCATGCTTTTAAAGGACTTCTCTATTCGGCCAATCAATTGTCCGGCGCAGTAATAACCTAAATCATAGCCACCTAAGTTGGATAAAAGCATCAATCCGATATTGGTCGGTGAAGTGCGATGCGCAGTAATTTCACAGGGTTCTTCTTGGTAGTTGTCTGCCGGAAGCCAATTCTCTTCAGGGCCTGCAAACGTCTCGAAATAGCGCCAGGTTTTCCGGCGGATTTTCCGGAGAAAGTCGATCTGTTTCCCGGAAAGGCACGGTGGTCGGAGAATCCTCGGCCTGCTTATCCACCAGGAAAGAACGGGTGACACAAACCACAGTCCGAGAAGAGGCCATCCGTCCAATCGTCCTTGAACGAGAAACAGGGCACCCAGCGCGAGTGTCAACAGGGGGGTTGCACGGATTAATCGGCCGTCGGCTAAAGGATGTTTAATGGACCCTTGTTTGGCTTTCCCGGATGCGGTCCATTGAAGGAGTTTACGTTTGGAAATAACTATCCGCCAACCGGTCCGCAGAATGGCATCCAGATTGGCAAACGCTTCACTGGGAAGAACCGCCAGTGCAAAAATGACACGGAAGAGCTGACGGCCCATGAATCCCGCCACGGATTGAAGATGTAGACCCAGTGGAAATCGGGGGGGAATCTCCAGGGCCTTTTGCATGACCCCGGGCAGAGTGGGAAGCAAAAAAATGGAGACCGTAACAACAAAACCCAGCCAGGAAGGTGTTAGACAAAGCCAGCTCAGAATGATGAGAAACATCAATCCGATTGGGACGATGCTTCGCCTGAGATTATCGAATATCTTCCATTGAGATAAAAGAGAAAGCGGGTTCCGAACCGATTTTTCTTTGAATCCGGGCACTTTTGGCCAGAGCCAAGCTGCAATCTGCCAATCGCCTCTAACCCATCGATGGCGCCGAAAAAGATCATGGCTGTAGCGCTCCGGGAATTCATCTATCAGCTGGATCTCGCTGACCAATCCCGCCCTACCATACGTCCCTTCCAGAAGATCATGGCTTAGAATCCGGTTTTCCGGCAACCGATTCGCCAGTGCCTGAGTGAACATATCCACATCGTAGATGCCTTTGCCGATAAAGGAACCTTCTCCGAACAGGTCCTGATACACATCGGATACGGCCCGAGTATAAGGATCAATGCCGGTATCGCTTCCGAATATTCTCGCATACCAAGAGGCATCCGCTCCGTGAAGACTCGGCACCACACTCGGTTGCAAAATGGCATATCCTTCCACAACGCGCTTTTTGAGAGCATCATAAACCGGTCTATTCAGCGGATGCGCCATGGTTTCAATTAAGTGTCTCGCACAATCCCGGGGCAGTTCGGTATCCGCATCGAGTGTCAAAACATATTTAATGGTCAACAATGAGGTAGAATCGCCTTCGACAATAAAATCATCCGCTTCCCGACCACGGAGAAAACCGTTGAGCGCTTCAAGCTTTCCTCTTTTTCGTTCATAGCCCATCCAGCACCCTTCGCCGGGATTCCATCGCCTGGGACGGTGGAAGAGCAGAAAGGGTTGATACTCATTCACGGCATAAATATCGTTGAGACGCTGAATGCCATTCTTGGCCAGCTCAAGCAGCAGCGCATCCTGAGGCAATGTCTCTTCCGCTGCGTCTTCAAAATCCGTCAATAAACTGAAGTAAAGATTGTCCGCCCGGTTGGAGAGATAACACACTTCTATCTTATTCAGAAGTTCGGCAATGTCATCACTGCTGGTCAGCATGGCCGGTACGGTAATGAGCGTTCCGAATTCCTCCGGAATGCCTTTGGAAAAATCCATTTTCGGAAGGGTCCTCGGCGGTATGACCAGGGTAACGAACCAGTTAACCAGCGCCAATGCTGCCTGGCTAAATCCCAGAAGCAAAAGAAAAGTCATTGCCCAAAACAGGGCCTTGCCCTCGCATGGCATTAACCATAAAACCGGCGCAGTCAGTCCGGCGGTCAATAAAAGGTGTGTGCCCAGATAAAACAACAAAGGGGCTTTCTTTCCCGCACGGAAGAACCTATCCCAGAGGGTGGGACGCATCCTGACCGTTTGTTCCAATAGTAATCGTCCCTGGTCGATGAGATGATAACCGATATGGCTTTTTCTGTTTTGCGGTTCAATATGGGGGGCTGCAAGAGCAAGCACTTGTGCCGCCACCTCTGATTCGGTTGTTCGGCTTTGCTTCGCTATCTTTTCAATCACATGACGGTAGACATCTCGTGTTTCAAAATTGAGCTTCGGATAAATCCCGGTCGGATCACTTCGGAGAATGGTTTCCACATGACTCATGGCCTCCACAAAGTCTTTCCAGACAATAGCAGTCAATAATCGGAGGCTGGTGATGCTGTTGCCGATGGCGATATGGTTGGTTGCCTGCTGCTGGCTATCCAGATGGACCTGCCGCTCAATCGTCTGACCTTGTTCAGTCAGACGCTGTTCGATCCAGGTTAGGACCAGGGCCAGCGCCGGATTATGGCTTTGAAGCTTTCGTACCAGCTCTGCAATGAAGGTGCAACTCATTGGGATATCGGCGCGTGCCATGTCCGCTATGTCAAGTACGATGTTTTTAGGGTCGTGGTCGGCGGTATGAAGCATTCGGATGGCCCAGCTATTGGCTAAATTACGATCACGCCGATCCGCTGCAATCCGTGTGGCAATGCGACGCAAATTCTCAATCAGTGCCAGACGCAGCATGATGGGAATGGCCCACAATTCTCCCAATTTCAAATTCGTCACCCGTTGATAGGAAGCGATAATCGTACACAGATTCGCTTCATTGACCAATCCATCAACATGCGAGATAAGATCCTGTACGAGGACATACACCCGCGGCAGACCGATTAAATCGCTCGAACAAAGCCGGGGCAATTCCCGGCTATAGGATTTGGGGAGATGCTGACGGGCCAACTGGATCTGCTCTTCGATAAGAAAGAAGTTATCCAAGAGCCATACGCCGGCCGCAGAAATATTCAGCTTTGCGGTTTCCTCTTCTGTCAATTTCTGATAGGTCTCGGTTAAAATGCTTTCGTTCTCCGTCAATCGAGTCAACAAGACATCTCGGATATTATGCCGGGGGTCTAATTCATGCGATCGGGCCATGGCCTCGCCATGCTTATCCAGCTGGTCGATACTGAAGAGTTCGCTGAGCAGCGGATATTCGACCTTCTCCTTTGCGGGAAGGAACGGCATCACGACATGCCGGTTGACCTCGGTCAACCATCGAGAATACAGAGACATCGTCACACCGCGTTTAGCGTTCATTCCGGTACCGCTGGATGAAATTTCCCCGACGATACCTGAGATGATCATAAAGCGCCTTCAGTCCTGCCATCATGCTGATGGAAACAAGCAGGGTGATAAGTACGGCAATACACGCAATCAAGGGCTCATGTCTTTTATCGATAACCACACAGGCGCTGAGGGTCCCAGATCCGATAAAAATAGGCATGGCAATGGCACCCGCCAGGTTTTTCGATTCGCCGCGCAGGATTTCAATGGCCGCCGGACCGCTTATCAGAGCGGCCTTGATCAGTGTATAGGAAAAGGTGCGCAATGTCAATTTCTCCGCCGCATCGGTAAGAGAGACGATGACCAGGAAGGGATTCGGCAGGATTAGCGGAAGCGCCGAGGAATGGATGAAATCAATCATTAGAACAAGATACAAAAAACCACGATCCCGAACATAGGGGAATGGAAAGAAAACAGGTCCTATTCCCCTTCTGACAAGGTTGCTTCAACTCATCAGTAAGTGATTTTGCTGGTTTTCGTATAAATTGTATATTCCTACCAGCAAAGCCTCAGGCAAACTTAATAAAAAGGAAGTCGCTATGAAAAAGATTTTTCCTGCTATCGTTCTGTTTTTCTTCCTGGCTTTGTTTCCGTGTTCCTGTAGCGAGGATAAGGATGCGAACCCCGTAAAAAAAGAGGATATTATCCCGGCAACCAACTTTCTTACGCTCATTGACACAATTCCGATGACTGCTTATTGTCGCGGTCTGGCTGTGCGTGGAAATTATCTCTATGCCTCGGTCTCTGATTCGGGATTTCAGATTTTTGATATAACGGATTCGGCAAGTCCTGACCTCGCAGGTTCGATACCGGCGCCGGGACAATATCAGTCCATGGGTGTGTTTGGCATTTCGGTATCCGTTTGTGTTTGTGGGGTCGAGTCTTAGCGGCACATTAGGCATTCATGGGGTATTTGTGCTGGATATCGGTAATCCGGCCAGTCCCGTATTGGTGGATTCCTTGAGTCTTCCTGAAAACATCCGTGATGTGGCAGTGAAGGATTCCTTTGTTTTCGCGGCTTGCATTGATAAAAATGTCTATGTGCTGCGATTTGTCAATGGTGATTCAGGCCTGGTTTCAGTGGATACGATTCTTGCCGGATCTGGAGAGATTCAGGGACTTTCTATTCAAGGCAATTACTGTTATGCCACCACCTACGACGGCGGGGAGATCACTTCCATTGATGTTTCCGATCCTGCAAATGCCATCGTGGCGGGTCAATGCAATACGGATGGGCTCCCGAGCCTGCCTTTACTTCCAGCGGGTTCAGCATATCCAGCCCCATTGAAACCAGTTCCGGCACAAATGGGTTGATGTCGCCACAGGAATGAAGATAGGTTTTAATTCCTTTATTGTGCGCCCAGTCAATGGCGCGCTGGTGGAAGGGTTTTATGATTTCCCGGTACATGGAAAGTGAAAAGAACTGATTTTTCTTATACCCCATATCATCAAACCATTTTACCCCCTGAAATCGATAACTCTTATCCCAGAGCTGATCTAATAATTTGAGCTGAACCGTCAGTTGTGTGTCAAACATGTCCTGTAACCATTCCGGATTCTCGACCAGGGCCATTAACACCCTTTCCGTACCAACGATCCAGGAGTGGGTGATGTCAAAACCAAACCAGAGAAGCGCCTGTATCCAGGCACCCTCTTTTTCCCATCTTGAAAAATCGCTTTCAATATTTTTCCAATTGATTCGTTCAGAATTTGCTGTGATTCTGGCTTTTGCCGTGAACCAGGATTCGGGATCCTTAATAGTGAAATCAATGAATTCGGGAGTGGATTCCGCGTGCTTCCAATTTTTTGTGGTCACACCCCATGTTGAGGTGACAATGAGGTAGTCTGCCGTTTCTTCCAGCACTTTTTGTTCATATTGCGGAGAATTATCCAGTCGGAAGGTACGGATGGCATCCAGTCCCAGATAGGTAGTATAATCTGTATCAAGGGGCATTCCTTCTTTTTCCCATCGCCGAAGGGTGGATTGCCAGGGTGTATCGAAAATGGCAATGCGATCCGCATCCTGATGATGATACATACGAAGAATCCGTTCTCTTGCGGTCATGGTGTTGCTCCTTGGGTTCATGTCTCAAATATTGTTATATTTCGCTTAGGTGTTTATCTGCTAAGAGAAATATACGCCGTAACAAAAAGAAATGAAATGGCAGGACTCGACTAGAATATGTCATATATCGATATATCGGCGTTAGCTGCCATTCCGACTATCCGATGGGCTGCCCAGGCTCATTGCAAACAAACTTGGCGTTGGGACAGTCAGCAGCAAATGCACTGGAAGGGGTTTAATCTCTGGTTTGTGGCCGGTGGAAAGGGGTGTCTTCAGGTTGAAGGCGAGACCTATGCATTGACTGCCGGAGACTGTTTCTTGCTTCGCATGTGGGAACGCCATCAGGGACTGAATGATCATCCGGATGTTTTACGCATCCCCTTTGTGGTCTTCAATTATTTTGACAAACGGGGACAAAGTCTTACCCCGGAAAAAATACGCGCTCTTCCGCCGCGTCATCGTAGAATTAATAACATCGCTTTTTTTGACGGTTTAATGGAACGGATCATCCATTATCAGAATGCCGGAGAGATTGAAAAGGCAAAAGGCTGGCTAAATGGTGCCTTGATGGAAATTGAGCGTCAGGATCTGGAGCTTTTGAAAAAAATGGATTCCTGCAAACGAGTCGAGATATTTAAAGCATTCGCCAAGCGGTTATCGGAAAGGCCTTGGGAGCGGGTTTCGCTGTTAAAAGAGTCTAAACAGGCTGGGTATTCTATGGATCATTTTATCCGGCTCTTTAAAGCGTCGATAGGGATGACACCGGGTGAATATCTAATTCAGGTCAGAATTGCTGCGGCTTGCAACCGACTTGTGATGTCGAATTCCAATCTTTCTGTTGTCAGCGAGGAGTTGGGCTATTCGGATGTGTTTGCTTTTTGCAAACAATTCAAATTGAAGACCGGGCTTTCTCCCTCGCAGTATCGCAGGCAAGGATGGAATGATGCTTCCGATGCCCATCCCGGATGGCGTAGAAAATGACGAAGCTGATGACAGCCGCAAAAAAGCACCAGACTGAAATCAGACATTGCGTGTAAAAGATAACGGAGACGAGAAAAGATATTCCGGCGATAATTCCCAGGATATGGGTTCTTTTGATGCTTGAAATAAAAAGAGGAATGATGGTTGCCATCAAATAAGCCGCAACGGAGATTTTAATGATGGGATTGCGGAAAGTGCTTTGATAGGCGATGTGCAGGTATCGGATTTCCGCAAAAGGATGGTAAAATATAAGCGTATAGGCGAAATAGGATGCGGTGAGGATGCCGATCGAAAGAAGAGCAAGCAGTATCCTCTTTCGAGTCTTGTGCTTTTCCATGATGAGAACCGACATCGGCACCATGAGCGGCCAGATGATCTGCGCCATGATTAAAAAGAGATAGGTTGCGATATTTCTCACCCCGGCGTATTCAGGATGAGGCATCGAAAGCCAAAGGACACCTTCTGTAAATTGCTGGGCTGCAAAAAAGAGGGGAATGCTGGCAAATACGATTTGGGTCGGCTGATGCACTTTTCGGAGTGTTTCGGTGCCGACAAAGGTCAGCAATACGCCGGCCGTGATACTTGCTCCTGCTGAGAAACAGATAGGGATTCCTTTGTTGTCGGCGTCCATCAGAAATGTGTTTTAAAAGATAGTCTTCTTCCGAATGAACAAAGAGGAAAATCGCAATAAACCTAAAGAAAGGTTTGAGCGGTCGGGTGACCACTCAAACCTTCTAGCAATTTGACGGACAACTTTAGTGAGAAGGCAAATCTAAAACTTCACCTTGGGTGCCGATTCCGCGCCTTTTTCAGCCTCAAAATAGCTGGCCTTCTCAAACCCGCCACTGAAAAAGCTGTAAGGAATCTTCCGGATAGTCGTATTGTAAGCTTGCGCGATTTCGTTGAACCGTTTGCGTTCAACCGCAATCCGGTTTTCAGTGCCGGCCAGCTCATCCTGTAGAGCCATGAAATTCTGGTTGGCCTTTAAATCCGGATATTTTTCCGCCACCACCATCAGTCGCTGAAGTGCTGAACCCAGGCCTGCCTGGGCCTGCTGATATTTCTGCATCATTTCGGGATTATTGACCACACTTTTATCAATGTTGACGATTCCACCCAGTTTGGCCCGTGCTTCAGTGACACCTTCCAGGGTCTCTTTTTCATGAGCCGCATAGCCCTTGACAGTTTCAACAAGGTTGGGAATCAGGTCTGCTCTGCGCTGATAAACATTTTCGACCTGTGACCAGGCGGTTTTGACCCCTTCATCCAGTGTCACCAATTGATTTTTTATACTGATATATTGACCTACCAGGAAAATTCCCAGCACCACAATGGCTGCAATGACGATAAGGACGATGTGTTTGCCTTTCATACTGTCTCCTTTTCATTTTCTTGGTCTATGATTTCTTCCAGCCGCACGATGGCGGACGCATAAGCGGGAAACGCAAGTACGATTTCCTTGCGGTTATTCGAACCTAACGCCTCCAGAATTCTCTTAAAAGGTCTGTCTTCCAGTGCATACGCTTTTCCGGTTTCCGTAAAAATATCCGCTTTTTTCGCTGGAATTTCAACCCCTTTCAGAAAAAGGAGCGCTCTGAATACCGCCGCAAAATCATTCAATGAAACCCGTACCAGATTCTGAACAAGTTCAGGTTTATTCTTAACGCTTATCCATTCCATGGCCAACCGCAACCGCTTGCCTTTTAATTCCCGTTCCAATTGGAGCCGGATATATTTTTTCTCCAGGTTAAGATCCTTCAGAAAGTCCTCACCGGCTAAAACCATGTAGAGAAAACGCATGTTCAGGAATTCGATAGGAAAGGTATCCAGGGAATGGGAAATATATTTCATATCCATGATGAGCGGTTGTTGCACCCGGAACTTGGCCCACTTTTTTAAGACCGGCCCTGCTTTTTCCATCATCTCAAGTGAAGCTTCTTTCAGGACAATCAGCAGATTGATGTCAGACTTGACAGGATTGAATTCCCTGGAACAGGCGCTGCCGTACAGGATAATGGTCACCAGATTATCACCATAACAGGCTTGATAATCCGCAGCCGCCTGTTTAGCTGTTTCCACCGGGTTCGTTATTTTCTTTGCAAACACAGATATCCTCCGATTTCTAAACCATCAAAATCCGCGGGACGCGCCGCCGCCGCCGCTCATGCCACCGCCAAAGCCTCCGCCGAATCCGCCGCCAAAGCCTCCACCGCCGGATCGTCCTCCCCGACCGCTGAGCAAGCTGGAAAGGAGAACCGTAAAAAGAAGGGTTCGTCCCAGCCGGGTACCCAGAAGCAGTGCAAGAATGATGATTAAAATAACAATCTGGAAAGGTGACAGCTTAACCGGTTCCGGTCTAGGTCGTAGCGCACGACCGGATTGGGGAAGTTGAACCTGCAATTTGATATTCTTTTCCTGTTGCACTTCCCCTGCAATGGCAAAAGAAATTAATTTCAACCCTTCGGAAAACCGGTTTTGCTTGAAATAAGGGAGACCATATTGATCGAGAATCCGGCCGCATTTGGCATCATTGAGATATCCCTCTGCACCATATCCCACCTCAATCCGAACCCGTCGCGGCTGAGTGGAAAGCAAAACCAATGCCCCTTCATCTTTGCCTTTGGCGCCGATTCCCCATTCTTTATAAAGCTGGAGCGCGTAGTCCTCAATTTCCATTTCCTGCAAGTCCGGAACCGTTGCAACCACCAGGGCAAACCCGGCTTGTTTCCACAAACTTTGAGCAACCGCATCAATGGCCACCTTATCTTCATCCGCCAGGATAGCGGCATAATCACCGATAGCGGAAGCGGGTCGAGTCGGAAACGTCGGGGCAGCGAATAACGCTGCCCCAAAAACGAGAATCAGCAAGAACGGAAGGGTGATTTTCATTGAAATAGACCTGAGCATTAAAATGAACCCTTATTAAAATAAGAAAAAACGGGTCACACAACCAATGGAAAGAAAGTTGGCCACTATAAAAATGACTGACATAAAAAATATCGGATCTTAAATAGGCCGCTGCTGAGAACCGGGGCGTTTCAGAAAATCAGGCTTGAATTCCGCGAGAAAATTGATGAAAAAAGTGTGAACCGCTCCCAGCGAAAACATCTCTACCGTATGGACTTCCCGCACCTTGCGATGCATAAAAAGATAGACAATAAGTCGCCATAACGATCGGAAAAACGTCCCCAATACGACAGGCTCAATGCAAAGGGAGTGATGTAACGGAGACCAAAGCCATCCATAACCCCGAAGAAACAACCCTGTTTAATGCCGAGTTCTCGGTTACTTTATTTCACCCACCGCACGCTCTCCAGTTGCAGGACGTGATGACCCGATGAAAAAAGCGGGGCATTGTGCGTGACCATGATGACCATCCGCCCTTTCCGGGCTTCCTCTTGCAGCGCCTCGGCCACAATGGTTTGATTGGCAGGATCCAGGTTGCCGGTCGGTTCATCGGCCAGAATAAGCGCCGGATCCTTGATAAGAGAACGCATCAAAGCCACGCGTTGCTGTTCACCCTGCCTTTTTCAGCACTTTCATCCGGCCGCTGCACGGGCTCAATCCCTGTTAACAGAAAAGTCTTTTCGTTCCGAACAAGACGGGTTTGCAGCACGGAAACAAAGTAACGTGATGCAAGCGGGAGATAACCTGCCAATTGAGCGGTAACCGCTTCCGAAAAGGAGAGCTGCCCGTCCGTACACCAATAGATATCGAGCGGATCCGAGGTATTCGGTAGAATGATGAGATTATGCCCAAGTCGCTTGGCAATAAGCTGCATCGCCCGATTGGTATAGTCGGAGGTATTACGGATGTAGACATACAGGGAGACGGAAACCGTGAGCGCCAGAAAAAGCAAAAGGGTCACCAATCCTTTGTAAACCGCCTGTTGAAATACCAGCCTCAATCGCATCATGATCTTTTCCTTGCTTCAGGGTGACAAGATAGAACAATACTTAACTAATATAATACGAAAGAATGGCTGAAAAGGGACGGATAATATCATTTAAGAATGGTATTGCACGTATGCAATGAAAGATTGCGAATATTGAATCCGCAAGAATTCCGAATTGTCTTTCGGGCTATTTTTCATATTCTTAAGAATCCGGCACAGCCTTTGCGATAACTTTATCAATGAAAACCGTTGTCATAACCACCTGGAATGGAGTTGTCTCACCTCTGTTTGAGGCCGCAGGAACCCTACTCTTCATCCGACAAGACGGATTGCGGGAAACGGTAACGGTCTCAGGCAAGACGCTTTTGAATAAAGTGGATTTGCTTAATATCGCCGGAGAATGCGTGCTTATCTGCGGCGCGATTTCCAGATTATCGCTGATGCTGCTGCTCCGGAAGGGAATAGCGGTTTTTCCGTGGGTACGTGGGCCGGTCGAAGAGGTCTTTACCGCTTTCCGGAACAGAAGCCTCTCTTCCTCAGACTGCTATTCTCTGCCGGGTTGCAGCGGCAGCGGACAAAGGAAAAGATTCGGATGGCATGAAGGCAACCGTTTTTGCTGTAGAAAACTCAATCAACCCGGAGGAAAGAAATGAAAATCGCCGTTACTTCAACAGGTCGCGATCCGGACTCGGGGATCGACAACCGTTTTGGACGGACCGCTTGGTTTGTCCTATATGACACGGAAACCGGTACTTTTGAGGCTATTGAGAACCAGCAGAATCTGACCTTGCCGCAAGGGGCCGGTATTCAGTCTGCCGCTCTTGTTGTCAATGCAGGGTGCCGGGTGCTGATCAGCAACCATTGCGGGCCCAAGGCCTTTACCGTATTGGCAAAAGGAGGTGTCAAAACTTATTTGGCCGCAGATGGTACGGTCCGGCAGTGTATCGAAAAATATAAAAAAGGTTTCTTAAAAGAATTGGCGGATGCGGATGTGGAAGGTCATTGGTAAAATAACATCCTATCAAAAGGAGAACTATTATGAGAATCGCTTTGCCGACCGCAGGAGGTCAGTTGTGCATGCACTTCGGCCATTGTGAAATATTCACACTGGTTGATGTTGATGAAAAAACTAAAGTTGTTACGGCAACCCGTGAAGTGGTGCCGCCGCCGCATGAACCGGGGGTGTTACCGAAATGGCTCCATGAACAGGGTGCCACGGTCATCATTGCGGGCGGTATGGGGATGCGTGCCCAACAGTTTTTCAAAGAATACGGTATTCAGGTTGTCGTGGGAGCGTCCTCTGGAAGCCCCCAGAGCGTGGTGTCGGATTGGCTGACAGGGAAGTTAGTGACCGGATCGAATGTCTGTGATCATTAAATGAAAATAGCCATTGCCAGTGGCAAAGGGGGTACCGGAAAGACGACCGTGGCGGTCAATTTGGCTTGGGTACTTTCCGGACACGGGAAGGCGGTTCGTTATCTTGACTGTGATGTCGAGGAGCCCAATGGCCATCTTTTCCTGAAATCTAAATTCGACAAAACGGAAACCGCCTTCATCCCGGTTCCGGCTATTGATGAATCCAAATGTGACGCTTGTGACGAATGCGTCCGTTTTTGCCGGTATAAGGCGCTGGTACAACTCGGCAAAATTGTCATGGTTTTCGAGGAACTCTGCCACGGTTGTGGGGGATGCCTGAGGGTATGTCCGAAACAGGCTATCACTGAAAAAGAAAAGCGTATTGGGACGGTTGATACGGGTTATGCCGGAAAGATTGCATTTGTCAGTGGCCGTCTGGATGTGGGGCAAGCTATGAGTCCACCTCTGATTCGACAAGTGCTTACCCACACGAAAGAGGATCGTATCAATATTGTTGACGCGCCTCCGGGTACCTCCTGTCCTGTCATCGCTGCGATACGGAAGGTGGATTTTGTCCTTTTAGTCACTGAGCCGACCCCGTTCGGTTTGCACGACCTGGGTTTAACGCTGGACATGATTGGGGAACTGGGACTGCCCTATGCGGTTGTTGTGAATCGTGCGGTTCCGACAGTTCTGAGTGCACGAGAATTTTGCAGTCAAAATAAAGTGGATATTCTTGCCGACATTCCGGATGACCGCAGAATCGCGGAGGCCTATTCAACAGGAGAAATCTTTTGCCGTGGTCTGCCCGCGTATCAAGATTATTTTAATACAATCTGGTTTGGGATTGAGAGGCGGCTGAACCTATGAAAGAGATAGTCGTCATCAGCGGCAAGGGGGGCACCGGAAAAACCAGTGTGGCGGCGTCGTTCGCTGCGAGCGCAAACGACCGTGCGGTCATGGTTGATTGTGATGTGGATGCGGCTGATCTTCACTTGATATTATATCCCAGAATTTTGGACACTCATCCTTTTCACAGCGGCCATAAAGCCGTTATCCTTCAGGAGAAATGCATTGGGTGCGGTAATTGCCTTTCATTTTGTCGGTTTGATGCTGTTGTAAAAGTCGCACTTCCGAACCAAAATAGTCTCTATCAAATCGACCCGGTGTCCTGCGAAGGGTGCGGGGTTTGCGTCCGGTTTTGTCCGGTGACGGCCGTTGATTTTCCGGAAAACCAGTGTGGCGAATGGTATGAGTCCTTCACCCGTTTTGGTCCGTTGGTTCATGCCCGACTGGGTGTTGCCGCTGAAAACTCGGGCAGATTAGTGACGCTTTTGCGTCAAAAGGCGAAAGAAATTGCGGAAAGTGCAAAGGCGGACTATGTCATTATCGATGGTTCTCCGGGTATCGGGTGTCCGGTGATTGCCTCGCTGACCGGCGCCGACGCAGCACTGATTGTCACCGAGCCCACGATTTCCGGAGAGCACGACTTTCAGCGGGTTATGGAATTGACTAAAAAGCTGGGAGTCCCGGCTATGGTATGCGTTAATAAATGGGATATCAATCCGGCCAAGACAGATGAAATTCTACAACTGGCTGAGGCAAATGGGTTGACCTGCGTCGGCAACATTCATTACGGCAATGCGGTCACCGAGGCGCAGTGTGCCGGTCAGACGGTTATCGAGTATGGCGAGCCATGCATGGCCGGAGATTTTGGAAATGTTTGGAAGAATACCATTGCCTTGTTAAAATAATTCAATTTCAACCTGAACAGTCAGGAGTGTTTTATGTCGGCACAATGTGAAAATTTGGCGACCTGCGGTCTTTTTCGGGAATATCAGGGCAATAGTGAGGTGATAAAAAACGGGTGGATTCGGATGTATTGCAATGATATCCTGACATCTGAAAAATGTCAGCGTAAACAGATTAAAAAGTAAAAAGTCAACCGGCAAGCCGCCCGTATCAAACATGGCACCCACTGGGAAGATGACCATTATTTCAACAAAACAAGACAAAACATTCTTGATGGTTCCCGCGGTTCTATCTTGTTCTTTACTTAAGACCGCAAATCATATCAAGTTAAGGGCAATTTTACTGCCTGCTTTTATCATTTGACTGTTACGGCCATAGGACTTTTGTACGGCCTTGAGTCCCATTGCGCCGGTGCAATGACAGGCCATCAGCTTTTGTATCCCGCTGGCCTGTAGAGATGTCACGGTTCTCCGGATTTGGATTTGGCTCATATCTTTCAGGTGAAGGCCGCCCATCAATGCGGCGATTCTTTTTCCGGGAAATTTTGCTTTTATCTGTTTGATGATTGCTTCTGCGCCGGCATGTGCGCAACCGGTGATGATAACGAGAGTCTCACCGGACGAGATCACCAGTGAGCGTTCTGCAATGGGCTTGTCCTTGTATCGACCGATCATCTGTGCGGTCAGATAAATGCCATGTTCCATCGCTTTCCAACCTTGAACGGTAACCGGGATGGCACCGGCGCGGCGTATTCTGTCGGATAGCGGTTTTCCGAATTTTGGGCACAGATAAACCCGGATGCCATAATGGTGTTTCAGCAGACCCCATAATCCATCAACATGATCCCAATGATTGTGAGATAGGACAATATGTTTGATTTTGCTAAGGTCGATTTTCATGGATGATTTAGGC
>Ga0156536_1067_pt1 | contig 18280 bp, 17 predicted proteins | sample RifOxyB2_FD_111931 | JGI IMG/M metagenome (GOLD analysis project Ga0156536, IMG submission 111931) | Elusimicrobia bacterium RIFOXYB2_FULL_49_7 | reverse complement strand
AATCGAAGTTGTATGCCATTACGACCGGACATGAAGTGAATAATGACCCAGCCTGCGGAAAAAGCCGTTGAACTGAAGGTGGCGTACGCCGCCCCTTTTACACCCCAATGGAGGTGGATGACGAGCAGCAAGTTGAGTCCGATGTTGATGATAGCGCCGATGACCAGGGTCATCATGGCAATGCCGGGATGACCGGAGGCGCGGACAAAGTTATTCAGCCCCATGGCGATAAAATTGAAGAAAACGCCGGCCAAGATGATTCGCAGATAATCACGGGCATAGGGCAGGCTGTCCGGACTGGCGCCGAGCCCATGAAGGATGGGGATAAGAAAGAATTCACCCAGCAGAGAAGTCAGAAGGCTCAAGATGATAAAAAGAAAGACGGCATTACCCAGGATTTTTTCCGCTTCCTCAGGTTTGCCTTCGCCGAGACGGATGGAAAACAGCGCCGCGCCGCCGATGCCCACCAGCATGCCGACGGCCATGAAGATGGAGAACACGGGGAAAGAGAGGCTGATGGCGGTTAGGGCGATACTGCCCACCCCTCGACCGATAAAGATGGTATTCACGATATTCGTTGATGCAAAGACCATGGTGCCGATGACCGCGGGAATAGAGAATTCCAGGAGCAGTTTGGAAACTTTTTCCCGGCCTAATTTTGCGGGGTCTCTTTTCATCGGGGCAAATCCTTAGGTGATATCCCTGTTATGAATGGGTTTAGAAAAGAAAGAGCAGGCCTCCGCTCACACTGTTTTGGATGCTAAAGGAGGCCTTGGTATCGGTTTGATCGGTTGGGGTATAATAGGGCGAGGCGGCGGTGTTATCCGTTGTTTTTGTTTCACGCTTGATTCCCAGCAAGAGGCGGTCGGAAACAACGAGAAAAACATGTTTGTATCCTGCTTTCAGGCAAAGCATGGGGCCGCCGAAATGGATATATTGGATTCGTAGTATTTTATCCGTTCCGAAAAAAGAATACCTCTTTCCGGAAACAGAGAGCGCATCTTCCGGATTTAATCCGATTTCCTGCCATAAATAGCCCCCGAAAAATCCGCCGCCGAAATCCAATATTTTTGGAATGTTGACAAACGCGTACCAATATTCAAAAAAGCCGCCGAATGTCATATTTTCTGTTTCGAAACAGACGGTGTCAGCATCGGCTGTCAGAAAGGTCACCTCCTTGTGAAAGCCGGGAAAAGCGAAAAGGGAGAAACCGATTCTGTCACGACCGCTTTCCCATCCCAAAGCAAGCGATGGCGAAAAGGGCAGCGGGGTGGTATGGTCCAGGTCATAATTGAGATAATCCGTTGATACGCTATCATTCGCAGAATAGGTCAGGGAGCGACGCAGATTAGTACGCTTATAGAACAAGGCCGCCCTCGGAGAAAGATAAAAGGGGGTTCGGCCGTTTAAAACCAGATTGGCCACGGTCTCCTGATCTCGGAATATCTCTACGTCGGTTCGCATCTTGCGAAATTCGGGTCGGGTGGATCGGAGGCGATGGCGGCCCACCGGAACGCAATCAATGACCATGCTTCCTTTGCCATAAGCCGAATCATCCAGAAAAATATCGGCATCCGCCGGCTGAACTGTGATGGTCAGGGAACCCACCTCTCGGCTCGTGGAGGATCCTTTATAGCGGATTGTTTTGCGGCCTCTGAGTTGCACCGGTGTGGCGATTTCTTCTTGAATGGTAAGTCCGGCTAATTGGCGGGCCGCTTTGCGGAGTCCGGTAATCATGAGATCTTCGATAGAGGCATCCACCAGGTCGCTTTTGATGTTTTTGAGTACCTCGCTGTTTTTTACGCTGACGGCACGGAGATTGATGGAGTAGAGCCGGCCGATTCGGTCGATGCTGCCCAGAACTATCTGCTCCACATTGAGGAGTTGGCCTGCTTCCACGGCGCAAGAGGCGTCCGTACAGCCGGATTGCTGGAAACCTTGTTCCCGAAGGATAAGCTCCATTCGTCCTCGTTCCACCACCACAAAGCTTTCGGTCTCGAGCAGTTCTGCGCGCAACCGGTTGGAGAGGGTGGTAAGTTCATCCGGCGAAAGGCCGGAACCGGCCAAGTCCATGAGGGCGATGTTAGGCTTAGGTGCCGCGGAGAGCAGCGTCAGTAGCGTCAAACAGAGGAAAAGGGGCAGGGACATAATGGCGATAAGATAAAATTGCGCGACCGCCCAAGACCAGTGTATTATTGAGTGTTGTAACGGGAAGACGGATTTTACTTGTGGTAAGGCGGATAAGTTTCAGTGCGTCCGCCGGAATTTATCAAGAATAATCTTGTTTGATAGTGGCACGTTAATTATATTAGTAACACGATTGGAGGACAATATGATAAAATTCATGATCGTAAGCCTTATGGGTGCCCTGCTTTCACTGCCGGTTGTGGCTGCCCATCCGTTTGCCACGGATGATGCAGGCACACTTTCTGCCACCGCTTTTGAGGCGGAACTCTGTTCGGACTATTGGAAGAACAGTGCTGCTTTCGGCTTCAGCCTGAATCACGGTCTGACGGAGCGTATGGATATGGGCATCGGTATCTGTCGTACCCAGATTCCCTACTATGAAAGAGAGTTGAGCGGACTCGAGCTCGGACTGAAATTCAGCCTTATTCCGGATTTTCTTGCCTTGACCGCATCGGGTGAGCTGGGCGGAAAGTCTTATTCTGTCAATTCCATTGTTTCAAAAGCATGGGGCTCTGTTGCAATGGACGCCAATCTCGGTTTGGAGGTCTATTCCAATACCAATCAACAAGAGCTGATGTATGGGCTCTGTCTTACTTGTCCTATCGGGTCGTTTTCTGTGGGTGCGGAATTAGGTGGAACGCAGAAGGCCCTCTCCTGGGTCCTGGGAGGAGTCCGGTATGCTTTGAATGATCTTTTAATATTCGACATCGGCCTTGGAAACGATCTTAACGGCAGCATGGTGGCCACAACCGGTATGACCATCGCCTTTCCCGTTCGTTTTGAAAAACAATAACCTATTACAAAAGGATTTATTTTTATGCATATGTCAGACGCCCTGTTAAACCCGGTGGTCGGAGGTGCCTTTTGGGCCGCTTCCGGCACCCTTCTTGCCTTGTCTGCACGTAAAGTCAAAACCGAGGCCGATTCTTTTAAGACCCCGCTCATGGCAATAACCGGCGCCTTTGTCTTTGCTGCGCAGATGATCAATTTCACCATTCCCGGCACCGGTTCCTCGGGGCATCTGGGCGGTGGGCTTCTTTTGGCCGCACTCCTGGGGCCTTGGCGCGCATTCATCACCCTTGCCTCTGTGCTCACCATTCAGTGCCTTTTCTTTGCAGATGGGGGTTTGCTGGCATTGGGGTGTAATATCTTTAACCTTGCCTTTTTCCCGGTCTTTGTGGCCTATCCTTTTATCTTTAAACCCCTTGCCGGAGACATGAAAAGTCCGGTGCGGTTGGCCTTGGCCTCTTTTGGCGGTGCAACCGCGGGTCTTCTGCTGGGCGCCTTTTCCGTAGTACTTGAAACGCTCTTGTCCGGCATTACGGAACTTCCCTTTTCCACGTTCATCCTGTTTATGATGCCCATCCATCTGGCCATTGGTCTGGTAGAAGGACTGGTGGTCTTTGGGGTCCTCTCCTTTGTTCAAAAAGCGCAACCCTCGCTGTTGTCTGCAGCAGCCGGGCAGCGGGTCGGTAGAAACGTGATGGTTCCATTTCTCATCGGAACCCTTCTGGTGGGCGGCATGGTCTCCTGGTTTGCCTCATCGCACCCGGATGGCCTGGAATGGTCCATGGCCAAGGTAAGCGGCAAGGAGGAGCTTGACAGCAAACCCGGTTTCATCACGTCGCGCCTGGCGTTTATCCAGCAGAAGCTGGCCTTTTTACCCGACTATTCCTTCAAAGCAGAAGAAAATGGAACAGAACCGGGTGAAAGTAATTCGCCGATATCCGTCGGAACCTCGGTCTCGGGTCTTGCGGGCAGTCTCATGGTTCTTGCGCTTACCTTTGGGATCGGGTATATTATCCGTCGCAAAACCAAAACCCACGGACACACGTGACCGCCATCAAAGAAGAGTTGCTCCATTCCCATCACGGCCATTGCCATCTCCATCCTGTAGTCTTTTTTGCACAACGGGATGCGCGTGCTGTGCTGGTTTCCTGGTTTGTCTATACCCTTCTCCTGGTTTCTGTTCCAAAGTTTGATATATCGGGGGCTCTCATGATGGCCTCTCTGCCTCTTTTTTTGCTGGTTTCATCCGGGGTTCGGCTCCGTCCCATCCTGAAACGGCTTCTCATACTTTCCCCATTTATCCTGCTCTCCGCAGCGGCGAATCCTTTTCTGGATGGAAGGCCTTTTCTGGAAATAGCGGGATTCACCATCCGTGCCGGCTTGGTTTCCGGGTCGGTCATTGTGCTCAAGGCTTTTATCTCCGTGCTGACTATTCTGACCATCACGGCCTGTATGCCTTTTGATCACATTTGTCATGCCTTAAGACGGCTGCATATTCCGGAAACCTTTACGACTCAGTTGCTATTGCTCCACCGTTATCTTTTTGTGTTGGCAGAGGAAGCGCAGGCCTTGAGGCTTGCACGGAATCTCCGTTCGTTTGGAAACAAGGGAAAAGAGATCCGGACCACGGTCCGCCTCATCGGATCCCTGCTTCTGCGATCCATGGCACGCGCTTCCCGAATCCATGGGGCCATGTTATCGCGCGGATTCCATGGAAATGTTGCCTGTTGTCAGGTAAGCCGACGTTTTAGCGGAATGGATGGTCTGTTTGTGGCCGGTTCGATTGGGACCATGTTGATATTAAGGATGATATTTTAAAATGATCAAAGTCGATTCCCTTTCCTTTGTCTACCCCACAGGTATTTCCGCGTTGCAAGGGCTCTCCTTTTCCGTTGCCGTTGGGGAGAGTGTTGGCATTATCGGTAGAAACGGGGCGGGCAAGTCCACCTTGGTGAATCATCTGAATGGGGTGCTTTCCCCCTCGTCCGGCACGGTAAGCATTGACGGCATGGTCATTGATAAAAAGAATGCTGAAACGGTTCGCAAAAAGGTGGGCCTTATCTTTCAGAATCCGGATGACATGCTTTTCATGCCGAGAATCATCGATGATATTATGTTCGGTCCGCTTAATCTGGGCATGGATGAGCATAAGGCGTATCATGCCGCTGAAGCGGTTTTAAAGGAATTCGGAATTCTGGACCTGGCGGAGAGGCCGCCTTACACCTTGTCCCAGGGTCAGAAACGGTTTGCTGCCCTGGCTGCGGTCTTGGTCATGGCACCGTCGGTGTTGGTGCTGGATGAGCCTACCTCGGATTTGGACCCCGGCAATCGGCGGAAACTCATCAACCATCTGAATCGGCTCAGTCTAACCAAGGTGGTGGTCTCGCATGACCTGGATTTTGTCTGGGAAACCTGCTCTCGCGTCCTGTTGCTTTCACAGGGCCGTCTGGTTGCGGACGGGCCCATGAAACAGGTATTGTCAGATAAAACGCTTTTAGAATCCGTCAGCCTTGAATTACCGCTCCGGTTGCAGTGTTGATCTACGCCTAAAAACAGTGAGAATGCAGCAGTTTTCACGTGGTATCGGTTGAAATACGATACGAAACATCTCCTCCTTGGTGAATCAAGCGTATTTCACAACGGATTATTTTGAAAAATAGGGATGGTTAATCAGGCCGGATTGTTACTCGAACCGGATTGCCTCAATCGGATCCAGCCGGGAGGCTTTGAGTGCCGGATACCATCCGAAAAAAATTCCGGTGCAGACACAAACGATAAAGGACATCCATAGTGAGGTGAATGTGATTGCCGTGGGCCAGCCCGTGACCCCATGAATGGCCGACACGGCGATAAGGCCGCCCAAGAGGCCGAGGAGTCCGCCGGAGACGCTCATCATCACGGCTTCGGCCACAAATTGCAAAAGAATATCCCAAGGGCGGGCGCCTACGGCCAGGCGCAGGCCGATTTCCCGCGTCCGTTCCACCACGGAGACGGTCATGATGTTCATGATGCCGATACCGCCCACCAGGAGCGAAATACCGGCAATGGAAGCCAATAGGATCGTGAGCATCCGACTCGTGGAGGTAAAGGTCTCAAGCAGTTCCTGTTGGGAGCGAACCGTAAAGTCGGCCTCTGCTCCGTCGGATAAGCCGTGAGACGCCCGAAGCAGGGTGAGGACCTGTTTCTGCGCGGCTTCGGATTCGTTTTCGGAACGTGCCGAAGCATAAATTTCCTGTACATGCGTGATGGCTAAAACCCGTTTTTGGACCGTGGTATAGGGAGAGAGAAGGAGATCGTCCTGGTCCTGGCCGAAATTACTTTCGCCCTTGGACGCCAGGACGCCTATTACACGAAATGGAATCCGGCCGAACCGGATGACGCTTCCCACCGCGCTCTCGCTTGTTTCAAACAGTTTGTCTCGGACTGTTTTTCCAAGCAAACAAACCTTTTCAGAATGACCGGTCTCTTGTTCCGTAAAAGCACGCCCTTCGCTGACCGATAGTTTACGGATGTCGAGGTAATCGGGCGATACTCCCTGGAGTGACGTGTTCCAGTTTTTAGGTCCGCGCACCACCTGTCCGCGCGTTGCAACTTGCGGCGACAGAGCCGAGAGGAGTGTCCCTTGACTCCGCAATACGGCCAAGTCCGCGAGGGTGAGTGATTGGACCGTGTTGGGATTGAGCATCACCCCTTTCTGTGAAGTACCGCCGGGTCGTATGGAAATCATGTTGGTTCCCATTTTAGAGATTTTTTCCCGGATGCTCTTTTTTGATCCTTCGCCGATGGCCAGCATGGTCACTACGGACCCCACACCGATGATGACCCCAAGCATGGTCAGCAAGGTCCTGAACCGGTTTCGGCTGATGGCGCGAACAGCAAGTCGGAGCAGGTTAAAAAAGCTCACGGGGTGGGACTGTCCTGAATGAGTCGGCCGTCCTTGAGACGGATGACCCGGCTGCAAAAGGCAGCGATATCGGGTTCATGCGTTACAAAGACAATGGTTTTACCGTTGTGATGAAGTGATTGGAAAAGGGTCATGATCTCATAGGAGGTTTCCGTGTCCAGATTGCCGGTTGCCTCATCTGCCAGAATCAAGACCGGCTCATTCACCAATGCGCGGGCAATAGCTACCCGCTGTTGTTGGCCGCCGGAAAGCTGGTTTGGGGCATGGCCCATCCGGTCCGCCAGACCGACTGCGGAAAGGGCCTCTTTGGCGCGTACGCGACGTGTGGCGGTATTGTAGGAGGGGTTGTAATACAAGGGAAGTTCTACATTTTCCAGAGCGCTGGTGCGGGGAAGCAGATTGTAGGATTGAAAAATGAAGCCGATTTTCCGGTTTCGCAAAGCGGCCAATTGTTCTCTATTCAGCGATTCAACAGCCGTGTTGTCCAGACGATAACTGCCTTGGGTTGGTCTGTCAAGGCAACCGAGAATGTTGAGCAAGGTGGATTTGCCGGATCCGCTGGCGCCCATGATGGCCACGAATTCACCGGAGGCAACCTCGCAGGTCACTCCCTTGAGCGCCCGGACATTTTCTGAGCCCACCTGAAAGGTCCGTGTTACTTTTTCCAGAGAAAGAATGGGGTGGGCCATGGTTACCGTCCCGGAGGTGCGCCTGCGCCCGGTGGCGGCCCACCGGGTGGTGGCGAGGGAAGGAAGGGGCTCATGCTTTTTTCGTCGGCTGTTCCGCTTGTCGGTTTATCGGCGGATGCCACTGCCATTCCAATGAGCACCGTATCGCCGGGGGTCACGCCTTTACGGATTTCCGTGAGATTCCCGTCCGTGAGACCGATGTTAACCGGGACCGGTCGAGGGATGCCCTGCTGCATGATCCAAACTGCAGATTCACTGGGGATGGAGATACCCGCGGGCCGGAATGTGAGGGCAGCGGCCGGTACCCGGGCGACATTCAACACCTCATTTGTGCAAATGGAGAGGGTCGCGGTCATGCCGGGTAGGAGTTTTTTGTCCGGATTGTCCGCTGTAATGATAACGGAATAGGTGACGACATTGGCGTTTACCGTGGCTTCCAACCGGACTTGACTTACGATGCCGGAAAAGGAATCTTCCGGAAAAGCGTCCACCGTGAATTCAACGTGTTGGTTGGTTGTCACTTTGCCGATATCCGCTTCATCCACTGCGGCCTCTACTTTCATTTTTCTTAGATCTTTTGCCAGGGTAAAAAGGGTGGGGGCGCTGAAATTGGCGGCAACGGTTTGTCCTTCGTTCACAGAGCGGCTTAAGACCACGCCGTCGATGGGAGAGATGATGGTGCTATAGGAAAGATTGGTGCGGGCGCGGCTATCTTCGGCTGCACATTTCTCCTGTTGTGCTTCAGCTTGCTTCAGAGTATACCGTGCCGTTTCTTCGTCGGCAAGGCTTGCCATCCCCTTTTCATAGAGCGAATGGACCCGGACGTAAACGGCTTGCCGGTAGGTCAGCTCGTTCAGGGCCGATTTCAGGGCTGCCCCTGCTTCCGCTACCGTGGCTTGAAGGGCGGATGGATCAAGAAGTGCAAGGGTGTCTCCTTTTTTTACCTCGGTATTGTAATCCGCATGGAGTTTTAGGAGGGTGCCCGAGACCTGGGTGCTGATGTCTATCTTGTCGAGTGGTTCCAACGTGCCGGTTGCTGTGACGCAGAGGCGAATGTCGCCGCATGTGACTGTTGCGATACGGAAAGAGGGCCTTTCCGGCTGTCCGGACCTGAAGGAAAGGGCTCCTACCAGGAGAAGCAGGGGAAAGAGGAGAAGAAAAAGGATTTTCTTTTTCTTCATTTTATGGGTTTGAGCGAGTCGGGTGATATTGACAGCTTAAAAGTGACCCAGAATTCCCACTCTTCGTTCCGGCTCATTCCCGGAGGTCCGCCCATGCCTCCTCCCATTCTGTTGCCACCCGGAGGTCCGCCCATGCCTCCTCCCATTCCGTTGCCACCCGGAGGTCCGCCCATGCCTCCTCCCATTCCGTTGCCACCCGGAGGCCCACCCATGCCTTTTCCTTTGTCCGGCGGTGTCGGCAGTGCTTTGGCTTCTAAACCCACACCCAACAGATTGTCGGGTCCGGATTGTACGGCAAAGAGACGGCTATGCAAGGGGATTAGGGAGGTGCGCAATTCCACCACCAACCGGCTTTTATCAAAACCCATCCGCATCTCCGCACCGGTGAGCGTGGCAAGTGTCAGTCGAACTGAATCATTTCCGTTGGGTTGCCGGATCATAACAGGGGAGGAATCATTTTGCTCAATCAAGGCCTCTGGTGGCGGTTCTTTGAAATCGGGTAACATTCCCTTGTTCTCATGCTGCGGCTGTGACATGAGTTGAGGTGCCATTTTCATCGGAAAATAGAGTCCCAGCCGCTTATCGCTGTTGCCTTCGGTATCGAACCAGACGGTGATACCGGAGTGCAATATCTGATGTTGGATGGTCTTATCCCAAACAGTCAGCCGTATATAGAAATCGGTTGAATCATTGACTGCGCTTAAACCTACCTTGCCCCGTTCGCCCACGACTTTGGTATTGATCCATTCCTTGTCCGAACCATCCACGATGATGGCGATTTTACGCCAAACCGACGGGATTTCAGTGCAGGAAATAAGGCCATAAAGGCAGGTGAAGAGCAGGATCAGGTTTCTCATCATCCCATTAGACAATAGCCAGCCTCGGTTTATTTCACCAAAGCAAAAAATAAGCAACCTTTTCTCATGCCGATATGTCTAAAAAGGGCTGGGGAGGACAGGGATGGCACCCATGGCCGTGGAACCACTTATTGAAGGGAGAATCACTTATGGCTACGGAAAGTATGACGTCCACAATCGATGCCATTCAGCAATCGATCGCTTCGCAAAGCTCAACCATTTATTCTACATCAGAAGAACAGAGTGCCCTGGGCAAGGATGATTTTCTGTTATTATTGACGAAACAACTGGAATATCAGGATCCCTTAAGTCCCATGGAAAACACGGACTTTGCAGCGCAAATGGCCCAGTTTTCTTCTTTGGAGGCCATGCAAAACGTTCAAACTACGTTGGAAACCATGAGCGATAATTTTTACCAGAGTTTGACCATTCAACAGGAATCTGCGGATGCGTTAAAGACTGCAACAGAGAGCATTGCTTCTGCCTTAGAAAATCAAAACAGTGCTAATGTGGGGCTGAACAATTGTCTGACCGCAAGCCTCATCGGTAAGGATGTACGCGTGGAAGTGGAGCAGCTCGCTATGACGGAAAGCAATGGGGTCATGACCTCCAAGCGGCTCTATTTTTGCACGGACGAGGCCGCCGACAGCGTTACCCTCAATATTTATGACAGTGATGATAACTTGGTCCGTACGCTCAGCGCGGAAACCAATTCGGATACCTATGCCTTTGAGGATTATGATGCTTACAGTGTACTCTTTGACGGCAATAACAGTGAAGGGGAGCAGATTGAAGACGGATTGTATCGAGTGGAAATTGAAGCCAAGAGCGGAAGCGATTCCGTGGGTGCCTACATTTTTGAGCAGGGAAGCGTAGGCGGTATCGATTTCACGGAATCCGGCACCCATCTGCAGCTAAAGACCAAGGATTATGATTATTCCGGAAGCGGGGAGAAGTACAATGCGGTCACGGTTCCCATCAGCCAAGTGATCGCCGTGCGTGAAGCGGCTTAGAGTCTGTGTCCGGATAGGGTATTGATTCAAGGGAGGATGGCATGAGTTCATTATTGTCGGTCAGTGGATTGGCATCCGGTCTGGACACCGATAACATTATCGATGGTTTGGTTTCCATCGAACACGAGAAGGTGACCCGGCTTGAAACGAAAAAGTCCAATGATGAGCTGACGTTGAGCGCCTGGGGTACCTTGTCGAGCAACCTGTCCACCCTGGAAAGCAAAGCCGAAGCCTTGAAAGACCCGGATTCCTTTGATAAATTCGCGATTACGTCGAGCGATGACGAGATTGTGACCATCAAAGGCGAGGATGGCGGCACGCCCGGCTCTTTTTCCGTGGCGGTCTATCAGCTGGCCAAGAGCGAAAAAATCATGTCCAATACCTATTCGGCGTCTCATACGGCCCTTGCCATCTCCGGTTCCTTCACCGTCAATCGGACCCAAGCAGCCGTTGAGGATGATCCCACAGGCACGGACGTTTCCATAGAAATCGAATCCGGTGATTCCTTAAAGGAGATTCGGGACAAGATCAATTCCGCTACGGACATTGGTATCAGCGCTACCATTATCAAAATATCGGACTCGGAATACGCCCTTTCTTTGACCAGCAAGGATTCGGGTTCCGCCGGTGCGGCTTATACCGAGACGGCCGGCAATGTGCTGCAATCCTTGGGTATTCTGAACGCTTCGGGTGAAAAGGGGATTGTGGCGCACAAGGTACAGTCCGATGCCAATACGGTTGGGGGGATGGAAATAACGGCGGATACCCTGTTGTCCGACATTGACGGCGCAGGTCTGGTCAAAAACGATACCATCACCATTCAGGGGACGGATCGCAACGGCAGCAGTCTCAATGCTAAGACCTTTGTCATTGATGATCCCGCGACCATGACCGTATCGGACTTGATGTCCTCCATTGAAAACGCCTTTAACGGCATGGTGACCGCATCCGTGGAGAACGGCCGCATTATGGTGGCGGATAAGAACGGAGGCGCCTCGTCGCTCCAGGTCTTTCTTACGGCCAATAATGAAGGGGGTGGCAGCCTTGATTTCGGCGGGCTCATGGCCGTGAATACGGCAGGCAAGGACGGCATCCTACAGCCCGGAACGGACGCTTTTTTCAGCGTGGACGGTTTGAACCTCACCTCATCGGATAATGAGGCGGATGATTCGGTCGAAGGGGTGGTTATTCAATTGCATAAGGCGGATCTTGATGAAACGGTCCAGGTGACCATTGATCGCGACCTGGATGCGATTCAAGCGAATGTACAGGGTTTTCTGGATGCCTTCAATTCGGTCATCAAGTATATCACGGAAAAGAGCAAGGTGACGGTCACTGAAAAAGAGGATGACGGTTCCGATTCCAGCAGTAAGGACACGGTTTCCAAGGCGGCACTATCCGGCGACAGCACCACGGATCGTCTTAAAAATCAACTGCGCAGCCTGCTCACCGCCAATTTCAGTCATCTGACCGGAAACAAGTACACCAACCTCGCTTCGCTTGGGATCACGGTGGATCAGTATTCCGGCGAATATTCCATTGACGAGGACAAATTTCAGAAGGCGTTGGAAACCGATTACGAAGGGGTGAAAAGCCTTTTTGTCCAGCGGGGGGTGTCGGACAACAGCAGCTTCATTGTAGGCCGCTCCACCTCGGACACGGTTTCCGGCCGCTATCTGGTGAATGTGGACAATAAGACGGTTTCTTTGCTCGACAAAAATGACAATATCGTCAAGACTTTTGTAGCCCAACTTAGCGGCAGCGTACTGACGGTCAAAGCAGACGGCGAGGCCAAAGGATTGTCCCTCACCGTCCCCGAGAGCGGCAGTGCGATCGTGAGTTTTACGAACGGCGTGGGCATGGACATTGCCAACTACCTGGATAAGGCAACGGACACCTATGATGGGTTTGTGACGCAGCGGAAAAAGAGCATTCAGGATGATATGGATGAATTGGACGATAGGATTGCCGAACAGGAAGAAAAGGAAGAAGCCTACCGACAAAAATTGGTCACCGAATATTCCAACCTTGAAAAGGTGATGTCCACCATGCAGACCCAGATGTCCAATATGGTGAGCCAGCTGGGTTGATAGCCGTTACCGTTTCAGGGTCAGCGACACGGATTCTGACAATCGGACCGGATGATAAGACTCTTTAGCTTGACGCAGGCCCGGATCTCCCATGTCTTCTTCCCGATTGATAAAAGTAAATCCGCGATTAAAGATGGCTTGCGCGGCCGCTTTGTTTACAACCTGATAAATCCCTTTGTAGCTCTTTAAGGCCCTTTCAAAGTGGATGACTGCCGTGTCTTTGGTCTGGGGTTCGCAAATTGAAAAGGCGGCTGTTTTGCCGTCCACTCGGATAAGGGTGCCGTCCAAGGGGAGTTTGTCGAACAGATGAAGCGCCGTGCGAATGGCAAAGTCGTCGTTGCGCAAGGAGGCGGAGAGGGGGCCTTTGAGATCCGTCATATATTCGTTGACGAGTGTGATGCAGTCTGCCACGTTGCCTGGAGTCAGCCGCTCAACTGACCATGCGTAAGTGTCTTCGGCCTGGGCGATGAGATTCCGTTTTTTGGCGTATCGTCTGCCGGCAAGCAGGGCGAGATCCTCGGCACGATAGAGGTAGTTGTAATGTTCCGGAGCGGGTTTAATGTTAAAATGGGCCGCAAAGTCTGGAAACGTGGTTGCAAATCCGGGTTCCACACCCACCATGTCCAATCCCCCCTTCTGGCAGCGACCGCGATGCAGAAGCGCTTGTTGAATGGCGGGTGTCAAGGAGCCGATGGGTTGAAGCAGGTGAAGTGTGTTGTCCGCATCCGTGGAATAGGAGAGGAGCAGAGTGGAGGGTTCCGGAAAGGCCCATTGATAGTGAAAGATCGGGTTCCAGCTGGCCAGAATGGCAAGGGTGTACCCGGATAAGGAGTGAGGATGGGCCTGGAGAAAGGCGCCGAGCGGCTGGAAATCTGCCGGAACAAGTGGTTTAAAGACAATGTCCTCCGCAGAGGGTTTGGATACTTTGGAGCGGCATCTACAGGCAGCGCATAGGGACATGGTTTTTTAGCTCCTTAAACCCATTGGCTTCGTAAAATCGGGTGGTGTTGGGTTCTGCTACCAATCCGATCCATTCAAGTCGCTTTTCCTGACAATAGCGGGTTAGCCGTACCAGCAGCTCGCGTCCAATCCCTTGTCTTCGAAAGGCTTTCAGGACTGTGAGATCCTGAATATAGCCATCGCTTACTCCGTCGCTGATGACCCGGCCCATGCCGATGATCTTGTTCTCCTCGGTCATGGCCACCATAAAACAGAAGCTTCCGGTTATCATGGCGGGCACGGCTTCCCGGGCGCTCTTGGATTCCTTCCACCAGCCGGCTTCTTCATAGAGCGCGACAATGGCCTCTATAGGCGCGGTGTGAACAATATCGTAACGGATAGAAGACATAAAAGAAAAATACATATTATTCAGGATGGGAAGCAGCCGGGGCAAGCGGTATTAGGCAATATTGTTATTATTATTGATGCTATCGTATGATATTGCCGAATATTGACGATACGATCGTAGATTATCTATATTTATCGGATGAAAAATAGAATCCTTCGTAGAATCCTTCAGGAAGCCGGTCAAAAAGGGCTTTTTTTAATTACCGGCGCTCGACAGACCGGAAAGACGACTTTGGTCAGAAAAAGCTATTCTAATCTCCGATATCATAATCTTGATTCCGCAGAAGAGCGTGAGGTGCTCCAAATCATGCCTGCTTTTTTGTGGGCTCGCCAAATGGGTAGCGCGGTGATTGATGAAGCACAGAAAGAACCGTCTGTTTTCGAGAAGATAAAATACGCTTGGGATAGTGGAGAATTGTCCCTTTCCATTCTTCTTGGATCAAGCCAGGTCCTATTGCTAAAACGAATTCGGGAGTCATTGGCCGGTCGTATCCGCCTTTATGAACTGTATCCATTAATGTTATGTGAATTATTGACACAAGGCATGGAGGTCTTGCCGGAAATGCCACGTCTTTTGAGCGGTCTGACGGAAAGGGGGGCTTTGGCTGACCTCTTTTCCACGGAACCACCCCGCTTATTAAGCCAAGAGAACGGCCCAAAAATGGAGCAAGCCACTTATTCGATTCAATGGGGCGGTATGCCCGCCTTATTGCCGCTATCCGATGCGGATCGCCGGAAATGGCTGAAAGATTATGAATTTACTTACCTGGAAAGGGATTTGTCTGATTTGGCCCGGTTAAATGATCTGATGCCCTTTAAGAAATTTCAGACCGCAGCGGCCCATCGCTCCGGACAATTGCTCAATTATTCCGAATTAGCTCGTGACACGGGGCTTTCGGTGGATACGGCTCGCCGATATTTGAGGTATCTTGAATTATCCTATCAGGTTTTATTATTGCAGCCTTGGAGGACGAATCCTGTCGCTTCAGTGGTTAAAACACCGAAGCTGTACTGGTTGGATACCGGCATGCTTCGTTGCATGACCGGTCAATGGGAGGGAGTTTCCGGAGCGCTGTTTGAGACTTGGGTGGTGTCTGAAATATGGAAATGGATTCGGACCACCTCTTCATTATGCGAGATGTACTTTTATCGAAGCCATTCCGGAGTTGAAACGGATCTGGTTTTAAAGACGCCGCGCGGCATCTTAGGGTTGGAAATCAAGATGAGAAGCGAGGTGGCCCGGAAGGACTTTTCTTCTCTTCGAAAGTTAGCGGCTTTATACGGGGAGGCTTGGTTGGGTGGGGTGGTCGTCAATCACAATGGCAAGGTTTCATTCTTAAGTGAGCCAAATATTTGGACCGTTCCAGCTCATCGGTTGTTGTCTTGAATTTTGGGGTTGTTCGGAACATTCTATTTCAAGCCCGCATGGGTAAAAACTATCTTTATTTGTCCCGAAGCGCTTAAGAAGACGACTGGGCGCCGGCCATTTTCATTTTACCGAAAGTCTACTATGCCCCACACTGTCCCTGCTCCCGCAAAAACGGTTTCCTTCAATGATCTCGATTTAAGCAAACAGGTGCTCCAGGCATTGACCGATGTGGGCTACGAAACCCCCACTCCCATTCAGGCGCAGACCATTCCGGTTTTGTTGTCCGGCAAGGATGTCATTGGCCAGGCACAGACCGGCACCGGCAAGACCGCTGCCTTTGCCCTCCCGTTTCTCTCCCGGTTGGATATAAAACAGAAAAAGCCGCAGGTCCTGGTGCTGACCCCCACGCGTGAACTGACCATTCAGGTAGCGGAGGCTTTTCAGAAGTATGCTGCCCATGTCCCCCACTTTCATGTATTGCCCATTTACGGCGGCCAGTCCTATGAAATTCAATTACGCCAGTTGAACCGCGCTGTTCACGTGGTGGTGGGAACACCGGGACGGGTCATTGATCATATCAAACGAAAGACTCTTGATTTATCGTCTGTCAAGCACATGGTCCTGGACGAAGCGGATGAAATGTTGCGCATGGGTTTTATTGATGATGTGGAATGGATTCTGAAGCAGACACCGCCTGAACGTCAGACCGCGCTTTTTTCCGCTACCATGCCGCCTGAAATCCGGCGTATTGCGGGCCGCTATATGAAAGAGCCCAAGGAAATCGCCTCCAAAGGCAAGACCCAGACGGCGGACAATATCCGCCACCGTTACTGGCTGGTGCAGCATCTGAACAAACTGGACGGCCTTACCCGCATTCTGGAAGCCGAGACGTTTGATGCCATCCTTATCTTTGTGCGTACCAAGACGGCGACACTGGAGATTGCCGAGCGGCTTCAGGCGCGCGGCTATGCGGCCGCTCCGCTCAACGGTGAAATTCCCCAAAAACAGCGCGAGCGGACCGTGGATCAGCTCAAAAAAGGAACGTTGGATATCATTGTCGCCACGGATGTGGCGGCGCGGGGGCTGGATGTGAAACGGATAAGTCATGTTGTCAATTACGATATTCCTTACGATACGGAAGGATATATTCACCGTGTGGGTCGCACCGGGCGTGCCGGGGCCAGCGGTCAGGCCATTCTTTTCGTCTCGCCCCGGGAGCGTGGCATACTGAATAGCATTGAGCGGTTTACCCGTCAGAAGATCGAGATTATGGAATTGCCCAGTGCCGACTTCATCAATAATAAGCGGATTACAGCCTTCAAACAGCGCATGACGGATACGTTGTCAACAGAGTCACTGGAAGAATTTAAAGAGGTGGTGACCAAATATCAGGAAGAACATGGTATTGAGCCGCTGGATATCGCCGCGGCACTTGCTAAAATGGTTCAAGGAAAAAAGCCCTTTTTGTTGAAGCATAAACCTGAAGGTTTCGGCAGATCGTGCGAGTCGGACCGTTCCTCTTTTCCTACGCGATCCGGAAAGAAAGAACGAGGTCCCCGTCCGGCCGCAGCAGGTCGGCCCAACGATGAAAAGGCGTTAAGCACTTTTCGTTTGCAGGTGGGACATGTACATGGAGTCAAGGCTCGGAATATCGTGGGGGCCATATCCAATGAGACCGGACTTGACAGCCGGTATATCGGTCATATCGATATTCAAAAGGATTTTACATTGGTCGACTTACCCACGGAAATGGAAGAAGCACTTTTAACTCGGCTCAAGAAAACCCAGATTTACGGCCGTGCCCTGCATGCAACGGTTGAAAAATAACCTCCGAGGTGGAGATGATGAATAAGGAGAAATGGAAACCTTCCACGCTCCTGAATCCGGTGCCTGTGGTCCTGGTGACTTGTCAGAGCAAAAAGGGAAAGCCTAATATTATGACAGTGGCATGGGCCGGGACGGTCAATTCCGAACCGCCCATGCTTTCTATCTCCATCCGAAAAGAACGATTTTCTCATGCGCTCATCCGCGAATCGGGCGTATTTGTGGTCAATCTTCCCACCGCGAAGCTGCTTCGTGCTGTTGATTTTTGCGGGGTCCGTTCCGGTAAACAGCTTGATAAATTCAAAGAGACCGGTCTGACACCGGTTGCTTCAGCCAATGGGCAAGTTCCTTTTATCCGTGAATGTCCGGTCAATATCGAATGTGCGGTTCACCAAGTGGTGGAACTGGGTTCCCACGACCTCTTTATCGCTAAAATTATGGCCGTCCATGTTGATAAAACACTCATCAACCGGCAGGGACGACTCTGCCTGGAAAAGGCGGGTCTCATCGCCTTTTCGCACGGGCAATATATCGAACTGGGGCGGGTGCTGGGCGGTTTCGGTTTTTCGGTGGCCAAAAAGAAGCACTGCGTTCGATAAAAAATGGAATAATTCCCCTTTTCGAATTGTCTAATCCTACAAAGCCGGATAAGATACTGTAAGCGGCCAACCATTTATGTAAAAGGAGTATCGGTTGGCGACGCAGTATATCATGGGCAAAGAACAAACAAACGCCCGGAATCACATGATAAATGATGCAGAATGGGTTGCCTTGGCCAAGCAAGGGGATGATCATGCTTTTAAAATGCTTGTCGAATGCCATGAGGCGCGGGTGAGCGCGGTCGTCAAAGGTATGCTCGGAGATACCCCTGAAGCCGAGGATGTGGGCCAGGAGACCTTCATCCGTTTTTATAAGGCACTTCCGGAGTTCCGGGAGGAATCTTCGGTATCAACCTATTTGACCCGGATTGCCATCAATACGGCTCTGAATGAAATCAAACGGACAAAACGACGCTCCCTTCTTTTTTTTC
>Ga0156536_1254_pt2 | contig 18690 bp, 15 predicted proteins | sample RifOxyB2_FD_111931 | JGI IMG/M metagenome (GOLD analysis project Ga0156536, IMG submission 111931) | Elusimicrobia bacterium RIFOXYB2_FULL_49_7 | reverse complement strand
CCCACGTTTCTTATCTTCGTCCTTCTTTTCTTTTTGCTCGGATGGGGCGGCCTCTGCCGGATCGCTTCCCGGCGTTTCCGCACCGGGTTGCGCGCCACCCTTGGCTTGGGCATTCTTGTACATTTCTTCCGCCATCTTATGAGAAGACTGTGTAAGCACTTCAACCGCCTTATCAATGGCAGCTTTGTCTTCGGATTTGACCGCTTCTTTTACTTTTTCCAGTGCTTCTTCGATCTTCTTTTTTTCAGCCACTTCAATTTTATCCCCCATCTCCTTGAGGGTCTTTTCCGTGGAATAGATCAGTTGCTCTGCCTTGTTCTTGGCTTCCACTTTTTCACGGAAAACCTTGTCTTCGGCCGCATGCGCTTCAGCCTCTTTGACCATTTTCTTGATTTCTTCTTCGGACAGGCCGGAGGAGGATTCAATGCGGATTTTTTGCTCCTTGCCGGTCGCCATATCCTTGGCAGATACATGGACGATACCATTGGCGTCAATGTCAAAGGTCACTTCAATTTGAGGTATCCCGCGCGGGGCGGAAGGAATACCGACCAAATCAAAACGTCCGAGCGTCCGGTTGTCCTTGGCTGTATCGCGTTCACCCTGCAGAACATGGATGGAAACCGCGGTCTGATTATCATCTGCCGTGGAAAACACCTGGCTCTTTTTGGTGGGAATAGTGGTTCCTTTTTCAATCAGCTTGGTCATCACACCGCCTAATGTCTCGATCCCGAGAGAAAGCGGTGTAATATCGAGCAGGAGAACATCCTTCACCGATTCATCGCCGCTCAGGATGGCACCCTGCACGGCCGCTCCGACCGCCACCACTTCATCCGGGTTCAGGCTTTTGTTGGGTTCTTTGCCGAATACTTCCTTGACCTTATTTTGTATCATGGGCACGCGGGTAGAACCACCGACCAGGAGCACTTCTGAAATATCAGACGCTTTAACACCCGCATCTTTCATTGCCTGGACACAGGGTCCCACTGAGCGTTCCACTAAAGGTTCGATAATCTGTTCGAATTTCGAACGGCTCAGGGAAAGATCCAAATGCTTAGGTCCATTGGCATCCGCAGTGACAAAAGGTAGATTAATATTGGTTTGGTTTGAATTGGAAAGCTCGATTTTGGCCCGCTCTCCGGCCTCTTTGAGACGCTGCAGAGCAATACGATCCTTGCGGAGATCAATGCCCTCTTTTTTCTTGAACTCATCAGCAATCCAATCAATAATAGCTTGGTCAAAATCATCACCACCTAAGTGGGTATCTCCGTTCGTTGATTTCACCTCAAATACACCTTCACCGATATCCAGAATTGAAATATCAAAAGTACCGCCACCAAAGTCATAGATGGCCACGACTTCGCTCTTCTTCTTTTTATCCAGACCATAGGCCAAGGCAGCAGCTGTGGGCTCATTTACAATACGGAGCACTTCCAGGCCCGCAATACGACCTGCATCCTTGGTCGCCTGTCGCTGTGCATCATTGAAATAAGCAGGCACAGTAATAACGGCCTGTTTAACCTCGGAACCCAGATAATCTTCCGCGGTCTTCTTCATCTTTTGAAGGATAAGAGCGGAGATCTCAGGCGGAGTATAGTCTTTTCCGTTGGTAAATACTTTGACCAGTTCGTCCGATCCGCCGACTATTTTATAAGGAACCAGTTTTTCTTCACTATCTACTTCACGATGGCGACGGCCCATAAAACGTTTAATGGAATACACCGTATTTTCAGAATTGGTGACCGCCTGCCGTTTTGCCGGCTGTCCCACCAGAATTTCCCCTGATTTTGTAAAGGCCACAACAGAAGGCGTTGTCCGGCCACCTTCAGAATTTGCAATAACTTTAGGCTCTCCACCTTCCATGATGGAAACACAAGAATTGGTTGTTCCCAGGTCAATTCCAATCACTTTTGCCATTTTTTACTCCTATTCTTTAAATTTAGTTTAGATTCCATTTTTTAAATATTGCAAATACCATACCATGTTGAAAACAATAAAAATACGCTAAAAAGAGAAACGAAGCAAGACCTAGCTGTTTCCTTTCGAAACACCTACTTTTGCATATTGAATCACTTTTCCATTTAAGCAATAACCCTTTTGAAGAACTTTAGAAATTTTATCCTGTGGGTATTCTTCAGAAACCTCATAGAAAAGCGCCTCATGAAGGTCAGGACTAAATGTTTCCCCAAGCGGATTGCACTCTTCAATGCCGGCCTTCTTAAGTATCTCAAGAAACTGGACGTGAATCAACTCCACCCCTTTTTGAAAGGCCTCCTCATTTTCACGATGAATCGGGTGTAAGGCCCTGTCCAGGTTCTCCAATATCGGAAGAATGTCTTTGATGATAGCTTCACTGGCATTGGCTATCAATTGTATCTGCTCACGTGCAGATCGTTTCTTGTAATTATCAAATTCCGCCAACAACCGAAGTCGTCCTTCCTTTAAAGACTCTATCTCGGCCTTAAGTTTGGCATTTTCTTCGGCTAACACATGGGTCTCATCCTTAGGTACATCTTCGCATTTCGGTTCCGAAAATTGGGTATGCGGTGGTTCAGACTGATTAATAGCCGCCTCTTTTTCAGTAGAGGTCTGTTCGTTTTCATTGTCAGTGGTCATAGTCCCTCTTTTCCGCTGAATTTACGGGTTAATATTTTAGCAGTATAATCAACAACTGAAATCAGTTTCGGATAGGCCATACGCGTCGGTCCCAGAACGCCCAGCGTTCCTTTGTCTTCATTAACACGATAACTGGAGGTAACGAGGCTGTAGGATTTAAATTCACCGGCCTCATTTTCGCCGCCGATAGTAACCCAGATACCATCCCGACATTCCCGACTATCCAACAAGTGAATCAGCATCTTCTTGTTTTCAATCAGTTCGATAATGGCCTCAATCCTCTGTTTATCCGAAAATTCGGGTTGAATAAGCAATTGGGAAGCACCATCCGCAAAAAGGCTGCGCGCCTCTGGAAACGTAAACAGATCCCGTGCATTGTTTAAAAAAAGCCGGACAATGCCAAGTGTTTTTTCATCCTCGGAATAAATCATTTCTTTGAGTTTCAACTCAATTTCCGCTATTTTTCGTCCGCCTAACCGCTCATTAATGAAGTTGGCTGCCGCCTGAAGTTCCTCAGGAGGATGAACGCTTTCCGCCTCGACCATAATACTGTTAATCAGACCGGACTCAATAGTCAAAACCAGCATAATCCGCTTGCCGGATATTTCCAAAATATTGAGTCGTCGAAAAATCCCCTGACCTAAGCGTGGCGTCAAAATAACACCCAGTTCCCGAGACATGGAGGACAAGACCTTACTGGCCATAGCCGCCACCTCTTCAAATGAACCGACTATATGATCCAGCTTTTCTTCGAGCAACCCCTTTTCTTGATTGGATAGTTCAAATAAACGAATCAGATGATCCACATAATAACGGTAACCCACATCCGTAGGGATACGTCCGGCGGAGGGATGAGGTTGAGAGACCATCCCCTTTTCCTCAAGATCCGCCACTACGTTACGAATGGTCGCCGGACTCAACATCAGTCCGCTGCTTTTTGAAATCAGGCGAGACCCAGCCGGTTCAGCAGCCGTGACATAGTCTTGCACGATTGCACTGAGAACCGATTCCTCGCGTTCAGAGAGAACTTTTTCCATTTTTCCTTCTAAATAAAAACCCCGCAGAGAGTCGGAAAACCGCTCCCTGCGGGGAATATAACCAATCTTCGCAGAAGCGATTACATCATACCGTCCATACCACCCATGCCGCCCATGCCGCCGCCGGGATGACCATGACCGACCTTTTCCTTTTCTTCCTTCTTTTCCACGATAATGGTTTCCGTGGTCAGGAGCAGGCCTGCAATCGAAGCCGCATTGGAAAGGGCTGCCTTGGTCACCTTGGCCGGATCAATGACACCGGCTTTAATAAGGTGTTCATAAACACCGGTCTGAGCATTGTAACCGAAATCATCCTTCCCCTCACGCACCTTTTGCAACACAATGCTGCCTTCCACGCCCGCATTGTTCACGATCTGGCGTAATGGTTCTTCAAGAGCACGTTTGATGATATTCACACCCACCGCTTCATCACCTTCAAGTTTAAGCTTTTCGATGACTTCGATGCAACGAACCAGGGCCACACCGCCACCAGCCACAATGCCTTCTTCGGCAGCGGCACGGGTGGCATGCAGCGCATCTTCAACGCGAGCTTTCTTTTCCTTTAGTTCGGTTTCAGTAGCAGCACCTACGTTGATGACCGCCACACCGCCGGCCAGCTTGGCCAAACGTTCCTGGAGTTTTTCTTTATCATAGTCTGACGTGGTTTCGTCGATCTGCTTGCGGAGCTGGGCAATGCGACCCTTGATCTCCTCTTTCTTGCCGGCACCTTCCACGATGGTGGAATTGTCCTTGTCAATCACGATGCGTTTGGCGCGACCGAGATCATCCATGGTGGTGTTTTCGAGTTTGAAACCTACTTCATCGGAAATCACACGACCCCCGGTAAGAACCGCAATATCTTCGAGCATGGCTTTACGGCGATCGCCGAAGCCAGGGGCCTTGACAGCAGCCACTTTCAATGTGCCGCGCAGCTTGTTGACCACCAAGGTCGCCAGTGCTTCGCCTTCGACTTCTTCGGAAATAATAAGAAGCGGACGGCCGGATTGGGCACTTTTTTCAAGAATAGGAAGCAGATCCTTCATGGCACTGATCTTCTTATCATGAATCAGGATTAAAGCATCTTCGAGAACAGCTTCCATGGTATCGGAATTGGTCACGAAATAAGGGGAAATGTAGCCGCGATCAAACTGCATGCCTTCAACCACTTCGAGCGTTGTTTCCGTGGATTTGGCTTCTTCGACAGTGATAACACCATCTTTGCCGACCTTTTCCATGGCATCCGCAATCAGTTCACCGATGGTCTGATCGTTGTTCGCGGAAATGGAACCGACCTGAGCAATTTCCTTTTTGCCGGAAATCTTCTTGGCATTCTTTTCGATTTCCTTGAGCACTACGTCAACCGCTTTATCGATACCACGCTTCAAGCTCATCGGATTGGCACCGGCTGTTACATTCTTGAAACCTTCGTCAACAATTTTCTGGGCCAACACTGTCGCCGTCGTGGTTCCGTCGCCGGCCACATCGCTGGTCTTGCTCGCCACTTCCTTCACAAGCTGGGCACCCATGTTCTCATAACCATCGGGCAGTTCAATTTCCTTTGCTACGGTAACACCATCTTTTGTAATAGTGGGCGAACCAAAGGATTTATCGATGACTACATTGCGTCCCTTGGGACCCAGTGTTACTTTAACTGCATTGGCCAGCTGATCAACACCGCGCTTCAGAGCAGCACGGGCTTCGGAGCTGTATTGTAACTGTTTTGCCATAGTAAAATCTCCTTAATTTGTTTATTTATAACGAATTATATCTTTGCAAGAACATCGCTCTCGCGCATGATCAGGTATTCTTTGCTGTCCACTGTGATTTCCGAGCCGGAATACTTTCCGTACAGAATCTTGTCTCCTACCTTCAGCTCCATTTCGATCTTCTTGCCTTCTTCGTACTTGCCGGGGCCCACAGCAACGATTTCGCCTTCCTGCGGTTTTTCCTTGGCATTGTCAGGAATGATGATTCCACCAGATGTTTTTGTCTCCGGCTCCAGGGGTTTCACCAGAACACGGTCAGACAGGGGCTTTACTTTCATAAAAATACCTCCGTTTAAGGGTTTGGGTTATTATAAGTAAGAGATGTTGGCACTCTTCTCATTTGAGTGCTAACAATATAATAAGATGAAAGGGGAAAGTCAAGATGTAGGATGGGTTATTTTGAAAGTGTTATGAAAGAATAACCTTATCTGAGCAAGGTAATATGCCTGGTAAATATTTCATTATCAACTTTTATTTTAACAATATATATACCCGACGGCTCATTATTCGGATTCCAAGTGATATTGAATGGAAGTAAGAGGGAGGGAATAAATCCAACCAACTTTCCGGAAATACGATATACTCTTATATCAGCCTTTTTTCTTGAATCCTCTTTTTCTCCTCGAAAATCAATCACGATACGATTCGTAAAAGGATTGGGAGCAACGCTTAAGAAAAACGGCGAATGATGGTATTCTGAATTTAGTGTGGTTTCAGCGTTATTAAATAAAACCTTACTTATTTCAGGCATGGTGATATCACTATGACCTGTCGCATTCGGATGCACGCCATCAGGTATGTAGGCATTGAAAAGTGCCGCATTCGTTTCATAAAGATTTATCCAGTTTGGATAATGATCTATAAGGATGTGCTTCTCCTCAGATGCAACATCCCGATAAACTTGATAATAATCTTCAAGATTGGGACGGGAGCTGCTTAAAGGCGCAGCATTCATAGTCTGAAGTATGATTTCACAAAAAGGATTTTGTTTGAGAATCCGGTTAATCATGTCTTCTAAATTTGAACGGCTTAATTCTGTAGAGCAGTCAAAACGATCTACAGCATCATTCATGGAAAATTCAATAAAAACCGCGTCTGGATTATAGTTAAGAACTTTTGATTGCAGATTATCGACTCCCCATTCCGACCACATTCCAGAACCGCCGCTGTTGATTACCGTAGCCAAATTCGAATACCGCAAATATAAAGAATCTCGTAATCGATCCACCCAAGCACCATATTCCGTTAAACTGGTACCATAAGTTACAATTGTTTGAGTAAGACCTGAATCAAGATTCCTTATTAGTCGGGATGGCAAGTCCGCCGAATCACAATAAACCGCGGTTACGGACACCTCTTTATCGGTCATTGTGAAAATGGTCGTATCATTTCTAATATTTGAAAAATAATATCCATTATCACTCGACCACATATAAAATTGATGGTGTAATGGAGGTGTATCTGCAATAAGGGTAATTTCCTCGCCAAAATAATAATTCCCGCTACCGGAACCATTCACAACAATTAATTTATGTTGAGATGTATCTATGTTATAAGCGATTTCTACAGGAACATTCGTTGCCCGGTTCGAGGTCGCCGTCCACCGTAAAAAAACTTGGTATTCGCCATCCTCTAGAAGAACCGGTGTATATCTAATCGATTTTTCCCCTTTTAAAATATTGGCATCATGAAGATAGTTTGTGCCATAATACCCGATAGTAGAGGACGATTCGACCCAATCTCCCATAATCGATACGCCGCTTGAATCACTGTTATCCAGGAGAACCTCAACATCCCCTTTTTTAAACATAACAGCATCGGCAACGACATATCCGTTAGTACCATCATTCTTTAGCAACAGATTTCCACCACTCTCTGCCAAAAAAAGAAATGTTCCAATTTCATACCACATGTTTCCATTGATCTGCTGATTTACAGTTGTTTTATAAGTTGCAGAAAAAAGGAATTGAAATAGGCCTAAAACAAAAACAGCAACAATCCGTTGTTTATCCGTTAGAATCATACTATTTCCTTTTCCGTTCTCGAAAACCTTCTTGTCAATAATTCTACAAAGTATCATACCGGAACATCATTCACAATAAAAATACCCCTCAACAACCCTGGACGCAAATAAAATTCGGTTCCTTTGCAGAATTCAAATTGGAAAGAACGGCCCCTTTTTACGCCAGGCAGCCCACCATTTCCATACCCCAGACCTATTGGACTTCCCGGGGCTCACCGACTGCCCGTATTGCGGTAGCAGGATCCTTAAAGGCCTGTCGTGTTCATGCTTGGGTCATCTTGTGTCGGGAGAGTGGTCTATTGGAAACAGGGCTCATGAATGTATATGGCACGCACGCCCTTCAGCCTTGCGCGCATTATCAGCGTCAACCCGGACGGCAAGGTCATCTATCGTGCAGGGAAATCGGAATGCCTGCCCTATCCACAGGCCGGCCACGAAGAGCTCAAGGCCAGCAACCCTCGCAATTTTCAGGTCTTCAAGCCGTTCGACTTTCGGGCCGAGGTCACGCAGCATATTCCCAAGTAAGGACATGGCGGCGGCGTAAAATTCCCTTTGCTTCCGGAGACGTTGACAGGTATTTTATTCTTGGTCGTGAGCAGAAAGAAACTAAAATGGCACCCACTTTTTCTCAATATCTTTTACAGGAAGATTCCCGGAACCCGAAAAAAGGGCGGGATTAATCAGGCAGGAAAAGAGAAACTTAGGCCGGATTTAACAACTCTCAAGCAAATAAGAGAGATCTCTTATGAAAGCATGGACTCATGTGATTTTATTAGGTTTGCTTTTCTTCGCTCTACCATCATCAGCCCAGGATTATATCCTTGTCGGCGAAACTTACAACGCCAAAGTCAGTAAAATCGACCCCGTTACAAACGCTAAAAGCGCCTCCATCCGGGTCGCCGACTCAATTGGAGTGCCTGTCCCGAATATCGCCAGAATTGTACTGGATACGGTTCATAACTGGGTGTTCGTAGCCTGCAATACAGGCAATGCCATCAGCGTAATTGATTTGCATACATGGACAGCAACCTATCCGCCTATCAGCGTCCCAGGAATGGGTCTGCACCCCAAAGGTCTGGCCATCAGCGCGGACGGGAGCAGGCTCTATGCCGGCACCGAGGGAACGGACGGCGTACAGGATTCCACCGATCCCCTGGACATTATCAGCGTCACCGGGAACACGTTCCCCCCGACCTTGTCGTTGGTTTCATCCGTGCCGTGCGGAAAGCAGCCGACCAATGTTGTCGTCAGTCATGACGGTAAATATGCGGTAGTCAGCTGCCGGAACCAGGCGCGTGTTGCGGTGGTTGACTTGACAGGCGATTCCCTCATTTACAGGTATAATTACCCCAACACTACCTATGAACCGGAAGGTTTGGATATACACCCAACAGAAAATCTGGTGTATTGCACCACGCATGGACAAAATACCATTGATATTCTGAACCTGGACAGCATGAAGATAGTCAGTTCAATCCCCATTTCGTATACTGCACCGCCACCCCAGCCGAGCGGAGGGGTGTTTTCACCCGATGGCAAACAGTTTCTCCTCTCGGCGCAGACTTCGGGTCGTCTATACTTTTTTAATACGACAGACCCTTTAAATCCGGTGCAAAGTCCCACATATATCACCTCGGGAGGGATACAGCCGCACATGGGCGTTTTTCTCAACGACACCTTAGCCTACATTCCCAACACCAACAATACCCAGCCGGTAGGCTCGGTCGCCATAGTGACTACGGGGCAAATACCTGTCAATATAGGAAATGTAACTGGTACTTTTAACGGGCCGCTGAGTATAATCTTGGTAAAAGACAGCACTGCGGTTCAAGTAACCCGGCAAGATATTGCCCAAACGGAAGATTATCAAATCAAAATCTCTCCTAATCCATTCCATTCCTCGGCAACCCTTGCCTTTTACCTGCCTCGTCCTGGATTTGTAACGTTAAAAATATTCGATGTTTTGGGAAAAGAAATAATCATTCTATTAAATGGAAAATTAGCGGCGGGTAACCACCAAGTAGAATTTAAGGGTGGGCAGTTGCCTGACGGGCTGTATTTTTGTCGGTTATCTACTCCGCAAGGGGTAAGGTCAAAGTACCTGGAACTTATAAAATGAGAGAGTCAATAAAGAAAATTGCAAGGGGAGTAATAAGAAGAAACTTCTCGCACACCGTTCTGTAATGTATTGATTTTAAAAATTATTTGCCTTACCCACAGGCCGGCCATGAGGAGCTTAAGGCCGGCATCCCGCGCAATTTCCAGGTCTTCAAGCCCTTTGAAATCAAAGCTTTCACCCCTCTCCTTTAGGAGAGGGGCCGGGGGTGAGGTTTATGGTTGGTATTCGAACAAGAAGCGCGGACTTGCGGCAAAAGCCGGGAAGGCGACTGGGGAAGCCGCTGCAGCATTGCCAGCCCTGCCCAAGCGTTGTCTGATGGGCTGGGCCGCGCTCATCCGACTGGTGTATAAGGCTGACCCGCTGAAATGTCCGGAGCCCGCACTGAGTTACTATGTTATGCAGAAATAAAAAAGCTACCTTCCTTATTAAGGTTGACCAGTTAGGTCGTTTCTTAAAACGTGGTCGCTAAGCGCCACAAATTGAAAGGAAGGTAGCCGGTGAAAAAGATGATTAATTGCATTGCAAAAAACCAAATTATTTTTGTGGGTCTTGAAGATTCGAAGCGCACCTGGAAATTGTGTGTTCGAAGCGGGGGAATTGTTATTCAAGAGACCAGTATGCCGGCCCAATACGCGGTTTTACTGGCCTATTTTCGAAACGGGTTTCCAGGATGCAAAATCAAGGTCCTATACGAAGCAGGCTTTAAGGGGTTTACCCTGCACGACCGCCTTGCTGCGGATGGGATTGAGTGTGTGGTCACACCACCGCACACGGTTACACAGGAAAAAGACAGCCGGATGAAGTGCGATAAGATTGATGCCCGTCGTCTGGCTATTAACCTGGAGAATGGGGATTTCAAGACGTGCTATGTGCCGGACAAAGAATTACGAGAAGACCGGCAGGCCAGCCGAATGCTCATTCAAGTACAGAAAGATATCACTCGTCAAAAGAATAGAATTCGGAAATTTCTGGATTTTCACGGATACGAGGAGGAGTTTCCTGCTGGGGCATGGTACGATCGGGACTACCAAAAACTGGAGGAGTTAAGTATTGCCGAACCATTGCAATATTGTCTGACACTTTTTCTGAATACGCTACGACACCTTGAAGAGACGAAGAAAAAGCTCGTTTGCCGTCTAAAAGAATTAAGCAAGAAACCGAGATATGCTCCGACATTTCAACTGTTTGAGTCTGCTCCTGGAGTAGGCTGGTATACCGCAATCCGGCTTGTTCTTGAATGGGGTACAGATATTGCCAAACGATTCTCGTCTGAAAAGAAAATAGCAGCCTTTACGGGACTGACCAGCAGCGAGTATTCAACTGGCGAGACTGTTCGACGAGGGCGAATTACCGGACAGGGAAATCGTGCGGTGCGAGCGTGGTTGGTTAAAAGCGCCTGGACCGCCTATAAGAAAGACCCGGCCCTTCTGCATAAGTTCCAGGACATTTATTCGCGTACAAGCAGCAAAAAGAAGGCAATCGTAGCAGTTGCCCGTAAACTCACGGTTCGACTTCGCACATTGGTTGTGACGAACACGCCCTATCAACTTGGGCGTTGCCCGCTGAAAATAGCATTGAAGACAAAGACAATGAAAAGACAACCAAGACAAGTTTCGGAAGGAAGTGTACAACGGTCGGCAAGCTGTGCAATTGCAGCACGACACTGAGTATGTTGACACTGGTTTCCGACTTTCCGGAAAGTAGGCTGTGGCCTGACCACGAATAGGAGCCTGAAAAGGTGTCTGGTTCATTGCTGAGAAAAAGGCCGCACGGAGGAACCGTGCGGGACTTGCGATTAGGAAATCGCAAGTTCAATTTCAGAACGGAAAAATGAAGGTAGCTATTGACTACGCATCATAGGAGCCTGCCGAAGTGTGCGGCGGGAACAAAGGCCGCCACCGACATCTCCATCGCCAATACCGCTTGTCACGAACACGGAAGATGGCAATGACTACCGACCCGACTACTCCGTCTTTGAGGACACCGGATATGCTGATTGAGAAACGTGCCAAACTGAACACCGGCGCAGCCTTGCTCTTTTTGATTGATTTCAGGAAGATTTCACGAAAACACCTGCACTCGTGCCTGGTATATACGTGGTGGGAATTAAAAGTAATAAGGTAAAACAGTTTGCGAAATTTGCTGTAGTACAGTAGCACGGCATTTGAAGAGCTCGAGGACAAAGAAGAAATCGAACTTATAAAGCAGGACGCTTTTCAGCAGGTAAATGCTTTCCTAAAGAAAATAGGAATTATTTGACAAGCGTTCGTACCAATCGCCTCGGCCTGGGTTCGGATAACAACTGCTTTATCCATATCCAGGGGAAAGAACTCTTATCACAACCCGGTCAATAACGCAAACCCAACCCAATGAATAAATCCTTGCAAAATTTCCTAAAATAGTATATTTTCCTAATCAGGAAAATGAACAATAATAAGAAACCGCTTAATGAAGCGGAAATAATAAGCCGTTTGAAACAGGGGAGGGTGTCCTTTCCGCCGCTGTCATTGCGTTTTAAGGAACGCAAGCAGCCGAAAGCAGGCGCCCGGCTGGACGGGCTTGTCGAAATTACATGGGCCAAGGTAAAAGCTGATTTTGCCCTTGAGATAAAAGCGCTCTCCACGCCCAAGGCTTTTATGGACGCTCTGAGCCTCCTTAAAAACACCAGGCTCACCAAAAACCTCCTGCCCATGCTTATCGTTCCTTTTCTTAATGAGGAGCGATTGAAAGAATTGGAAAAAGAGGGTATCAGTGGCATCGACCTTTGCGGAAACGGCATTGTCACCGCGGCCGACAAATTCGCAATCTACCGGACAGGGCAGCCCAACCGGTTTCCTTCCTATTCGCCCATAAAAAACGTTTACCGGAAAAACAGCTCCCTTGTCAGCCGTCTTTTTCTCGTGCGGCCGGTTTTCACATCCGTGAACGAGGTCCTGGAGGGCATTAAAGACCTTGATTTCATGTCCAAAGCCCTCAACCGGCCCTCAATTAATTTGTCCACGGTATCCAAAGCCCTCGCCGAAATGGAAAATGACCTGATCATCTCGCGCAATAACGGTCAAATAAGACTTCTTCAGCCGGAAGTGTTGCTCGACAAACTTTCAGAAAATTACCGTGCTCCCGAAAATCGCTCCATAATCAGCTTGAAGGTTGATTTAGACAGACTCTCTTTGTTAAAACGGCTTGCCGAATCCTCGAAAGAAGCGAACACACCAGTCATGGTTGGCGGCTTATCTTCTGTTTCACGGTATGCAGTCATGCAAAGAGGGGAGGAGGTGACCATTTATTCCGCCCGGCCGGAAGAGGTCATAAAGCAACTTCCCGGAAAAGAAACCGATAAATTTGCAAACTTGAAATTAGTGGAAATCGAAGACGCCACGGTTTATTTTGATGCTCGTGAGGAAAACGGCCTCTTATGGTCTTCTCCGGTCCAAACCTATCTGGAACTCATGAAAGGGGACAAGCGGGACCAGGAAACCGCCCAACAGGTGAGAAATGAGATTCTAACCCCCCTTAAAAAGACTCTGCAATGATTACCATGCCCGATTTAAGAACGTCTCTGTTGGACCTGCTGCACGAGCTTTCCGGCACGGATGTGAAGCTGATCATCGGCGGCGGGTTCGGCATCTTTCTCAAAGTGGACCACATTCAGAAGCTGGGAACATCGACACTTCTGAAAAAATGGCCCGAAGCCAGGTCAACCAACGACATCGACCTTTTCCTCCGTCCAGAATTACTCATCCACTCAACAAAGCTGAAGCCGCTTTCTCAAGCACTTAAAAAACTCGGTTACAAAGCAATACCCGGCGCCGAAAACTATCAGTTTGTAAGACCCGTCTCAGCGGAGAATGATGCCCGGGGAATTAAAATCGATATTCTGACAGGACCGCAAAGCAGTTTCAAGAACACGACTGTTAAAGCTGACAATAGACGTGCGCGGCCAAATCCCTCCATCGGGCTTCACGCGCACCCGGTGGACGAAGTGCCTACCTTGGAACAAGGATTGCTCTCTGTTCCTGTCAACGGAGCATTGACAGGCGGGGTTGCCTGGACCGGAGAAGTGTATGTCCCGCATCCTTTTTCTTTCCTGATGATGAAGCTTTTTGCGTTCAGCGACCGGCTGGAGGATCCGACAAAGGATTTTGGCCGGTATCATGCCCTGGACCTTTATACCATAACGGCAACCATAACGAAAAAAGAATGGGATGAATCACTTCAATTTCACGCCGAATATCATAAAAATTCTTACGTCAAGGACGCCGCGGACCTAGTTGAGAAATATTTTTCTGATATAGATAAGATGGGCATGATCCGGATCAGGGAAAGTCAGTATTATCAGGAAGCCCTGAACGTCCAGGGGTTTATATCCGCATTAAAGGAGTTGTTCGCACCAAGAATTAAAGATCTCTCGACAAAGTAGAGTTATAGATTTACAAACACATAGGGTTCAAATGGCAGATTATAAATAATTATGGACACAAAAATGAAATCCAAATGCTATGTATGTAACTCACCATCAGAAATCAGCGAGATAAAACCTTTTGTAACTACTCACGTCCCAGCGGAAGCAAAACAAGCTTTTCGACAGAAGGGTCAAAACATTTAGCCAGTTGATCGAAAACATTTACACCATGTTTACGAACAGTCGATATGTATCCCCGAATGCGACAGAATGCCTGTGCGCCGAACATGCTTCGGAAACAGCCGGATACTTTTTGCTTAACTTTGGACATTCGGAGGTCACGTTCAGACCTTCCAATGTTCCGTCTTCCCTAAGCGCAGCCTTACCACGGTTGCCATGACAAAAGAAATAGGTATGCAGCGAGGTTCCAAGCGTATGCTGCCATATCCTCTTACCGGCAACATACATGCCCGTTTCATCGCCATGCACCACCGGCGAGCCAAGAATGGCATCCTTGATGGCCGATTCGGTGGCCTCCAGACGGACATAGGTCTCTTGAATGGCTTTGTTCACCGTGCCTTCACTTATTCGAACATCAAACAGGTCCGTCATAGCATCCGTAAGGCGCTTTTGCGGCAACAATGGGTATTGCGAAAAATATACCAGTATACTTCTGATGCTGGGACCGTATTGTACGGGTGCGTCCACTCCCCTGGGAAATGGAGCGGTATGCAAGGTTCCGCGTTTCCCGGTCTTCTCCCGCAAACTTTGTGGCGTTTTGCGATTCCAGTCGCTCGAAGGCGGTTTGCTGCTGTTATGGCTGTCTTTACCGAGGCGGGCTTCAAGGACGGTAACTCTTTCTTCAAGCTTATTGTAACGCTGAACCAGCATTTGAACCAACGCATAAACCGCATCTTCACCTTGAACATATATCTGATGAAATTCTTCGCGCGTTATCGTGATTGGCATAACAACAAAATAAAATCCTGGACCTGTCTTTGTGAAGATCCTATTTGTCAATATTTGAAATCGTCAACCTACGGGACTCAAAGAGGGGCCGTGCTTGGGACGTGAGTAGTTACAATACATTACTGCATGGTTATTATGTATCATACCGGAACATCATTCACAATAAAAACACCCCTCAACAACCCTGGACGCAAATAAAATTCGGTTCCTTTGCAGAATTCAAATCCGTGTCGATTGATTCCTTTTTCCCGGTATTCTATATTTCCTTTGTTCTTTAAGGAGTCACTCCGATAACAAAGCACTATTTTCAAAGAGTAAAATGATGCCCTCCCCCACACACCATCTCGCCATCATCGGCGCAGGACCCGCCGGCCTCATGGCTGCCATCACCGCCGCTGAAGCAGGCGCCAAAGTCACCCTCTTTGAAAAGATGGCCAAACCGGGCATCAAGCTTTCCATTACGGGCAATGGTCGAGGTAACCTGGCCAACCAATGCGATATAGACCGGTTTTTAGAAGCATTTGGAAAGAACGGCCCCTTTTTACGCCAGGCAGCCCACCATTTCCATACCCCAGACCTATTGGACTTCCTGGAAAAGCTGGGTATTGAGACCGTTGAAGAAGAAGATGGAAAACTGTTCACCAAAGAGGGCAATGCCAATCGGGTGGCACAAGCCTTGGCTGCCCATGCAACCGCTTTAGGGGTATCTATACTATATAATATGCCTGTCCAGACCATCCATTTCAAAGACAAGCAAGTCTGCGGTGTTATTCTTCAAAATGGAAAGTGCATTCAGGCAGATAAAGTCATTATTTCTACCGGCGGCGCCTCCTACCCCACCACCGGGTCAGATGGCAGCGGCTTTGAACTGGCTAAACAGGCAGGCCATACCATCACCCCTATTCTACCTGCCTTGGTTCCCTTGGTCACAGAAAATCAAGAACTTCCAAAGACCCTGCAAGGGTTAAGCCTTCCGGCCATCAAAGCCACTCTCTTATGTAATAATGAAAAGGTCGCTGTCCGGGAAGGAGATCTTCTGTTTACCCATTTCGGCTTATCCGGCCCCCTGCCTCTTCTTCTTAGCAGGACCGTGGCCCAATCCTTGGCAAAGTCGCAAAAAGTGGTTTTGGAATTGGACTTTATCTCAGAACAGAACGACCAGGAGACAGAAGACATGCTCTTATTTTTCCTGGATACCAAAGGCCGTTTGCCCATCAAAACCCTGCTTCGCGAATGGCTACCAGACCGGTTAGTAGAGGCAGTATTGCGCCAAACTGCCCTTTTTTCGGAAAAATGGGGCCATCAAATTTCAGCTAAGGAGCGAAAAGCACTACTATCAGCCATCAAGCACTTCCCCCTTTCCATTGGCAATACTCGTCCGTTAGCAGAGGCGCAAGTGACTGCCGGAGGGATTTCTCTTGATGAAATCAATCCCAGAACCCTGGAATCTCGGTTGATTGAAGGACTCTTCTTTGCCGGTGAAGTGGTGGATGTGGATGGCGAAAGTGGGGGATTCAACCTGATGGCCGCCTTTTCCATGGGGCGGTTAGCCGGGAAAATCGGTTAAAAACAGCCTTTTTTTGAAAAGTTTAACTTAATTCTGGTATTCTCTTTCTTTTTTTTAATATTTTTATCGGCACTATGGAACTAAAAATAATCGTAACAGCCAAACAGGTTCCCGATACCCACAACATCTCCGGGCAGGCGATGAAGGAAGATGGTACCGTGAATCGAGCAGCCCTGCCCGCCATCTTCAACCCCGAGGATTTGAATGCCCTCGAAATGGCCATCTCCTTGAAAGAGCGTTTCGACGCCCAAGTAACCGTGGTCTGTATGGGTCCCCCTCGCGCAGCAGACATTCTCCGGGAGTCGCTCTACCGGGGTGCGGATCGCGTTGTTTTGGTAACGGATCGCGCCTTTGCCGGTGCAGACACCCTGGCCACTTCCTATACCTTGGCCCAAGCTGTCAAGAAGGTAGGGGGAGCAGACCTGGTTCTCTGCGGACGACAGGCCATTGACGGCGACACAGCCCAAGTGGGTCCCCAGCTGGCAGAAAAGGTTCCGATGAACCAAATCACCTATGTCGAAGAAGTGGTCAATATCCAGAAAAGGCGGATTACCCTGCGCCGCTCCCTGGGTCGTTCTTCGGAAGTTCTGGAAGCCGGGTTGCCCTTGCTTCTGACGGTTACCGCCTCAGCCAACCAGCCCCGCTCTTTTGGCGCTAAATACCTGATGAAATTCAAAAAAGCCAAAACGCGCATCGAGGTCGAGGAAGCAGTCAAAGCCGCCACCCCGGGCGAGAACTATGCTGCTGACTGGGTCACTTCGGAAGTCGATAAAAAATGTGCGGAACTGAGCGCCAAAGGGTTGCTCATTGAAACCTGGACTGCAGCAGACCTTAAATGCACTCCGGAATCCATCGGCCTGGCCGGTTCACCCACCAAGGTTAAAAAGATTGAAAATGTGGTACTCGCAGCCCGCGACATTAAGAAAATTGCCCCCACTGAAGCGGCCATCAAGGAATTCATGCAGGAACTGATCCAGGAGAAGACCTTTGTCTAAAAAGAAACCGACCCCCAAGAAAGCCGTCAAGGCTGTCAAAAAGACCAAAACGGTTGCTCCCAAACTGAAAGGTTCAACTGTCATTGAGTCTAAAAACGATGTTCTGATTTACATTGAGACCGAGCACAATGAAGTAGCGCCAGTGAGCATTGAACTGGTTTCCAAGGCACGCGATATTGCCGACCAATTGGGTGTCAAAGTATGCGCTGTGGCCATCGGCAAAGCACAGGCCAAATACGCACCGGCCCTCTTTGCCTACGGATGCGATATCTTCTATACTGTGGAAGATAGCCGCCTCTCTTTTTATGAAACCCTCCCCTTTGCCAAAGCGCTGGTTAAGGTCATTAAGACCACCAAGCCGCAAATCGTGCTCTTTGGCGCCACCTCTATTGGCCGCGACTTGGCCCCCCGGGTTGCCAGCGAGTTAAAAGTAGGCCTTACTGCAGACTGCACGGATTTGGCCATCGGCAATCACGAAGATCCCAAGACTAAAAAGGTTTATGAAAAGATTCTCTATCAGATCCGTCCCGCATTCGGCGGTAACATTGTAGCCACTATTGTTTCCCCGGAACACCGGCCCCAAATGGCCACGGTTCGCGAAGGGGTCATGAAGTTGGCTGCGCCGGACAAAAAACGGAAAGGCAAGGTCGTCAAATTCAAGGTCGATTTTTCCTCCAAAGACTTCATCGTAAAAATGATCAAGCGAGTGGTCGGTAGCCGTAAGGTCAACCTTACAGGTGCCAATATCATCGTCTCCGGTGGTGCTGGCGTTGGCAGCCGCGAGAATTTCAAGCTCATTTTCGAATTGGCCAAAACCATCGGCGGTACAGTAGGCGCCTCCCGCGCAGCCGTGGACTCCGGACTGATTGAACACGATCATCAGGTAGGCCAGACCGGCACCACGGTCCGTCCAAAACTCTACATTGCCTGCGGTATTTCCGGCGCTATTCAGCACCGCGCAGGCATGGAGCATTCCAGTAAAATAATTGCTATCAATAGCGACCCTGATGCCCCCATGCTGAAAATCGCTCATTACGCCATTGTCGGAGATCTGAAAGAAGTGATCCCCATGATGATCAAGGCCTATAAATCCAAAGGATAAAAGCATGAATTTTTATACCGACAATCCGGACATTGAATATAACCTGAAACGACTCGATCTTCCGAAACTGGCTGATTTATTGGAGCTCGATTATCGG
>Ga0156536_1142_pt2 | contig 19284 bp, 15 predicted proteins | sample RifOxyB2_FD_111931 | JGI IMG/M metagenome (GOLD analysis project Ga0156536, IMG submission 111931) | Elusimicrobia bacterium RIFOXYB2_FULL_49_7 | reverse complement strand
ATAGTTGATAAGGCCGGTCACTTCGACACGCTCAGCGACCGGCCAAATCTCAAGGAAATTGGAAGATGATTTCAAGAAGTGGTTATTAAGATCAGCGGACGCCGAGCCCGTCGAAGCGCCCGCTAATTTGTCCTCGGTCACTGAGCTTATCAAAGTGACCGAGGACTTTTTCTTTCTGCCACAAACAAAACCCCGCCCAACAGACTGACCAGAATCCCGACCAGAGAAGCCATGAGCTGTGCGGCCACAGCGAGGGCACGGTCCGGGCTGATGGTGCCAAAGAGGACGCTCCCCAACCCTTCACGCAACCCTAATCCGCCAAACGAGATCGGCAGACTGGATAACAAGGCAATGAGGGGTACGAAAATCAGGAAATAAACGACTGGCACATCAAAGCCTATTGCGCGCGAAGCCAGAATATGGACCGAGATGCGCAATAATTGGGTCACTGTCGAAATAAGAAGTATCTTGGCATACAGCCAGCCGCTTTCCCGATAAGTATGGAGAAAATCATGGAGTTCAGCCACTTTATCCCGCAAGCCAAAGGGGTTTATCTTTTTTAACAACACGCCATAAACAAATCCTCCTACCCGTCTGCTGAAGAAAAAAAAGAGTGATACGATAAACAAGCCAAACAGCAGGGCAATGTAAAGAAAGAGGTTGGTTTCAATTTCAATATGGTGAAATTGGTGGATGTAAAAAGAGGAGAGCAGGGCAAAAAAGGCAAGCACAAAAAGACCGGCATACCGGTCCGTAAAAGTGGCGGCCAATGCCTCTTTTCCCCGTTTTATCTCCCGCTTCAGCCGATAAACTTTTACAACATCCCCACCCAGTGCACCCGGTAAAAAGTTATTGAAGAAGTGGCCAATCAAATAAAGTTTGAAGGCCGGCCAAACTTCCAACAGGACTCCTTGGGCCTGAAGCAACAACCGCCATTGGATGGCACTGGTGAAAAGGCTTACCAGCAGAAGAATGGCTGCAATGAATATCAGAACAGGATTAGCCTGCTTTAGGGTGGAAAAGATGGTGGCAAGACCGAAATTTCTGAAAATAAAATAAAAAAGAAGTCCGGTAAAACCGAGTTTCAGAAGCAGGAACAGGGCTTTACGCATGATTCAACGCCCTTTCAATGCAGGGGACCATGTGTTGGGCCATGGTGTCCCAGGAAAAACCGGAAGCAAAGGAGAGCCCGTTTTCTTCAAGCTCAGACCGTTTTTCGGTATCCTGCAGCAGGGCCACAGCCTTGGCCGTAAAATCGGCCTTGTCCTCCGGCCGATAGAGCAGACCTGTCTTTTCGTGTTGTACGGAATCACGCAACCCGCCTACATTGCTGGAGAGAGAGATTGTGCCGCACAGATTGGCTTCAATATTGGTGATGCCCCATCCCTCCTTCATGGAAGGATTGACAAAAAGGGTTGCCCGGCTGAGCCATTCCCGTTTCTGCTCCTCAGTCACATAACCGACGAAATCGACCCGCTTTTCAACCCCTTTTTCCTGACAGATCTTCTTTAATGTTTTTTCATAATCACCGGTTCCAGCCACCACCAGCCTAACTGCCGGCACAGCCCGTGCAATGGCAGGCAGACATTCAAGCAGGAACTGGACATTCTTGTACCGCTTGAGCCGGGTGACGGTAAATAGAAGCGGGGTCGCCTCTTTCTTTAAGACAGGTTTAAAAAAGGCGGTGTCCACGCCCGGCTCCACAATGTCCACCTGATTCGAATGGTGGCAAAAGGCACGTACTTCCCGGGCCGTACTTTCCGAAATGGCCACAAACCGTTCGGCCCGATACATGCGGGAAATGAGCCGTTCCTGGCCATAGACATAGGCCGCCAGAGGCCAAGACGCCTCTCTGAAAATCTGCGTGCCGAAAAAATGCATGACCAAGTGGAGTCGCGGCTTTTTAACAAAGAGCGGGGTATAAAAGGGGATTTTATTCAAGTCTTCAATGATGAGATCAAATTCCGTTTCATGGCGTTTGATGAAGATCATAGCTGAAAAGTTGAAAAGAGAACGGGAACCGATCCGAATAATGTGGGTTTCTTCCACGATTTCTTGCGCCGGGGCACCGGAAAAACCATGGGAAAGTACGGTCACTGCATAATCGGCCTTGGCAAGCCGTTTAAAAATCTCATGATAATAGATTTCCGCTCCCCCGGCTTCCGGGTTCTTAATGTCGCGCCAGTTGACAAGCAGGATTTTCTTCATACGACAATAGGGGTTACTGGAAATAAACCGTAAAAATGGTCATTGTATATGAAAAAAATACAAAGAGAGGGGTGGGATTTACAATCGTATTTTAGTATATTAATACAAAGTAAGTCACTCGGATTACCCCAAGGAAACTGATGTTGCGGTTGCTGCTATTATTGTTTATCGCTATTCCCATTTACGCCGAAGATCCGCTTGTCATACGCCATGCGGACCGTTTCGAGTACTTGGACCGGGACGGAATGAAATATCAGCGGCTCATCGGCCACGTCGAAATTCTGTACAAGGCATCGGTCATGACCGCAGACACGGCCATCCATTACCACACACTGGAACGAATTGATTTCTTAGGACACGCCAAGTTCGATTACAGCGGCCAATTTCTGGAAGCGGACCGTATCAGCTACTTCAAGAAGGATTCCAGCGCCACCACGGACGGGCATGTGGTACTCTATGAAAAGGAGCACAAGATCCGCATCACAGGCGGAAAAGGCGACTATTCACGCTCCAAAGAGGAAAGCCGCATCTGGGACAAACCCGTACTCACACGCATTGATTCCGTATCCGGTGATACCCTCTTCATTGTTTCACGGCTCATGCGCCACCAGGGACGCAATAAAAAAGCCTTTGCTGAAGATAGCGTTTTTATTCGGCAGGGCAAAATCCGTGCTGAATGCCGGTTGGCGGAATACGACCAAGTCGGGGAAAAAGTGCTGCTGCTTCAACACCCCTCTGTTTTTTATGAAAAAAGCCGTTTGTCCGGAGATACCATTATCCTCTATTTTCAGGATAATGCCCTATCGCGCATACGAGTCACCGGAAATGCCAACGGTCTTTTTTTAGACGACTCGCACAACAAATCCGATTCCGAACAAGTGACCCTTATAAACGGCGATACGCTTCTTGCTTTCCTTAAGGACGGAGAAATGGAAAGGATTCAGGTCATCCATAACGCGGTGGGTCTAAGCTATTTCCGTTGTGATACCGCACGTGTCAACCGGCTGACCGGCAAACAAATGCTTTTTTTTCTGTCCGGCAAAGCAATCGATTCTTTGGAAGTGAGGGGCAATGCAACCAGCCTTTATTATTATGAAGAGGAAAAGGAAAGAGGCCGCAATGAAACAAGCGGGGATACTTTAAATATCTATTTTGAGGAACGCCGTATTCACCGTATTACGGCCAAGGGGGCGGTACAGGGAGTCTACTGTAGCGTACCGTGAGGTATTGTCCGGCTTGGCGGGATTAGTTATATTGATAATTTGCTTTAATGAAAGGAAAATGATGAAATTCAAAGTCACACCCTCAGCCTTAAAAGGCGAGATACAGATTCCGCCGTCCAAATCTCATACCCTGCGTGCCGCTGTTTTGGCCGGACTCGCGAAAGGGGAATCGATCATACAATCACCTCTGATATCCGATGATACCCAATCCTGTCTGGCCGGTTTGCGTCTATTGGGTGCGGGTGTGACAGAAGAAAAGGAGTGCTGGAAAATAAAGGGGTTCGGCGGACACCCGCTTGTTCCGGATGTGCCGTTGGAGGTGGGCAATTCCGGTACATCCCTCCGTTTTCTGACCGCTGTTTCCGCTTTGGGCGTGGGTGAGATTCAGATCACCGGCGATGACTCCACCCGTACCCGTCCCATGGGACCGCTTCTGAAATCACTCCAGGAACTGGGCGCACTCAAAGCCGAATCCGTTGAAGGAAAGGGATTCGCACCGATTATCGTACAAGGCCCGCTTGGGGGCGGTGTCACAACGGTAGAAGGCATGACCTCCCAGTTTATGAGCGCCTTGCTTATTGTCGCACCGCTTTTACGCAAATCCAGCGACATCAAGGTCATTCGGCTGAACGAACGGCCTTATATGGAAATGACCCTATATTGGCTAAAGAAAATGGGCGTTGAAACTCAGAAAAAGGGGCCCAACCGCTATTTCATTCCGGGAAATCAGGTCTATTATGAATTCGGCACCTCTATTCCGGCTGATTTCTCCAGTGCCACCTTTCCGCTTATCGCAGCGCTGATTACCTCGGATTCCGACGTACTCCTCAAAGGACTCGATAAAAACGATCCGCAAGGCGATAAACAACTCTTTGAAGTCATGAAGGAAATGGGCGGCAGCGTTGAACATGAAGCCGATGGCATCCGAGTCAAGTCGAGTAAACTCGAAGGGATGGAAGTTGATTTAAACGCCATGCCCGACGCATTGCCGGCGATGGCCGTACTCGGCTGCCTGGCCGAAGGAGAGACCCACCTTGTCAACGTTCCTCAGGCGCGCATTAAGGAAACGGATCGTATTCACGTCATGTGCGAGGAATTGCAAAAGATGGGTGCGGATATCACCGAACGACCGGACGGACTTATTATTAAGGAAAGCAAGCTCCACGGTGCCGTGGTCAACGGCCATCATGATCACCGTATCGTTATGGCCTTAGCGCTGGCCGGACTGGTTGCCGAAGGCGAGACGGAAGTTGACACCGCAGAATCGACGGCTGTCACCTTCCCGGGTTTCCAGAAAGCCTTTGCCGCTTTGGGTGCATCGATTCGGGAAATCTGATCGAATCAACCCTATCGAGCTTACGGATAATCCTGTCGCGTAGGCCGGATCATGATATCACTGATATGCACATGGGGTGGTTGGGTGACAATGAAGTGAATCGCTTCCGCCACATCCTCACCCTTGAGTAAAGGGCCGAACTTTTCCTGAAATCCATTCACCATGGCATCACTGTAACCTGCATCTGCCCGAAAACCGCGGAAGGTTAATACAGTGTCTTCCCCCCATCATCGCCCAGAATGAAGGCAGGCAGATTCCGAACGACAATCTTCCTCACCGCCTCCATGCCCAGCTCCTTGAAATCAATCACCTCACTGCTCACAATATGCTCCTTGGCCATGAGGGACGCGGCGCCGCCGATGGTCCCAAGATAAAAGCCGCCGAAGTTTTTGCACACTTCCGCCACCACCGGATTCCGATTTCCCTTGGCCAGCGTCACCCGTGAAGCACCCTGCTTCATAAAATCACTGAGATAGCCGTCCATGCGCTGGGCCGTGGTGGGGCCAAAGCTGCCGGATGCATAACCTTCGGGTGTCTTGGCCGGCCCGGCATAATAAATAGGATGGTCTTTGAAATAATTGGGGAGAGTGCCGGTTTTATCCAATAAGGTCTTGAGTCTGGCATGAGCAATATCACGCGCCACTATAAGCGGGCCATTCAAGGAAACCAGGGTACCCACCGGTTTACCTTTCAATGAAACAAGGATTTCCGACATGGGCTTGGTTAAATCAATGGCTATCGGCTGACGAGAAAAAGAGAGGCCGCTCTTGGGTAAGAATCGGGCAGGGGCTTTGTCCAACTCCTCCAGAAAAACACCGTCAGCCGTAATCTTTCCCAGGATATTCCTGTCCGCATTGCAACTGACAGCGATGGAGACCGGACAAGACCCCGCATGTCGCGGCAACCGAATGACCCGCACATCAAAGGCAAGATTCCGTCCCCCAAACTGCGCCCCAAGCCCGCTCTCCTGCGCCATTTTAAGCGCCCGCGCCTCCCATACCTTATCCCGAAAAGCAATTCCCAATCGGTTTCCTTTGGTCGGCAAATTATCCAGCATTCCGGCTGTGGCATATTTCACGGTCTTGAGATTCATCTCCGGCGAGGTGCCGCCCACCACAATGGCAATATGATAAGGCGGACAAGCCGCCACCCCCAGCACCTTAATCTTTTCCCGAATAAACTTTTCAAGAAAGGCCTCATTGAGGAGCGCTTTAGTTTCCTGAAAGAGACTGGTCTTGTTCGAAGAGCCGCCTCCTTTGGCAATAAAGAGAAAACGATAATCCGCCCCCTTGTCGGCATAGAGTTCTATTTGAGCAGGCAGATTGCATTCCGTATTCACTTCGTCAAACAAGGTAAGGGGCGCCATCTGGGAATAGCGAAGATTGCGTTTGGTATAAGTTTCAAAGACGCCGCGAGACAGCGCCTCTTCATCATTGCCGTCCGTCAAAACCCCCATGCCGCGCCAGCCCACAATGGTTGCGGTTCCGGTATCCTGACAAAGAGGTAAAAGTCCTTCGGACGAGATAATCGCATTTTTCAACAGACTTTCGGCCACAAAACGGTCATTATCCGATGCCTGATTATCCGTCAGGATAGCAGCTAAATCTTTGAGCTGAGTGGTGCGGAGAAAAAAAGCAACATCAGCAAAAGCTTCAGAGGCCAGTCGAGTAAGCGCCTCCGGCCGAACGTCCAAAAGCATCCGGTCACCCATTTTTTTGGCGCGAACCCCTTTTTCTGTCAGGCAGTGATAGGAGACCTTTTTTTCAATCGGGGAAAGCAACTTGGCAAATCGAAAAGCAGCCATGGTTTACGCTCCTTTTTGTTCGAACTCCGACATATCGATGAGATCATCCATGCCCACCGGCTCTTTGCGGCCTACCATGCCGACCAACAGATATTCCTTGGAAATAGGATCATATTTGAAATCCTTGAACAACCGGAAATTCTCAATCTCCCCGGATGACTTCACATGGGTGCGTACACCCGTGCAGGAAATGGTATCTTCGCCGATACGAATCCCCTCCTCACCGGCCGGCGCAATGGGTACATTACGGCGGATCACTTCCAGTACCTGCGCCTCCAGCTTGTTCAAATCAATATCCGGCCGTTCCGGAAAAGTGATGATGAAACCATGTTTCACGTCAGAATGAAAGACCTGCCGGGAATAGTCATATTCTTTTTCCAAAATACGGGTCGTGATATCTTCAGCCGAATGGGCCATGAGCCGATAGCGGATGGTCTTATCCACAATGGTTTTAATGTGTGCCGGAAAAGGGCCGAAAACACCGGGGCGGGCCACCAGAATCTCCTCACCAATGCCGATAAGCACCTGGGCATTATGCCCCAGCGCCGCATAAAGCAGATCAAAATGTTCGGCAACGACCCGCCGGCCATGGGAAATGGCATTGCTCACCGCTTCGACTACTTGGTGTATCTGATGAAAGGCGAGTTCATAGCGCACATCAATATGAAAGGTGTGTCCTGAAAAGGGATCGCTGGGGCTGAATTCATAGAGCGGAGTGGGCCGGATATTGATGCCTTCATCATCATTGGTCAGTTCCAGACCCGGAAAGAGCCCTTTAATCAGCGTGGATTTGCCCGACCCTTCGGACCCAATCACGCCGATGAGCAGGTCAGTTGGGCTTAAATAGCGTTGGGAAAGCTGTCCGGCCACCCTGTAAAGACGCAATCGGCCGCGGGGTGCGTAATAGGCGGCATAGACCAGCGTTTCACGGTGCGCCTGATTTTTGAGAAGATCCATATTAATACTCCAAATCCAAAAGCAGTGCATGCTGCTGCGCGCCGTACACATCGCTCTCACCGGGATGTCCCGAAGGCCGAATCCGTTTCAGCGTGGCCTTGACAGCAAGCGCAGGCTCAAACCAGACCACCTTGAGCACATCCGCCAATTTGGCCTGATACAGCTTTGCAATGCGATTCGGCGTAATGACATTGCTCTTCTTCACTTCGTCATAATATTGTCTGTTTTTAAAGAAAATGTCCAGCGTCAGTTCATAGGGGCCGGAGTTCTTGGAACGGATAACCCGCGCCGCAGTGCGAATACTCTTTTTCATGCTTTCCTCCGTCCAATGTCCGCTGTTTTCATGGGAAAGGCAGCCGGATCTTTAACCGGCATCAGATGATACAATGAAAACTCAAAAACCTCGCCCATCGATGCATCCGAAGGTGAAAAGGGAAAAGCGAGATTACCGGCCGTGGAAAGACGACCCGGATAACCGTAATGAAGCAACGTGCTTCTGACCAGACTACACAAGGTATCCGCCGCTTTCTGGGTATCGGCCACCGCTTCCATCACAAGACCCAATTCATGGCTCCCTGTTTTCTTAACAGGCTCCAACTCCCGCATCACGCCATTTTTACCATACACATGAAAATCAACCCGACCTACCACACCATCCTTTTCGGATCTCTCCATCACTTGTTTCCGCACTGCATTCAGAATGGTATCAATCTCGGCCAGCATGACGGGATCTCGTGTGCCGGCAACGGAAATGGTTCGATAACCTGCTCGTCTCACTCCTTCAAGTTTTATATAATATGGATTACCGGGCACAAAACGGCTTCCGCTCACCCGTACCCGCCCACCAGGCCGCTCTTCAAACACGCACTTATCAAGCTCAATGACGCCGCCCGGACCGGGCAGATGGCTGGGATCCGATTTCTCATAAAGCGTATGGGCGGCTGTGGAAAGTTGGGTGAATTTTCTTTCTGAAGACAAAGGAGCCAGTTCAAAATGGTCTTCCCTTAAAAAGCCCATGGCGCAATCCGCGCCTGAACCCGGAGTTGCCGCAATGGCGGCACATTCCAGGATTTTCCCCATGTGAAGGGCCAAACCCGCATCAAATCCCTGCCGTACCGCCATGGCGGCAAAAACAGCGGGATCATAACAGCGGCCGCAGAGAATGACTTCGCAGCCCTGATCCAATGCCTTGATGATAGGCTCCATGCCCATTTGCGCCACCACATTCACAGAATCTTGGACCGTTTTTTCGTCCAGTTCCGGCACAAACGAAAGAGGGACAATGGCCTTCTTCTTTAAAGCCGACAGAATAGCGGCTTTCTGAATATCCGCATAAATCACCGCCATCTTGAACGAGAGCTTTTCCTCCTGTGCAATCTCGCGGATAATCTCCTCGCACCAATCCACATGAGGTTTGGCACCACCACCACCTGCGCTGCCGATGATCACCGGCACCTTTAATTTCCGGCCTGCCACAAGCATATAGCGCAAATCCCGTTTGACGGCATCGCGGTTTGTAAAGGACTTTCCTACCCCCAAATAATAGGGGCCCGGGTCGGTGGAACCCGCATCCACGGCGATACAATGCGGCTTTAACGTCACCCCTTTTTTAAAGGAGCCTTCCGGAAACCCATAGCCCAGAATAGCGGTGGGTGAAAGGACCCGGTATTCGTTCTCTTTTTTCATTTCCGCTCCTGAAGAAGGGTAAGAATCCGCTCCATTTCATTATTGACAATCATATAGCCTTCGTCAAAGCCCATGCCCGGTTTGGCCAGAATACGCTCTGCGCGGGCCGCCATGGCCAGATGCACACAGGTGCGCGCCGAAACATCGGTTTCATTGCAGGTGCCGCCCTGATACGCCTCAATCTTATTCCGTTTGCAATAAAGCACGCTCTCCACAATATTCTGAATGCCGCCCAGGTCCGGAGTTTTAATCTGAATCATATCGCACGACTGCGCATCGCAGAAAAGGCGGATATCCTCCTGTGTATTGCACCATTCATCCGCCACAATCTTGACCTTAACCCCTTTTTGCTTGAGGCTGCGCCGAATATCAGAGAGGGCCATTATCTGGCCCTCGCGACTGCCCACATCAACAGGTCCCTCGATATACAGGGAAAAACCGGTCGCTGCCTTCTCAAGCTTGGAAAAATAATCGGCCATCTTGACATAATCGGTACCGAAAATCAGGCCAAAGGTGCCATAGACATCGATATGAATGGCTGGCTGATAACTGAAATCAGCGTTTAAAGTACGAATCCGTTTGGCCAGCCAAGCCACATACTCCAGAAGTTTTTCGCCGGAGCGACCCAGCTTTTCATCCACATTATTGATGAGCGCATGAGGCAGCGCTTCAACCCCTTTTAAAATCATTTTATCCGCATTTTCATACCGGTTGTCCCCGCTTTGTCCGAAAATGGGGACCCGTTCCGCAATGACCGGCAGATGGTATTCCGCGCATACCACTTCGCACATGAGCTTACGCTCGGACAAAGCAGTTGCATGAAGCAGCGCCTGGGTGAGGCCGTAACGGGCGGCGGTATGGAGAGGTCGGCCCTTTATAGAAAGGGTGTCGAACCGATTGGCCATTTCCCGAAAAGAGGTAACCGGAAGACCGGTTAAAAAGGGAACCACCTCTTTTTTCAGCAAGGGGATGAATTCCGATGCCAGGAAAAGGGGGTCGCGTCCGCCGGCACCGGAGTATTGCACTGCTGCGCAATCGCCCACTGCCACGCTGCCGTCTGACAGCAACAGTTGAACAGAGACGCACTCGCCTGCTACCCGTACCTGTTTGAACCTCTCTGTGACCGAAAGGCCGGTGTAGGCAAAGCCGTCATGGCTTGCCCCTTTTTTGATGGCTGCCTGGTCGTCAAAGAAAAAACCGGACTTTCCGGCGGATAAAAAGACCTTTTCAATCTTCATCGCGGCCTCCCGATTAATCGTCCTTTGGAAACAGCATAAATATCATCTGTCACCATCTGAAAGGAGACCGCCCTTTTTTCATTTCTGGCACGTTGGGCCAGTCGATCCTGATGAAAGCCTTCCACGGCTTCCGGAAGCGGCAGAGCCCCTTTTGAAAAGACCCGAATGAATCCTTCATCATCGCGCACAGGCAGCACCTTGCCTCGATTGAATTGCGACGGCGCAAAGGGCACATCCAGCACACCGGCAGCAAAAGCCTTAGTTGCACCAACCGCCCAATTGCCCTCGCCGAGGATTCTGACCGCATCCATGAGCGCCTTGACTTCCAGACGAATCATCTGCTTTTCCCGTTCAAGCGTTGTCTGATCAAACAGAAGGGTTTGATCCGCAAGCATGCTCAAAACCTGGCGCGTGGCCTTGAGTCCTGCTGCATTGGCTTCCGCGGTTGGAATACCCATAGCCTCATGCGGGGTCTTGACAATAATCTTATCCGCCCCTGCCATGGCCGCCACAGCCGATCCCACGGCAATGACCGAAAAGGCCTTGGACTCATCTTCCGGGAAACCGCCCATCCACTGGTGAAAAACCAGGGTCAGTTCAAAATCATCAAAACCCTCTGCGCGGAAATATTCATCCGCCAATTCCCGAAGTGACTGAACAGCTGCAATGTCCTGGGCAACGCACCCCCCCTGTCCATAGCCAAGCGTCAAGGAGCGCGCACCCTGCTCCAATGCCAACAAACCTTCCAGAATGGCCACCGTATGGCTGATAAAGGGAGGAACTAAAGTGCCGGTTAAGGGACCAAAAGGTTCCCGGTTGATGCGAACCCCTTGCTCCTCATACCAGCCGATGAGCCGGTCCACATACTGCCAGTCGCGGATGGATTTCTGAAGCGGCACCTTTTTGGCATAAGGAATGTTATAGGAAATGCCGCCCCCTTCGTAACTTGTAAATCCGGCTGCCAGGGTGATTTCAGCCAAAAGCCGCGCATCCGGCGTGCCATGACGCACTTGCACCGGTCTTTGCAGACTTTCTACCACCTGACGACAGGCGGAGAGACCATGGTTAACAGCAGGAAAACCGTTCAAAAGCGAATGGCCTGCGGTCTTTGATTTCTCAATTCCCTTTTCAGCCTCTTCATACCGATTCTGACGGGTGTAGGCGTCGATAGTGGTGGGCAGCAAATCCGCCCGGCCTTCTGTTTCCAAATATTTGAGCAGCCGGATATGATCATCCAAAAGGGCGACCCCGGCTCGGGGTTGGATGAGCACCTTTTTCTCTTCATGCGCCTTTTTCATGGCCAAGGAAAACCGTTTGGATTCCGGCAGTGATTTCTGATAAGCCGCCCCCTCTTCCAACTCCACACCCACCCCTGTTTTCCAGGCGGATAAAACCGTTGTCCGCTCTTTCATGAAATCATCAATGGAAAGTCGTTTTTTATTCGTCATAATGTGCGTCCTTTATAAGGGTCGGGCATTTGCAATTGCAGTTGCAGCACACACTTTGGGATTGCCTGGTAACGCGGCTGCCAAAAGGGGAAAAAGATAATCTTTATCGGTATAATATTCCGACTCGGCAGGCCAAAGCGGAGCCTCTTCCAAAGGGGTATTGAGCCGATTAAAAGCGCAATGCAGCAAAGTCGCTTCCGTTAAACGTGATAAATATCCGCCTGTTAAAAAGACCCGTCTGACGGATCTCAAATCCTTGCCGCGCTGAAGAATGACTTTTCCCTGCGCGGTCAGGGTTTCGGCCATCCGTCCCGCATGACGACCTGCCGCTTCACGCACGCACACTTCGGCCAGAAGCGTGTCAGCCATTTTTTCTTCGTTCGTTTCCGGCAATCCTTCAGGATGTTGGGTCGCCTTTGTCACCCAATCGTCCAGGTCCTGTTTGGAAAGCTCCATCTCCTGCATCCGTTCCGCCAAATAACCATTCCCTGCTTCAACACAAGGGACCGCGCTGACCCGAAGCCCCAAATCCCCCTCCACGCTCCGTTTGATACGCGGCTCAGTCAAACCTTTTAGAATGGTGCCGGATTCGTTTGGCGTTCCCACTGCACAGGAATAGACATCCGTGGTCGCACCACCCGGATCCAACAGGCAGAATTCGCCCATTTCCGGACAATATCGATCCATGGCCTCCACCAGATCCAACATGGCACGCGGTGTCGGCCGCACTTCACCGGTTATCTCCGCTTGAATCACTGAAAGCCCCTTGCCGTCAATCAGACGGGAGAGAAAAAGATCTCGGATGGCTTCCCGTGCAGGTTCCAGATTTAACGTTCCCACCTCGGGCATGATATTTTCCGTAATTCGCAACTCTTTTTTATTGAGAATTCGGCACACCCGTTCCTGGAGTTTTGCATTACCTGCATATAAAATGATCCCCTCAGAAGAGAGGGTTGCCAATTGTTGGGCATTGTGAAGAATAATGGCCTCATTCCCGCCATCCGTACCACCGGCCAGGAAGATGATATCCGGCTGAATCTCCTCTAATCGCGCCTTTTCAAATCCCGTCATTTTATAAGAAAAAGAAGCGGTGATCTTACCGCCTGCATTCATGACGGTTTGTTTGGCTACGGACAGGGTCAGATCCGGCACCACTCCAATGGCCGCCACCTTGAGCCCCCCGCGTGCAGAGGAAGTGACATAACATGGCACCGGTTGGGTTCCCACCTCGCACATTAACCCCTTTTTTATCTTGGAAAAACCGTGATATAAATTTTCAATCGGGGTGGCGATTTGCAGGCGAGTCAACAATGTCGCCGGTCCATCCGTGGAAAAAGAAAAGAGCGCTCCTTTCGTCCAGGTGGATCCGATATCCAAACCCATGACCATTGAATTTTCCATTTACGCTCTTTTCAGAATAAATCGCGTCATATCTTTTTTGAGAAGCCCGGCCGCCTCATTCAAATCCACGGTGGGCGGAAAAACACGATCAAAGCCCATCGCAGTGAACTGTTTGATGACATCATTAAAATCGGTCTTGCCGACCACCAATGCACCGCCCACATACAAAAGTATGTTGTCCAATCCCCGTTCAATGCATCGTTCCCGCAAACCGTCGCAATCCATTTCGCCATGACCGTACAAGGAAGAGACCAAAATAGCGCCGGCATCGGATTCAATGGCCGCATCAATGAACTCATCCTGGCCAACCATGACTCCGAGATTGACCACGTTGAATCCTGCGTCCGTCAGAAAAACATCGAGCACCTTGTTGCCCACGGAATGGCAATCTGCACCGATGACGCCCAAAACTAAAGTGTCCGGTCGCATGATTAATCGCTTTCTGTTAACAGCCGCGCAAGCCGTTCCTCGACATGGAGAAGCGATCCGCGATCAATGACATAATCAAAAGAGATGATGTTGCCTCCCTTTTCTGTAAAGGCCTGTAATGAAGGTTGCAAGGTCTTGTCCGGAGCAAAGGCGTAGTACGAGGGAATAATCAGGGCCGAAAGGGCGGGAAGCTTTGCCGCCAACCCTTCCTTGTCGGACACAGACAGGACATGAATGTGTTCCGGCAGAAGATGGAGAGATTCGAGATGGTATTTCACCAGGGCGGCAAATTGGTTGCTTTCGCAAAAAATGCCGGTTTCACGGGTGGGCGACAGCTTAGCTAACCGAATTATCGTCTCCTGCGATGGCGCTACAGCGACCTGGAGCAGCTTTTTTGAAAGCCCTGGAAAGCGGCCGGACAGCTCGTGAAAATGAGTCAGCGTGGTGAGAATCAGAACAAAGGGGGAAAGCCGGGACTCGGCTCCTGCATCATCCGACAATTCCGGAAGCAGGAATTTGACGATGCGCACATTAGGCAGCAGGTGAAGCTGGCGCTCGTAAATCTGAAGCGCCTCAGGATTACAATCCACGGCAGCAATGAGCAGGGGTTCTTCCTCCGCCTTTTCGCGGGAGAGTAATTCCAGTTCCACCAGGGTACGGATTTCACGGAGAGAGAATTTCAGGAAAGTCAGATCATCCAGCGCCCGGCGGAGCGTGTAAACCGCTTTTTCCTTTCGATTGACAAGAGGCATCTCCGGTGCGCTTGAACAAACAAAGGTTCCTCGCCCCTGTTCGCTCTGCAGCACCCCCTTGCGGATGAGTTCTTCATAGGCCCGCTTAACCGTCCCGCGCGCTATCTTCAAATTCTGTGCTAAATCGCGTTCTGTTGGGATTTTGTCGCCGGGTTTCAATTCCCCGTTCTGAATCTTTTCCAGAAATTGATCCGAAATCTGTCGATAGGAAGGAGATCCTATCTCATTATTTAATAAAATAATCGGCCTATCACTCATTGGTATATACCATTCAACTAATTGGCATATACCAAACATAGTGAATCAAACAACGAATGTCAACTGAAATAATATTTTTCTCTCATCGAGACAAACAGCAGATCTCGTTTCGTGATAACAATCACAGACTTTCAAAAGTAATTGTATTAGTATATATTAATAGCCGATAATTATTTTCCTTCAATATAAAACAACGCGCTGTTTCGGATAGAAACTATTCAAGGGAGAACCCTATGGCCATTTCGAAAAGTCTGATTTCCGCCCTTTTTCTTTTAGCCATCAGTCAGATGGCGTGGGCAGGCATCAGCGGCACAATCCAACTTAAAGATCGATATTATTCCATAGATAAAAAACTCTACATGACCACCGCTGATACGATAGGCATTGTAGTCACGGATCCGGATCTGAACACCAATCCCAGCACGGTCCAACAACTCTACATCAATGTCAAAAGCGATGTTGAAACGTCAGGCGAAAATTTATTACTCACCGAATCCGGGGTCAACTCATCAATCTTCATGGCCTATATCCCCGTTCAAAACAACAAAACACCGGCCGGAGATGGCATGCTTCAGGCCTGGACCGGAAACCGCATGATTGCAACCTACAACGATGTGGTCAATGAATACGGCAGCAATGTTAATGTAATGGATTCCGCGGTCTTTGTAAACACCGTTTTATCCGGCAGCCAATCCGGCAATCTTACCCTTATTAAAACAAACAGCCCTTATGTCATTTCCGGCAACTACACGATTCCGGCCGGAGACACCCTTTTCCTGCAATCCGGTGTCCAACTCCTCATGTTCCAGCGTAACCGGATACTCATGTATCAATATGGTGACTCCATCCGAGTTTACGGCGCCCTGCTATCTCAGGGAACGGCAGCTGATTCTGTTGTATTGTCGGTGCTGGATACGGTTGCCCCGCAGCCGGCCGACTGGTTCGGGCTCTATGTTTCGGGCGGAAGCGTGACGCTGCGCCATACTAAACTCCAGTTTGCACATCGGGCTCTACATTTCCACTACGATTACTTTTCCGGAACCACACAGAGCCTCGTTCGCCACTGCCGTTTCAGCCAGAATGATACGGCCCTGTATTACTACAACTACAACAGCTCCCTTATTCAATTAACAGTGGACAGTTCGATCTTTGAAGCCTCTCATCCCTATCGTTCGGATTACGGTGGATTAGCCTTTTACTACAGCATGTTTGAAAGCAGTAATGACAGCGTTTTGATTGCGGACAATCTTATCCAGTATTCCCGGCGGGGCTATTACAACCAAAGCGGCATTGAAGTCTCCGGCCGACACAATAACGCTTCTGCAAAAAAAATGGCCATCCGACATAACGTCCTGCTCGGCGATTCTTCAGCCGGGTACAATGCCTCCGGCATTGCCCTGCGGAACACCGACAGTATAAAAGTCGTCAGCAACACCATTTCGGGCTTCAATTACGGTCTCTATCTTTACAACGATGTCAGCGCAGCCGATTCCAACACCGTGCAAAACTGCCGCATCAACGTCAACAATCAAATTGACGATCAACTGCTCTTTGCCACCACCACCCTGCATTATAACACCTTTGGACCAGCTTACGAGAGGGTCATTCAGTCATACCAGTCCTATTCCAATGAACTGGATTTGGACGCCCGATTCAATTATTGGGGCGCAGCCATGACATCTGAAATCACAAGCTCCATCAACCCGAAAAATCTGTCCGGCATCTATGATAAATGGGACGCCCCCTCTGCCGGTATGGGCTACATCAATTATTCCCGCTATCTGGATAGCCAAAACGGCACGCCCGCACCGGGCGGCAACAATGGGTGGCTTAAACTGACTGATGTGGACGGCTACGATGACTCCACTTTCCTGAATGGTGAAACCGTCTATTTGGAAGTAACGGATCGAGACCTCAACAACAATCCTTCCGTTGCCCAAACCATTACCATCACGGTCAAGAGCGGCGTGGAATCCATCGGCGAAACAATCACCTTGACCGAAGCGGGCATTGACACCCCGCTCTTTAAGGGATCGATTGCGACCGAGAAAAACAACACGGCGAATCTCGGCGATCATATCCTTCAAATTTGGCCCGGAGAAAGTATCACCGCCTCCTACACCGACGCCATGAACGCTTACGGCAGCTCTATCCCCATCACCCGGGCGGCCCAATTCGCAGACAACTACACCTCCGGCGACATTGAGACCAACACCACCTGGGATTTGGCCGGAAGCCCGTATCTCGTAAACGGTCAGATCCGTGTCGCTGTTGGGATCACATTGACGATTGATCCGGGCGTGGTCGTCCGATTCGTTCCTTCACCTCAACCCGGGGAAATCCCCAGTGAGACCCTCACCGTATTCGGCACGCTCATCGCAAACGGGACCTCAACCGATTCCATCATTTTCACCAGCAATGCACCGACTCAGAAAACAGGCGACTGGTACGGCATCCTGGTCAACGGCGGCCAAGTCACCATGAAATACTGCCGGGTGACTTATGCGGAAAAAGGAGTTGATTTCAGTTATCAGAATATCGTCGGCGCGTCACAAAACAGTCTGATCCGCCACTGTAATCTCCTGAACGGATTCACGGGCATCAATTACGATCTCAACAATTCTTCCGCCGACATCCGACTCATGGTAGACAGCTCCCTCTTCAAATCCATTGAGAACGCAGACACCGCTTTCCGTGGCGGTATCACCTTTTCCTATAACAGTGACGGTCAGATCGGCGATACTATTACGATTGCTGACAATACTATTGATTTCGTGACCGGCAAGGGAAACCATTACCGGCAAGGCATTCAGATCAGCGGACGATGCGGCCTTGATCTCATCCGGGGTGCACGGATCGCCCACAACACCATTACTGTGGATTCTACCGGGAATTGGCAGGCGCGCGGACTCTCTCTTGCAAACATCAAAAATCTGACGGTCGTCAATAACACCCTCTCCGGATTCCGCACCGGCATCTTTTTCCAGAACGACACCAGCGTCCTCTGTTCCAACACCGTGCAAAATTGCGGCCGAAATGTCGAAGCAGGCTTTGTTTTTGTCAAACCCATGACAACCTTCAACTTCAACAATCTGGGTACTGCCTGGGAATATGTTTTCTTAAACAGCAATGACAGTGCCGTCAATGCCCGCTATAATTACTGGGGCAGCGCCATGACAACGGAAATCAACGGTTCCGCCAATCCCAAGAATCTCTCCGGCATTTCCGATAAATGGGACGACAACTACAAAGGCCGGGTGGATTACAGCGGTTGGCTCAATTCGGCCGGCGGAACGCCCGCCCCCACAGGATACAGCGGTTCCATGCAGCTCCTGGATCACTACTGGACGGATAAAACCCTGTTTCAGGGAGAGACCGACACCCTCTGGCTCCAGGTCAATGACATGGATCTGAATACCAGCAACGCCTCCGTACAAAATGTCAACATCACAGTGAAAAGCGGTGTTGAAATTTCCGGGGAGACCGTGACACTCACAGAAACCGACACGGCGTCCGGTATTTTTCGCGGCTATATTGTACCCCAGAATTCCGCTTCCGCATCCCCCGGAGACGGTAAACTCCAGATACAATCGGGCCAGAACATCATTGCCGCCTACAACGAAGCTGCAAATGCTTATGGAACCGCCTCCGTACTCGGCGACACGGCGATCTTTGCCATGAACACCGTGTCCGGCACCATCAACGTCAACACGACCTGGACAAAAGCGGGTGGTCCCTACCTTTTGTCCGGTACGGTCCGCGTATTGGACAGCGTGACACTCACCATTGATGCGGGTGCGCAAATCCTTTTCATGCCGCGCAACCGATCGGACAGTTACGATTATCCGGATACCCTGATCGTTCAGGGCAGTCTGGTTGCCAACGGCATTGTATCGGATTCCATCATTTTTACCAGCAATTCGGCGGATCCGAAAATGACCGATTGGTACGGCCTCTATATCAACGGCGGCCAGGCGAGTCTGAAATACTGCCGAGTCAGTTACGCCGTAGAAGGGGTCGCATTGAATTATGATTATGTCAATAACACCCTCAATAACGTGATCCGGCACTGTAACCTGCTCCAGAATCAAAGCGGCGTCCACCAATACCTGTCGAATTCCTCCGGCATGAATCTGACATTGGACAGCAGTCGAATCAGCGTAAGCGCTACCGACACGGCCGTCTACCAGGGTATTTATCTCAACTACTACCCCTGGGGCACTCTGGACGACAGCCTTTGCGTTAAGGACAATGTCATTGACATGAAGAATACGAAAAGGCTAATCTCTCATCAGGGGATCAAAATAACAGGGCGCTCGGGCGCATCGCTCACTAAAAAAGGATGGATCCTGCGCAATACGGTCCGCGCGGATTCCGCGAGCGGCATGGAGGCCGTGGGATTGGGATTGCAACAGACCGATAGTCTCAAGGTTTTCCGCAATGACATTTCCGGATTCACACCCGGCATCAAACTGGAAAACGATACCAGTGAAGTCTGCACCAATTATGTCCATCGATGCGAAATCGGCATACGACCTAACACA
>Ga0156536_1144_pt1 | contig 19463 bp, 16 predicted proteins | sample RifOxyB2_FD_111931 | JGI IMG/M metagenome (GOLD analysis project Ga0156536, IMG submission 111931) | Elusimicrobia bacterium RIFOXYB2_FULL_49_7 | reverse complement strand
TTTCTCCCAAGGAGCAAAAACGGCAGATGGAATGGGAGAGTCCCTGGGGAAAGGGTTTCCCGGGTTGGCACATAGAATGTTCCGCCATGGCCATGAAATATCTGGGAGAAACGCTCGATATTCATTGCGGCGGCATTGATCATATCCCGGTTCACCACACAAATGAGATTGCCCAGTCGGAAGCAGCCACTGGAAAGCCTTTTTCCCGGTACTGGATGCATGGTGAGTTTCTGGTTCTGGAAAAAGAGAAAATGGCCAAATCCGGAGGTCATTTTATTATCCTGAAGACGCTTATGGACAAAGGGATTTCACCCATGGCCTACCGCTTCTTTTGTCTCTCCGCCCATTATCGGGCGCCGCTCACCTTTTCCTGGGAAATCATTGAGAATGCGGCCAAAGGATACGAGAGTTTGATTTCCAAACTAACGGAACTCCATAACCATAAGGACGTGATTTCCGGCAATGAGGATGGCGCCCTGTTTCGAGAAAGTTTCCTGGCCGACATCAACGATGATTTGAATATGCCGCGCGCCCTTGCGGTTCTTTGGGAGATGCTTCGAGCCCCGGCTTTATCGAACCAGGCCAAGATTGCATTAGTCGCGGAATTCGACCAGGTGCTCGGATTGGGTTTGGCCGGTATACAGGGGTCGTTTATCGATGTTCCGGAAGACATCCGGCGGCTTCTCTCTGAACGGGAATCCGCGCGCCAGGCGCGGGACTTCAAACGGTCGGATGATATTCGTGATGAACTCGCCCAAAAGGGCTATCGTGTTATTGATTCTAAGAACGGTGCCAAAGTTGAAAAGATACAGTAATTAAGGAGACCCTCATGGCCTGCGATGAAAAAGAAAAAGACAAGAAGACCAGTGTGGAGAACATGCTGGAGGAAAAAGCGCTCGAACGCCGGGAAATCTATCTCTGGGGCGGCGTGGATGACGAATCCGCAGAGAAAATCGTTAAACGCATCCTCTATCTCGATGAATCCGGCAAAGGGGATATCAAGCTCTTTATCAACAGTCCGGGCGGAGTCATCTCGTCCGGATTGGCCATTTATGATGCCATGCAGGCGGCCAGGAATGATGTGTCCACGATTTGCATGGGGCAGGCGGCCAGCATGGGTGCGGTTCTCTTGACTGCGGGTACAAAGGGCAAACGCCTCATTTGGCCGAGTGCGCGTGTCATGATTCACCAACCGCTTATTTCCAGCGCCATCTATGCGCCGGCCACGGACCTTCAGATTCAGGCCGAGGAGATGCTTCGCATCCGCAGCCGACTGAATGAAATACTTGTCAAGCACAGCGGTAAGAGCATGGAGCAGATTGATCAGGATACGGATCGGGACAAATTCATGTCCGCCAAGGAAGCGGTGGAGTACGGCCTGGTTGATAAGGTGGTGCAATAGGTAAGGTGCAGAATGGATAAATGAACAATGGGGTCATCCCTATTCTGAAATGATGAAGGAAAACCCAATGCAGACCATCGCGTTGACTTTATATTAGTCAATAAAGCCTTGGATGATAAATGCATCTTTGCGTCGCGGCCGCAGGATGGAATTGTAGATTTCATTTCGGATCATTTTCCGGTTATCATAAAACTGGACTATTGATATTTCTTTCTGAAACAAGTGGGATTCATTCCTGCAAAGGACTTGAACACCCGCGTAAAATGGTCGATGCTTGAGAATCCCACCGACATGGCAATGTCGGTAATGTTCAGGGATGCTCCTTTTAATTTTTCAGCGGCATCTTCCATCCGCAACCGGTTAATGAACTGTATGATGGTCAAACCGGTTGCTTCCTTGAATATTTTCAATATCCATGCCTGTGATAAATTCAAATGATGTGTAATATCAGCGATTGAAATATGACCCGTATAATTTTCATAAATGTAGAATTGGACTTTTGTTATGATATGACGGTGTTTATATCCATCGTCCAGAAGGTAAGTCTGTTTTCCCCTTGCTGTTTCAAGCAGGCCCAACATTTTCTCTCTTTGGCCGGTTTTTTTATGGCGCATGAATAGGATGGATGCCAAGCTACCCAGGAAAAATAGGATTAAAACCGTTGCTTTCCCGATTTTATTTCTGAACTCCTTTTGTTGTAGTTTGCTCAGTTGCATTTCCGATATGACTCTATACCTTTTTTTAAATGGGTAGGAAAAAAGCGAGTCCCTTGTTTCTACATAGCCGGAAACCTCCCAGTTTCCGGGGACGGTTTCCTTAAAGAGTTTGAAGCGCACCTGAGCCGTTTTTTTCAGCGTATCAATCTTAAACACGCTGTCGATATCGTCTATATATAGAAATTGCGTGCCCGGTGTAATGCTCTTAGCCTGTCTAGGATATCGTTCCTCCTTAACGAAGAAGCTGTTGATCAGACCTTTGGAGAAATTAAAAATATAATTCGACTTTCTGTCGAATTCCCCGCCGCGGTCATGAATGTCTCCCAGCGCATTGCTTCTGGAATGCAGGCGTAATAAGATGTAACCGTTGAAATCCATCCTATTTAGACGGACTTTGATTGTGTACCATTCTTCCGGAACGAGCAGAGAGGTTTCCCTATTTTTTTTATTGTAAATTTCTACGTCCATGATGTTGGGATGCGTTTCAAGTGTTTTGTCGTCCGGCAGGCCCAGTTTCATAACAGGTGTGTAGTTCGTAGTCAATCCGTTCTTTCGGGTAACGGCGGATTTTGAATAATAAGTGCCCTGAGGAAAAGTGTAATAAGGAATAAAGGGGCTGCATTTTATTACCGGTATGCTTCTGTATAGAATGGGGAAGATAAAATCAGGATTATCAGCCACAAGGAAGAGGATTACCGAATCGGCGGCATTTGTGAACAGCGACATCGCCATTTTACCCGGACCGGGCGAATAAAATTTCATTTCCGGTGGTAATAGAGAGAGGGTATCCATGCTGTCCGACAGAATAACATTGTCGATAACAAGCCTGATGTTATCCGGAAGATGCTGGGTTGCTTTAATTTCCTCCGTGTTGCCTAATTGCACGATTATTCGGCATGTGCTATCACCTATGAAACGCGAAAATCTTTTTCCGATCAGCTCACCGTTCATAAGAAAATGGTGGATGCTGCCGGTCGCGCCCGAGTCCTTTTGGACATGAATACAAAAAGTATGAAACCGATTTTTTGCAACAGGAAAAGCCGCCAATGTATCACGCATGCGTACGATATACAAAAAGGGGTTTTCTCCCTCTCCTCCAAAAGAAAGGAAACATTTGTTTTCAGACAACTCCTTTATCGAATCGGCTTCTATTCTGTCGATGATATGTTTCGCGAAAATCATTGAAGATCGGGGTGATTTCCGATTTGCTTTCTTTGAAGCATCAGAAGGCCCGACAATCATGAAATCAAAGGCCAAATAATAGGGGAGTTTAAAAGGCATTTGAAAATCAATCATCCCCGCTTTTTTTAGATGATCGATAACCGCAGCTTTTGAGTTGTCCGCTTTAATCGTGTCAACAATATTAGCTCCCAAGTCGGTATAATGATACAATGGACCTTCAAAGTTTTCTTGAAAAAGGATTTTTCCGTACGAAAGAGTCGAAATGATGAGGATGGTGAAAATACGCATTTTTAAGCCTTTTTCGGCACCTTTTATATTGTAAGTATAAAATAAGTCGAATAAGGATGCAATTCAATAAGGTTTAGTATAGAATTAGCCGTATGGATAAAGTCTTGAAGAATATATATTACTTTTAAACAGCCTAATCTCGATTCTGAGTATATTTCAAATAAAAGAGGGGATAATGATGCCAAAAACAATCTTTATGCTTATAATAATTGTATTTACGATCTCTTTATTTGCCGGAGAGCAATTACTCTGTGGTTTTGAGGAGACCGAAATGACCTCTTGGATGGAGGCGTCTAACACAACCTTTTATATCTCAACCACTTTGATTAACAATGACAGCGAGAAGGTTTATAGGTGTAATAGTGGTGTTATGGGTGCCATTGTCTCATTTCAGGCTCGAAAGAGCCCTGCAAATGCCACGGAAGGTGAGTGGACTCTTTTTCACCCGATATATAGTAGTGGGGCCCCGACCAATGTCCTAATCAGGAGTCATGCCGATTGGTTTCAGAACTGGTCCAATCTTTCAAGCGGTAAATATCTGGATAGCAATGATGTTTGTGAGGATTTCGATGGACCTATAGACTATAGTGTGAACAGGTATTGCACAATTTTTGCGCTTTTCAGGCTGATAGATAGATTACCTGCAGCAATACAGGATTGGTCTTCCTATGACTATATCTATTTCGATGTTAAAAGCACGGATGCCAAAATATGGTTATGGGTTCGCTTTGAAGGCAAATATCGTCCTTCCAACCGCTGTCAGTACGAAATTGAAGCCGGACAATATTATACCGTTTGTGTTCCAATTAAAAAAATGGCCTGGCTTAATGGTGAGGATATGACCGACATCAAGAATTTTACCATTCAACTCCGCAATGTCACCGATGCGACTAACATGTACATTGATAATATCCGGCTCGTAACGAGTGATATTAACCCGACATATACTGTCATTCATCCGGACAAACCCGTTCTTGAGCCGTGGTTATTGACAACGCAATACAAATCGCCTATGGCATCTCCCCCGGCGGTTATCGTTCCTTCAAGAACCACTGGAGCAATTGCACCGGAAACTCCCATTCTCGTGACAGCGTATGGTGGCGGCATGGGAGAAGTTGATCGTTTGAGAAATATGCGACATGGTATCGTTACAATGGATAACAATCGATATGCTGCCATAGATGAGATGCGAAATTATCAGTATTGGGCGAATTCTTACGGTGACGCTTGCCCCCCCCCTGTTGTCTCCAGTAGCTATCAGCAGCATTATCGGGGTAGAGGTTGGATTGGCAGCGTAGACGGTGGTGAAACATGGCAATCTGATGCAACGGCAGCTTCCTATCCTCTTCAGTTCTGCGTTTACGCTACAATCACCATGCGTGGAACGTTTGTTCACTGGGGCTTTTCCGATAACATGCTGAGGGGTTTTGGCTACTTTGGAATGATGCGCTGGTGTCAGGATTATGCCCCCGGCAGCGGATTCGGCTCGTATGTTACTTTCTTCAGACTTCAACCCGGAACGGAACGATGGGAAGTCTATCCGCATCAGACGCACGCCACAGCCGTTCAATATCCCGACTGTATCATCGCTTCGGACATGGCGACAGGTTGCATGGGCGGTTTACGGATGACGGTATTGCCGTCAGGTCAATTGTGGTCCGTGATTCTCGGCAACCATATGAATCCCACGGTTTCAACATACGCCAATTTTGCAAGTTATTCCGATGACGGCGGAATTCGCTGGCAGTTCCCGGAAGGAAAGAAACATGCGATGTGGCGTGAAGGTCAGATAGAGCCCATGGCAGGTTATTCTCCGGACTATATGACCAATTATCAGGGCAAAGCGATTGTTTTTGCACAAAATTCAGGTGCCATGTATTTTAGTCTTGGCGATAAGAACGGATGGGGTGCGTGGACAAGAGTCGCTTCGAACTTCGACTATGACAATCCCATCACGTCGGCCGTCACCTATCAGGACAGCCTTATTTTCGCCTCAGTGAAAAAGACCGGCGCAATCTTCATGAAACATCCGGCAAAAGACACGCTCATCAACAATATTACAGGGTCAAATACCGCGCAACAGCTTGTTACGCTTGTTGGCGAAAGGATATGGTATGTTTGGGTTGACAGTAACAAGATTATGTGCAGAAAGTACTTCATTCACGAAAACAGATGGACGGCTTCCATTGTTCTTGTGGATAATGATACAACGATTCTCGATTTGCGACTTTCTCAAGTATCACCTCCTTCTCATGTTCCTGTGGAATGGCGTGAGTACGGCAGTGCAAGCGGTTGTTACAATATTAAACTTGCCCGTATTCCTATCGATGCCGAAGAAGCGGCTCTTGACCCTGATTATGACGGTCTTGACAACAGCTCGGAAATGGTTTACGGAACAAATCCGGATAATCCTGACTCGGATGGTGACGGTCTGTGGGACGGTCAGGAAGCTTGTTTGTTAACCACCAATCCGAATGATGAAGATTCGGATGATGATGGCGACAATGATGGTGTTGAGGTTTATGCTTTTTCAAATCCCAAGGATGCCTTGAAGACCGTAACGCATAATCAGGTACCTGTCATTAATGTTAAAGATAGTCTCGTCGGAAGCGTGGTATTTCTTGACGCCAGTGCCACGAATGATGCAGAGAGCGATTTCCTACGTTATTTCTGGCAAATAGATATGGGAGGAGGCGATACGATTAGAGCGGAAGGCAGCAGGATTATTTGCGCCTTTGAGGATCAGACGCCTCGTCCTGCCAAACTTATTGTGGACGATGGCCGTGGTAATCGGGTGGAACAAGGACTCTATCTGTTTACCGGAAATGAAAAGAGCGGAAAGAAGACCTCTCTCTTCAGCCTGCTGGGCGTTCTGCCCAACCCGTTCAACCCTTCAACGACCGTGAAATATGGCTTGTCGACAGTACAAACAGTTTCGATAAAGATATATGACATTAATGGACGTTTGGTGCGCCAATGGCTGAACAAAACGGAGCAGCCCGGAGAGCATACCGTCTTCTGGAACGGCTGCGATCAGGTGAGCCGGCTGATGGGAAGCGGAATTTACATGATTAAGCTTAAGGTGGGTAATCAGGAGATGATAAAACGGGCTACACTGTTAAAATAAGGAGGCGCCAATGGCGGTGACTGGTTACAGAAATGCCATTTTTGCTGTTGCGTTTATTGTTCTTCATGGTGTACATGCGCTTGATTTGACTCTCGCTGTCAAGGAGTGTGCCGGTGTGGCGTGTAATGGTTTTCCCGTATCTGTTGTCATACCCTTGCCAAAAGGGGAATATCAGGACACGGCTCATTTCCGTGTAACCGATGCATCTGGAACTGAAGTGCCCGCTCAGTTTTCAACTATTAACAGATGGTGGAATCAGGATAACAGTCTTCGACATATGTTGGTGCAATTCCAGCCGGTTGTTGGCGCTTTTACATCGAATGGCACGGGGATATCCACATACCGTCTCAAAGATGACAGAGCAGCTGTACCCGTGAATGGACAGGTTACCGTTTCCACAGACGGTAGCCTCATAACGGTTATTACCGGTCCTCTTAAGTTTACCGTACGAAGCGATTCTTTCAATATTATTGATGAAGCATGGCTGGATCTTAATGATGATAATACATTTTCTGATGGTGAGATAATCGTAGAAAATGGTATTCGACATGGCGGCGTATTCACAGGCCGTTTGCCTGGAGATGTGCAATATGATGCTAACCGCAACGATGTTTCCGTCGCCATTGAGGAGTCGGGGCCGATGCGGGTTGTAATTCGTGTGGAAGCGGCGGCAAAGTATCATAATACAACAAATCATTTGCATGGTTATGCTGTTCGTATTTACGCTTATGCCGGTAAACCGTATATTAAAATTGATTACCAGCTTCAGAACTCTTCAAAAATCCCAAGTGATGGTACAAGACCTTATTATGCTTGGCCGCTCTACTTTGAATCCATGAATATTGATTTTAATCTAAACCTTTCCAGCACAACGACCCGTTTTGGCAAGGGAGACAACACGGTTTATTCCCGTTCAACAGGTACGGGACTTTTTATTGGCCAGGAAATTCACGACCAATTTGGAATAAAGGATTTAAACAGCGGGAGCGAACTTTTCAGTGGCAGCAAACCGGACGGTTTCATTGATGTCAGTAATGGAACCGTTGGTATAATGGCTGCGGTTCGGAATTTCTGGCAGATGTGGCCCAACGGTCTGTGTATGGATGGAAGTAATAAGTTATCCGTCCAGCTTTTTCCGGAATGGAGCGCACAGTGGTATCATGGGCAGATTTCCCCTCTGGGGCTTTATTGGTTGGAGGATATGCAGCATGTTTACAAGGAAATATTGCTTTACTTTCATGAAGCTTCTGTTGGCAATTCAGAATTAATCAATCTTGCGAGGACATTTCAGTATTATCCTGTTGTTTCCGTGGATACGGCGTGGTACCGACATTGTCCCGTCTCGCTGGACTTGTCCGGCTTTTTTTCAGGAAGAGATACCGTTTTTACGGGAGATTATCGTAAACCATACTATGGGTACAGCAGAACCCCTTATAGTGCGGACACCAGTCAAAGTTCCTATTATTACAGCTTTAACTGGACGAACTTTCTGGGGGATGCAAGCCGTAAAGACGCTTCTGGTGTGGGGGGATGGCCATATTGTAATGCCTATTTCATGGTTTCAGGACAACCAAGAGATTACTTCCAATGTGATGAAGTGCTTATCGGTGAAATGAATGTTCGTCCGCAATGGATGACCGGGTTTGATTTTGCACAGGACAATGACTTCTTACGATTGACCGACTTGCCGGCAGGTGAATGGTCATGGCGAAAGTTTGATGGATATTTTGGCCCCTTCTATGATACCTTGGCCTTATCAGGCTCAAATCATAGTTATGCGCAAGGCTCCTGGGATGCCCGTGACGACGAACACGCCTGGTTCAGGCACATCGAGGAAGGTTACTACATTAACGGGAATCCATGGGTAAAAGACTGGTACAAATTTATCGCTCAGTTCAGAAGAAGCAGATTGAATCATATCGAGTACTACACTCAGGTAAGCAGTCGGGCTGTTGCACATTCAATGTCGCATGCCCTTCAAGCTTACAGAGTAACGGGAGATACCGCAATGATACGACTCTGGGGGGACTATTTGCGTAAGCAGATTATTCCAAGGCAGGATTCGGTTTATGGTGAATTTATCGACCCCGGTTTTCAGACCGGTTTTTTAACGAGGACGTTAATTGACTATATGTATGAAATAGAGGAAGTGGACCCCCGGAGTTACGCGGAAGCATTCAATTTCCTTTCTTGCCAGATAGAATGGAATTATAACTACGGCAATTTCCCCTATTTTTATCGTGTCCGGACGAGTACCGCCCCTGCCGTTTCCAATGGTACATCCCTTACGCTTGTCGATCCGGTTTCATGGTACTATTGGAATACCGGGAAAAAGAAATACTGGACCCATCTTGAAACCTACAAAAACACCGGAATCAACGGCGGGGAGAGACCTTACGGTGACTTTTCTTTATGGAACGGGCGATACGAAGGTCGCTACTATAATTATGTTAAAAATGCCATAAGAACAGACTCTGTCCCTGCGCTGCCCGTCTCTAATCTTCAGGCCGAATACGACCTCAGCACAAGAAATATCAGACTTATCTTTACATCTCCATCCGCCGTTGATCTCCGACGCTACCATATTGTATGGAAAAACAAACCAATCAGTGAGAATACCACCCTAAGTACAGATTCCTGTAATTGGTGGATAGCGCGAGCAACCGGAGAACGAGTATCGGGAAGTCCGAACAGCCAGACAACCATTGTCTTTCATGATGATTCCCTCAGCGCCGGACCGTTGTATGCCGCACTTTTTTCTTTCGATTCTATGAATAACATGAGTGCCATGTCTAATCTGGCTGTTGGAATACCAGGAACGGTTGCAATAGAAAATAAAAGGGTGAACAATAGACCGATTTCATTAACCATTTTCCCTAATCCATTCAATCCGAAAGCGACGATTGCTTTTTACCTTCCCAAGAATTCGCATGTCAAGATTGGCCTATATGATATAACGGGAGCCTGTCTCCATGTCCTGTTAGATAAGTCAATAAGAGCAGGCGCACACAATATGTCTCTTAATATCAATAATAAACCCGTTTCCAGCGGCATATTATTTGTTAAGATGAGCGGCATAGGTGCAGAACTTGTTCGGAAAATAGTAGTATTAAAATAAGGCTCAACTTTATTTCGGAGGTGTTCAAATGAAAAAGCCGCAAACTGTGCTTGCCGGGATTTTAATGCTCGTAGGACTTTTCAGCTATCTGCAAGCGGAAGAGCAAAATATTCTTGTACTGTATAGTACGGATTCTCTTGTCAGCCTGTTGAATAAGACACACGGAGAAGCGCACCACGCCTATTACCCCATTCAGTTTGTAAATGAAACGACTATCAGTGGTTATGCGACTGGAGGAGCGGCCGGATGGAGTAGTATGCTGATGGCCAATCCTCCCAATAATGACTATCATAATGTAGAACAATGGTTCTATCAGAGATATATGCCGATTATTGATGATCAGTATTACCACCATGTAAGTAGTAGCAGACGGGATTGGTCGACCTACAACTACATCCGTTTCGACGCCTACGCGACAACCAATCCGATGATTCTGGGAATGTTGGTAAAAGATGGCGCTGGACCTCAAGGATATCTCCAGAGAGGAACCTTTTCTCCGGTTTACACATGGGAGATTCTGCCGGGTGATACCGTCACATGCAGCTTTCCTTTAACCGATATTTGTACTGAAGCAGAGCTGGATCAGACAAAGATGCAAGGTTTTTTCCTTAGGTATGCAGGTTATTCCGGAACAGGAACACTTGCCATCATGAATATCAGGTTAGTTGAAAGCGGAACAGGAAGCTATCCTGTTCTTGATGTCAGGGAGAACCATCGTCCATTTTCACGATATGTGACTAAAAACATGGCAACGAACCGTAATGCGGCTAAGATGATTAAGACATTGACCCCTATTACCTCTCAGGTAGGACCGGTAACGGTCTTTACCGGAACAGGTGGATACTCCTGTGCAATCGGTCATCTTGGCGGTTCCGGGGGCACTTATTATCAGAACACCAGGCGAGGTGTTGTTGCTTATGACAACGATCGAATATTGATTTCATTTGGGACAGGAAGTACCCCTCCTCCAGGAGCGCTGGTTGTAAACGATGGTCCGGCAACTTCTTATTTTGGCATCAATATGATGGCAACATGGGATGGCGGTCAGACTTGGGGCGGACTCGATTCCGGGGATGCAAGACCTTACTTTTACAACAACTGGTATCAGCGCGGCAACACGTCAGCCAATTCCGAAACCGGCGAGTTTTATCTTCTTGCCACACAAAACTGTTCTTCTTACCATGGTGCCATTGACATGTTTTTCCGTAAGATGGTTTTTACGGGGGACAGTTGGGAAGAGGATAGAATCTCAATTGTTGATCAGATAGAAACCTGTCCTGGATTATCGCTTGCCGTAAAAATACCAAGCGGAAGGATATGGGCAACGGTAAGGGACGGGCACGATGGACACGGGATGATTGCAAAATATTCGGACGATAATGGTTTCACCTGGATGCCGTGCAAAGATGCTTCCTCTTCAGTTCCCCGCCCATGGTACAATCCGGGCGTAGACCCTGTTCCTGATTCTGTTGTTAATTTCCCCGGAACATTGGTTTCCGGAGCGGTCCTTGTTCCCTACGGAGATAGTGTCGCTGCTTTTTCCGAAAAAGGAGACAAATGGAAAGTTCATGATGGTACGAACTGGAGTAGCGAACGAAGTGTTCCTATATGGGGATGGCATAGTGAGTACGATCCGTTATATAACTATATAACAACCACGGTAATAGAGGGTGATCATCTGTTTCTTGCTAAGGGCGGCAGATATGACAATGTTGGAGCTGAAAGAAGAACAAATCTTGTCGCGACTCACTATAATGATGGTGTCTGGAGTACCGATACGCTTGTCACAGACAGTGTGATTATAGACGCAATCATCACATCCAGCGGTAACCATGTCTTTCTTTTTTATGTTGAGAAGAGCGTGGACTCCACCTATAAGATCATGTACCGCAAATGGTCCGATGGTTCCTGGGGAGTGGGAGTTGAGTTGGCAACGGAAACCGTCAGGGTTAACCGTATGGCCGCTCCTCAGATTTGTCCTCCAACCTATGCCTGTGTCGTTTATGATCAGCTGAAACTTGTTTCGGGTCAATCAACATGGATTAAGTTTATCAAAGTGCCTTCTGATCCCGATTTGATGATTGCTACTAAAACCATGATGCGGGGAGTTGTAAACGCATCCTATGTCAATAGGATAGATGCGGTTGGTGGCACATCCCCTTACACATGGTCTCTCTCCAGCGGCTCTTTACCCGCAGGTCTTACCTTAGCTACTGACGGGATTATTTCAGGAACCGCAACGGAAAGCGGCAGCTATGCTTTTACCGTAGAAGTAACGGATGGAAATAGCGATGCGGCTTCAGGCGAAGTCAGTTTAGTGATCGATCCTTCCGCTGCTGCACAAACACGCGTTGTTAAAAAAGCGGAAACGGTACTGTCTGGTATCAGTCCCAACCCCTTTTCTTCGTCCATCACCATCCGTTACGGATTGTCCGGACAGAGTGGCGTTTCGCTGAAAGTCTACGATATAAACGGAAAGTTACTTAATACGATCATCGACAAAACGGAAGGAGCGGGCAGCCATCAGGTTTCCTGGAAGTCGGCAAGCCTGACACCGGGCTTATATTTCATTAGATTTTCAGCTGGGAAATACGCTCATGTCGAAAAAATGATGTTACTCAGATAAGGAGCTCACTATGAAACAAAAGTTCGATTTGCTTCCATTGCTGTTGTCTTTTCATCTCACTGTTTTTGTCGGTCTTTCTTTTTCGGCGGTTACCGATCTTTCCGTGGAATTCCGAAAAGGCAAGACTTTCATTACCTGGACAGAGGACGCTGATTCGACAAAGACGTACAATCTATACCGGTCGGACGAACCGATTACCGGTCTAAGCGGTCTGAGTCCGATTGTAAATTTGCCATGCAATACAGGCTGGGATCCCCGCCACCGGGTGCGGCTTAACATTATTGATCTTGGCCCTCAACTTTCAGATTCCACGGGTCTTTTTGTTTACACGCCAAGGGTTGACGAAACGGCTTACTATGCGATTACCGTTGTGACTGCCGAAGGTGTTGAGGACACACTCCTGACGTCCGGTGTCAACACCATCTCTTCTCCTATTTCAGAAGAATACTGGCCGAATCCATGGGGTGTCATCAAATCCGAAAGCACTAGTTGGGATCACACTTTCAAGTTGATTTTCTGGATGGACTATTTTGATTGGCCTCACAAGCAGAATCTCTACTATGATTATGTCGGTGTTAATATCAACCGAAACATTCCAGTAGGGCAGCCAGCGCCCCTTATGATTGGACTTCATGGATGGGGTCCTTACACTTGGAATACCTCGGGCGATACATTGTTGGATACCCTTTATCCACCTTCATTTGGTACCAACAATATGGTTCAGCTTACGCCGCAGGATAATTATTATCCGGAACGTAATTCGGCCTGGTGGTATGGTGTTTCTAACCATTATGGTGATTCCACGGCTTTGGACGGTTCTCATCCTGTACGAGCAGGGGATACTATTGTGGATTATGTCGCCCAGAGGATTGTCCGGTGTATTCGTTGGGTTATGGCGGATTCACGTTTTCAGGTCGACACAAATCGTGTTTATCTCACCGGTGTGAGCATGGGCGGTGGCGGTACGCTTACGATTGGCTGGCATTATCCGGATATTTTTGCAGCCATTTCTCCTGCCATTGCAAGAGTCATTTATTCATCGAGTGCTTTTAGTGCCCGTTACGGAACCAGAGAAATGGCGCTTACGGCAAGAAACGGAAAGGATGTTTACGACTGGCAAAGCATTCCATGGTTATCGTTAAATTGCAGAACAACCGAATTTCCGCCGATTGTCAATATGAACGGTTCAAAGGATGGTTTGCATCCTATGTGTCAACATACCCTGCTTTATCAGACGATGACTGAAACAAAGCGGGGCATATGGGCTGAATGGCGTAATGTTGACCATGTTAGCAGTGGATATGGTGCGGTGGTTCCCGGTGGTTATAGCCGTTTTGTGAAAAATGAGCTTTACCCCGCCTTTTCTAATGGCACGAATGATGACAATTATGGCGAAATAAATCCTTTAACGAACTACAGTGATGACTATGCAACCAATCCGGTCGGTCTTTCTTATGATTCTGCGGGTATCATGAACGGGTACATTGACTGGACATCAAAACTGCACGATATGGGCCTTGAAAATGACGATATAGTGGACAATGAAGACTCTATTTCAATCACATTGAAATCCGACAGTTCCAATACAACGGTTGATATTACGCCAAGACGAGTACAGAATTTTCCAGTGGTCCCAGGTACGACCTATAAGTGGGAAAGTATTGACGTTTTAACGGGAAATAGCGTGGCATCGGGAACCGTTTTACCCGATCCGTACAACTTGATAACAATTGAGAATTTCTCGATTTCACGGACGGGTAATCGCCTGATAATCACTTATGACAGTTTGGCCACACGCCTTTCTTCTGCCCATGCCGTTAATAATAACATCATGCTCTCTATTTCTCCGAATCCGTTTAATCCTGCGACCACCATTACCATCCACATCCCGGATCATATGTTCACGAAACTGCAGGTATATGATGTGAACGGAAAACCGGTTAAGTCGCTTTTTGCGGGAATAACACGGAACGGGAACCATTCCGTTCATTGGGACGGTAGGGATAATGACGGTAAAACAGCAGGCAATGGCTTGTATATTATCAAGTTATCTGCGGGCGACAAGGTCTTTGCCGCTAAAGCAGTCCTCATGAGATAAGGAGGTTTATTTGTGCTGATGCAAAACCGGCTTGGACACAGATTCTAAAAAGAATTGACAATTTATGGAGGTTGAATTATTTTATTCCTTTGATTTAGAGAAAACCATGAAAAAACGCTGCACGATTAGCCTAAATTGGCAAACCACGAAACGCCTGTCCGATAAGGACATGAAGGCCGTGCGTCTGCATTTATTACCGGCAGCGAGGGGTTCTCTCTAGTACAAAATAAAAAGAGAAAAAATCCAAACCCGCTGTCGGCTAATCCGGCAGCGGGTTTTTTGTTATGGATTGAAAAAGGAGGAAAGCGATGCAACGTGAAAACATCCGGGGGGTGATGCTCATGACCCTGTCCAGTCTTGTCTTTTGCGGAATGGGGGCCATGATTAAGTTGATTGCTTATGTGGATTCCTATAAAACCTCCTTGCTTCGATTTATGGTCGGTATGGCTGTCTTATCCACCGGAGCGATGGCCGGTCGTCTGCATCTCCAATTTGTTAATAAACCCCTTCTTTTTTTACGGGGACTTTGCGGAGGTACTGCTGTGTTTATTGCCTTTTGGTCCATTGCGCACTTGGGCATGGGAAAGAGCACGGTGATTATCTATACCTATCCTATTTTTGCGGCCATGGGGAGTGCCTTCTTTTTACGTGAACGATTGGGAGCGGCCAAAATAAGTTGCATTGTCTTGGCTTTACTTGGGATGGTGTTGCTCATTAGTGAACGAAGTAATACCTCGATTCAGGGTGGAGAGATGACGGCTGTAATGGTAGCCATTATTGGAGCAGTATTATCCGGATCGGCAGTGGTCATGGTCAAAAAGCTCCATGATACGGATAGTAGCTATGCCATCTTCTTTGCTCAATGCCTGATTGGCTTTTGGCTTGTCATTATTCCATCGAATACGGCACATGGTGACTTGAACCTGCGTGCGTGTATGATCCTCATCGGGGTGGGCGTAACGGCTGCGATAGGCCAGTTGATGATGACTGAAGCTTATCACTTCATTTCCGTGACTACAGGATCGCTTATTACTTTGGTTACGCCGGTTGGAAGCCTTATCATTGGAACCATGGTTTTTGGGGAAATGATGGGAATCAGGGCTGTGATTGGGTCGCTTATCATTGTGGTTGCCTGTAGTGCAATGATATGGGTGGATAAAAATAGAGGAAAAATAAACTTAAAACATAGGAGTGAATGATGTGTGACAAAAAAGAAAAGCCGGAAAAACCGGCGTCGCTTTTGCCGGAGTCCAAGGAACCAAATCGATCTGCTCATAACCTTTCCTGGATGGATAAAGTGCTTTCTGAAAAACGACTGCGCGATCTCTGGTCGCCCTATAGCCGATAAGAATTGCTTCAGTTGGGTAAAAAAAATTATTTATTCAATGTTTTCGCCCAGGTGGTGAAATTGGCAAACACACTAGATTCAGGTTCTAGCGCCGGCAACGGTTTGCGGGTTCAAGTCCCGCCTTGGGCATTTTAAAGATTGATAAGGGCTTACGGTGAGAATCGTAGGCCTTTTTTAATAGCCCTGAATAAGCCTTCTATCCCGTTCTTATCCCACACTCATCCGGTCTTGAGCAGTTCCAGCATCGGTTTATCCTCAAGAAAGTAGGAATATTTCTCAAGCCCAAAAAAAGAAATATACTCTGAGGCTGAAACAGTTCCGGTGACTGTTTCGCTTTCCAGGCTGGTTAATTCGTTTATATCCGGTGAATGATCAATGTAGCGATCAAAAGAACGTGTCGGATGGCCAGATGGAATTCCAGATTCGAGACCGGCTCTCTTTCATTCGATTTCTGGACATGACGAATGAGGAGCGGGAGGCGGTGGATAAGGGTGAAACCCCTGAGGCATGGGAAGAGAAGCCTGCCAAGCAGAAGCTGATTCGGGAATATGAAGTGACTGCGGCATGAGCCGCGGGGCCTCTTGGAGCGCTAAAAGGACGCTTGGGAGATAAAAAAGAAGGGTTGTAGGCGGCCTTTTATTCGGAAAATTCATTGAAAGTCGGTCCTTATATGTCGACAATGCTCCGGAATATCCTGCTTTTGGGAAATTTTTTGAGGTGCCCAATAGAATGTTACCGAAGAACTACTGGAAATCTCTTGTTCGCTGGGAAACCGAAATTGTATTTTATATCCCTATTGCCCGGTAGCTCAGTTGGTAGAGCGTCTGGCTGTTAACCAGAATGTCCGAGGTTCGAGTCCTCGCCGGGCAGCCAAAAGGGATGCGGTACGAACATACCGTGTCCCTTTTCCTTTTTAAGATCATTTTTTGGCGTTTTTTGCAGAATTTCGGTGTTTTTTAGTAAATTTATCGGTAAAGCGCAGGTTCGTAATTTGATTCCGTAGAAGTCTCCTTCGAGATGCATTTCTTTATTATTAGAGAATACATCGATATTGCGTACCAAAGCGCGAATCAAATCAACTTGATCCACCGGTGTCATTTTGCTCATGCGCTCTCTATTGAAGGATTTTAAGTAAGCAAATAAGAGGGTGTGGGCTTGTTTTTCATATTCAGCATTGGAGGAGTTTGCTTCGATTTCTTTTAATTCTCCGAACCGCCGCCGCGTAGGACACAAAAGGTAATGTAGGTCAAATTTGGGCAGCATGTCAATTGTCTTATGCGCTGCTCCAAATTTGCCGTGCGGCCGGTTGTTGTGTGCTGATGCCCCGCATGCCTTTTTGTATTTGCATGGTACTTCTCCGCCAGGGATGGCTGTCCGAGCTTTCTTTTTAAAACGCTTTTACGTTTTCATTATAGGTCTTTATCTTGTAATAATTGTCGGCAGTTCCTAATTGTTAATACTTTGATTGAATCACCGGTATGACGGTAAATAATTCTGTAGTTACCAAAGAGCAGTTCTCTAATACTTGGTGTTTCAATTTCAGGAACAACGCGTCCTAAATCCGGATTGGATTTAAGAAGTTCAACTTTGTCAAAAATAGAATCGATCCATTTGTCGGCAGCGGAAGGTTTATCGTAAGCAATAAAATCAGAGATTTCCTCCAAACGCTCAACGGCTAAAGGTGACCAGATGATTTTCATGCGCGAACTCGTTCTTTTAAACGCTTGCGAACTTGTTCATGAGGAATTCCATGCCCACTCTTTAGTTGTTGTGAGGCAGTCTCAATATCCTTGATCAATTCAAACTTGTCAACCATGCGTTCATACTCTGAAACATCCATGAGAACGGCCGAGCTTCTTCCGTGCTGAGTAATTACAATTGGGCGTTTGGTATTGTGAATCTGATCAATAAAACTCGCGAAATTGGATCTAAAATCAGAAAGTGGGTGGATGTCTGAATCTAAGGAAATACGAGACATTGGGAGGCTCCTTTGTTTAGTTGTACAATAAAGCGTACTGATAAAATAGCTATTATTGTACAATAAAGCAATCGTATTCTTTGTGCCTCATGTCTCAATGTTCTCCGGTTGCCCACGCGCAAAAGATACCTCCTCAAAGTATTTTCTCATTAAGCTTACATACCCTCCTCGCCAATCTTTATGCATAGGGGGCTGGCCTTTCGTTTTCCAGAGAGCCTCAGGTCCGCTTGCTCGTCCAAGATCTATCCCATAACATCCATTCGATATGTCAACGACCTGCAAATTTTTGTTTTGTCACAACAGGCTTCTTAATACTGCATTTTCACCATTTGACTTCCTGATAGATTAATAATGTTTTCATTGAATGTGTACACTTTTTTAGCTCGCCACGACGGCGGGCGTTGTCTTGAGGTGCTGCCTTAGCTTTCATTTTGTCTTTTGCATTATTGCATTCCTGTCTTGTTGCGCGCTCTTTCCGTTTTGATTTTCGATTTCCCTTTATGTTTGTGTGTTTCATTGTATTTTATCAACTTGCTTTTTAGCAATAATAATCGTCTCAAAACCATATAAAGCCCATGTTGCCCCCATAGGAGCAGGTTTGTCTAATAGCCGACTAAATGGTTCACATAATAATCCAAACAAAAACAATAAGAATGGACGGTATCTTTTTCTTGCAAAGAGAACATCCATTCCATTTTCAGACAAAAGAGAAATAAAAGATGAAAATGATATTAGGTTCTTGTGTGTGCCATCATCATAAAAATTAAGACATCCATATCGATGTGGAAAATTGACGCTTTCTTCGCAGGGAAAAGATATAAATAGGGTCCCATTTGTTTTTAATGCTTTAATCATTGCTAATGTAACTTCTAAATAGCTATTGCAATGTTCTAAATTATGTGATGAAATAATTGAGTCAAATGAATTTGCAAAAGAGGCTATCTTTTCGTGGAAGCTCTCTGTGTCCGTTATAATAAATTCATCGGCATAATTTGTGTTTGATTTCTGATTGTAAATACCAATGTCTATTCCAACGTAATAAACATCTGGCCTAAGAGTTTTCATTTTGTATGGGCTATTATTTCCACAACCAACATCGAGTACTTTGCCTTTTGGTACAATAGAATCAATAAATGCATATTTATTTTTAGGTTTTAATAGTTTTGAAATGAAAGACTTGAATTTAAGCAATTTCGCACTCCTTTTTTGGCATTGTTCCTTCCAGAACTTCTTCTAAGGTTTTGGCTGCCACACGATGTGGAAGCTTATTGGCGCGGGCTTTTTTCTTTCTTCATGGCGGCCGAATTTCAACCAACGTCCGCGGCACGGCGAAGCCCGGCAACCGACCAGCCTATCCATATTATAATATTTGCTGGACTGTTGGCGAAATGGTTGCGGCCTCGGTACTCCGAGGTTGGGGAGCGCGCGGGGCCGGAGTGCGCCCTATCATCTGAACAGTTAAGCTTCGGGATTTAGGTTATCTGTCCGATATAAGGGGGTTGAATCCCTTGGAAAGGACAGACAATGAAAAAGTACAGAAACTTTACAGACGACTTCAAGCAATCTCTCGTTCTTCGCAT
>Ga0156536_1013_pt1 | contig 19488 bp, 19 predicted proteins | sample RifOxyB2_FD_111931 | JGI IMG/M metagenome (GOLD analysis project Ga0156536, IMG submission 111931) | Elusimicrobia bacterium RIFOXYB2_FULL_49_7 | reverse complement strand
TAATAAAATAGCTAAATAGTACCCTTGATTCGTATGAAACATTTCATAGTTTATATACTGATGTCCAATAAAGCCATTTTCCTCCTTCATTCTCCCTGGATAGAACTCTGCGCCCGACTCCTCCTTGCCGCCCTCTTTTTATATGCCTGCATCCACAAGATTCTGCACCCTGATCAGTTCGCCCGAATCATCTACGGTTATCAAATCCTGCCGGGCTGGGCCGTCAATGCGGCCGCCCTGATCATGCCCTATGTGGAGCTCGTTGCCGGACTCTCTCTTCTTCTCGGTATTTTTCCACGTGCCGGTGCGCTCCTTATTTCCGGCATGCTTTTCATTTTTATTTTGGCCATCGGTTTCAACCTGGCCAGAGGATTGGAATTCGATTGCGGCTGTTTCTCCGTGGGTCATAAGAACCGCGCGGGAGAAGCCTTGGAACTTTTAATTCGCGATATCGCGCTATTGGGTGTTTCGGGGTTGGTGCTCTTTTTTAAATATCCTCGAAAAGGTTGTCTATTGCCGGAAAGCTCAGCGTGAAAAAAATATTATTGCTGTTATTATGTCTCCCGGTCATCTGCTTTTCCAAAGTCATCATCATCCCGATTGATGGAGAAATCGACCCTGCCTTGCTCACCTTTCTAAAGCGAGCGGTGGCTGAGGCGGAAAAGCAACATCCCGAAGCAATCCTCTTTGAAATCAATACCTTCGGCGGTCGGGTAGATGCCGCCTTTGACATTGTAGAACTCATTTCAACCATCAAGATTCCAACCGTTGCCTTTGTCAAGGAAAAGGCCATCTCCGCAGGTTGTCTTATCGCCCTTTCCTGCCGCGATCTGGTCATGATGGAAAATACCACGCTCGGCGATGTCGCACCCATCATGATGAGCCAGGAAGGGCCGCAAATGCTCGGCGAAAAATTTCAATCTCCATTACGCGCCAAATTCCGGTCTCTGGCGGAAAAGAACCATTACCCAATCAAACTCTCCGAAGCTTTTGTCAGTACGGAAAAGGAAATTGTGGAAGTGACCTTTCCGGACAGCTCTCGAAAAATCCTGACCGGGGTGGAATACAACGACCTGACCGAGAACGAGAAAAAAAACATTATCCGCAAGCAAACGCTGGTTCCCAAAGGGGAACTGCTCACGTTAAGCGCCAATGAAGCGGAACGACTCGGTTTTTCCCGAAAAACCGTTCGGAATCTGGATGACGCGATTTCCTTTATCAAAGCAGACCCTAAGGACGTTGTCCGCATCGAGAAAAAACGATCCGACAAACTCCTGATTTGGATGAATAAAATCGCACCGCTTCTCATCCTTATCGGCCTTTTTGGTATTTACATGGAAATTAAGACGCCGGGATTCGGGTTTTACGGATTCCTGGGCATTGCCTCCTTTGCCCTCTTTTTCGGCACACAATACATCGTGGGACTGGCGGATTACATTGAAATCCTGATCTTTATTGCCGGGTTAACCCTTCTTTTCATCGAACTATTCATCATTCCCGGTTTCGGCATCTTCGGCGTTTCCGGCATCGCCCTGATCCTGATCAGCACTTTACTCGCCATGCAATCCTTTGTCATTCCTAAAATGCCCTGGGACCTTTTGCTCTTCAAGAAAAATCTGATGACCATCGGCATTCTCTTTCTCCTTTCCATTCCGCTCTTTTTACTGGCGCTCTTTTCAGCCACACGCTTGGCACGCATCAAGGGATTAGGCCACCAAACCTCGGAACAGACCGCTTCCGGTTTCATCCCGGGAAAAGAGGATTACACCTATCTTCTGGGCCGAGTAGGGACCACGATAACCCCCCTCCGGCCCGCCGGTGCGGTTGATTTTGAAGGTAAAAGGATGGATGTGATCTCAGACGGCGCATTCATCGAACGGCAGGAGCAGGTAGCGGTATCGGAAATCACGGGGAACCGAATCATGGTCCGTAGAATCACGGGGCAAACCGTATGAGCATTCTTTTCGCTGTTCTGCTCATCCTGTTCGGCTTTATTCTGATTATGGCGGATATCCTCTTTATTCCAGGCGGCATTGTAGGCATAGTAGGCGGTCTTTTCATTCTCTCCGCCATTGTGGCCGCCTATAAGACCCTGGGCCAAGAAACCGCCTTTCTGTTGGGCGGCGGCAGCGTCATCCTGGCCGGCATCCTGGCGTATCTATCCGTCAAATTTCGCGTCTGGCGCTCTTTTGTGCGCAGTGATGACGAAAAAAAGAGCGGCGGATTCTCCTCTTTTAAACAACCCTTGGAAGAACAAATCGGCAAAACAGGCGTGGTTCTTACGAATTGCCGCCCGGCCGGAACCATCCAAGTGGATAACGTAAAATATGATGCCGTCTCGGAAAGCGGCTTTATTGCAAAAGGGAGTCTTGTCAACATAATCGATATCAGCGCAGGACAATTAAAAATCAGACAAAAAAAGGAGTCATGATTATGGAATTACTCATCATCCCCGCCATTATCGGCGCACTCATCTTCCTTGGTATTTTCTTTTATCTGGTCCCGGTTCGGCTCTGGTTCGAGGCGTTCTCCTCCGGCGTCACGGTCAGCATTATTTCCCTGATTGGTATGCGCTTCCGCTCCATCAATCCCTACTTTGTCATCCGCCCGCTCATTAGCGCACGTAAGGACGGCATCAACGAGATGGGCGTCGAAATGCTCGAAGCACATTATATGGCCATCGGCACCAAAAACCCAAATGTGGGCAATCGCATGACCAACCTGGTGAACGCGGTCATTTCCGCTGATAAGGCGAACATTCCGCTCACCATCAAGCAGGCTATGGCCATTGATCTGGCCGGTCGTAATGTCATTGACGCAGTGAACACCTCGGTCATTCCAAAAATCATCGAGACACCGCTCATCTCTGCCGTCGCCAAAGATGGCATTCAGGTCAAAGCCATTGCCCGTGTAACCGTACGGACAAATATCGAGCGATTGGTCGGCGGTGCCGGTTCCGAAACCATCATCGCCCGCGTAGGCGAAGGCATTGTCTCGACTATCGGCTCAGCGCAATCACACAAGGATGTCCTGGAAAATCCGGACTCTATCAGCAAGACCGTGTTGGAAAAAGGGCTGGATGCCGGAACCGCCTATGAAATTCTCTCTATTGATATTGCGGATGTCGATATCGGCAAGAACATCGGCGCCTTCCTCCAGACCGATCAAGCTGAAGCGGATAAAAAGATCGCACAGGCCAAAGCCGAAGAGCGCCGTGCCATGGCCGTAGCTTACGAACAGGAAATGCAGGCCAGAGTCGCTGAGATGCGCGCCAAAGTGGTGGAGAATGAAGCCAAAATTCCGTTGGCCATGGCCACTGCTTTCGAAAAGGGAAATCTCGGCATCATGGATTACTACCGCATGAAAAACATCATGGCAGACACTCAGATGCGCTCCTCCATTGCCGGTGAAAACAACGAAAAGAAATAGCCCTTCATGACCATGACCAAACTCATTCTGTTGATCATTGTACTCAATCTGATCGGAACATTTTTCAAGAAGATGCAGCAAAAAAAACGGCTGCAGGAAGAACGGGGGCAAGAAGGCACGGCCGGTTCAACGACCCTGGAAGAACCAGAGGAGAAACCCTCCTTCTCGTTGTTTAATTTTGCAGAGTCCGAAAGACCTGACGTTCCGATACCGCCGGCAGAACCTGAAATCAAACAGGAATTCAAGAAAATGCCGGAAAATCGTGAAGCAGAGAAGTGGGTGGAACCGGAAAAGACCTTTGTCCAACCTATAGCACCGGTTGTGCTTCCACCGACATCCCGGCGTTCTGCACAGAGCGTTTTATCCGCATCTTCTCTGCGCCAAGCCTTTATTTATTCGGAAATCATCGGACGCCCGGTTGCTTTGCGCGAGCAGTCCGAAACAAGCGTGACGGGTATTTGACCTTGACCAAACAAAGCCCGCAGGCAGGTGCGCTGAAAGCCCATTTGCGAAGCGATTTGCCGGGCTGCAGAAACTTCTTTACTTCACTAAGCGCAATCTTGCCCCGCCCCACATTGATGAGAAATCCGGTCGTCATTCTGACCATTTTATGAAGAAAGCGATCGGCTGTTATCTTAATCCGGATCTCGCTCCCCTTTCTTTCGATGTCCAACCGCTTCAAGGTGCAAATCGTACTTTTCTCGCCGGTGGCAATAGAGAGGTTGGTAAAATCATGACGACCCAGAAGCAAGGCAGCCGCCTTGCGCATGGCGGTCAAATCCAAAGGCAGACCATAGATAAAAAAACGGTCGCGATCAATGGACCGTTTCCGCGTGGAAATGGAATAGACATACGACCGCTCAATAGCTGAAAAGCGGGCATGAAAATCCTCTGGAACCTGCCGGAGGCGGCGAATCGTAATGCCCTCTTTAAGAAGCCCATTTAATGACCGTTCAAGTTTGGACAACGAAATATCAAGAAACGGCAAATGAAAATGGGCTGCTTGTCCGGTGGCATGGACCCCGGCATCAGTGCGGCCGGCACCGGTAACCGGAATCGGGGTTCGACAGATGACGGCTAATGCTTTTTCTATTTCTTCCTGTACGGAAACGCCATTGGGCTGGCGCTGCCAACCGCAATAAAGGGTGCCATCATATTCGATATCAAGTTTGAGATTCAAGGAGGGTTATTTGAATATGTCCTTAATCTTGGACCAGCTCTTATTGGATTTGGTAGACGCCTGAGCGGTGTTGAAAGCGCCGGCAATCAGCACTGAGACCAAAACAAAGGTAACAATCATTCTGAAACGACTCATATGTATAATGTACCAAAAAAACGGTAAAAAATCAAATTTTTCCCATTTTCATTGCTGATAAAATGTTTCCAGGTTATTGACGATCGTCATTGCCTTGCGACGGGTTTCAAACCAGTCGGAATAAATACGATAACGAGCCTGGTCGTTCAAGTTGCGCCTCATGGAAGGAATGGCCTGGACAATCTGCTCTTCGGTTAAGGGTGTTTTCTTTACAAGGCGAATAATGGCTGCACCGCCGGTGGCAAGAAGCGCCTCACTCAGTCCGCCTTCCGGCAGGGAAAAGGCCTTGGACATCACAGTGGAAGCCGCACCCAACCCAGGTAGGAAGGAAAGCCGGGTCTGGTCGTTCTGGGTGTAATACTGGACCCCGTCGAAATGGGAGGGCACCTGGGAAAGCGGCAGGTTCTCTGAATGGATCGTCTTTAGGACCGTTTCCATTTTTTCCAAGGCCGCCTTCTCCTTTTTCTGAAGCATCAGACTGTTTTTAATACGTTCCGTCACAAATTCTGAAGGTGCGGTACCGGCCTTACAGCTGCGGATCACAACGGCCACATAAAAAGCCCCGTCATTTTCCAAGACTTCCGCTGTTTTTTCTTCGGTATTGAAAGCCAACGATTTAAGTCCCGGCAAATAGCGATTCTCCCCGTCAAATCCGGGAATGGACGCACCTTTTTCAAATAGTCCGGTCGTTGAAACCGCAAGCTGTCGCGCGTCAGCCAATTCCTTCAAACTCCGCCCCTCTTTTACAATGGACAAAAGGGAGTCCGCTTCAGCACGGAGCACATCAATAGTTGCCGGGCTGGCCTCGACCTTGCGAAGAATATGACGCGCCCGAACCTTGTCCTCTTTTTTCTGAATCTCCGTAACCTGAACGATATGATAACCGAAAGGAGATTTAAACGGTTTGCTGATCTCTCCCTGCTTCAGGGAAAAAGCAACCTCTTCAAAAGGTTTGACCATGTTTCCACGTCCAAAAGAACCTAAATCTCCGGAATCCTTGGCGGATCCGTCATCCGACCATTCCATGGCCAAAGCGCCGAAATCATCTCCGGACATCAGTCGCTGATAAAGGTTCTCCATCTCGGTTTTCACTGCTTCGTCATCCGCAGGGGTAGGCTGTTTGGGTAACGACACATACTGGACCTCAGCCATCCCTTCGGTACGGAAGGAATCCGAGTGGGTCTTGTAGTATTGAGCCACCTCTTTCTCAACAAGGCCGGCCGAATCAACCGGCATGACTTTCGAGGGCAGAAAAAGATATTCCACATCCGCTTTTTCCTGGGACGCCACGACTTGATCGCGTGCTTCGAGATCCGTCACCTTGACGCTGTTTAAAATAAGCGCTTGAAGCTGGTTGGCCGGGATAGTAAAGTTAGCGGCATATGCCTCCAATGCAGACATTCCGGGAATATTGTAGGCTTCCGGAGAATCCAAAAATTGATAATATTTGGACGTATCAAAAACACTGTCTGTCTGGAAGTAGGGGTTCTCAGAGAGACCGGGCGGCGGGTTCTTGTGGAAATATTGAATCAACTCGTCCGAAGAGCCTTTGAGATTAAGAGACTTAATCTCCTTATCCAGAATGGCTTGTGCGACCATCTGCTGAAAAAGATCTTCACGCATTTTGGCCGCCTTGTAAAGCGACATCTCATTTTCACGCCGCTCGGAACGAAGACGGTTGTTCAATTCCTCATTAAACTGGGGATAAGGAATGACCTTGTCCCCGATCTTACCGATCGTCATCTTTTGTCCGCCGAACTTGCTGCCGCCGATATCCATACCCCAGGCAAAAAGAATACTGCCGACAAAAGTGCCGATAACGATATACATAACCCATTTAACAAAATCGCCGCTGCGCAATTTATTCATGATCATAACCGCTGCTCCTTGATTTAGCGAAAAGACTACGTTTAAAGTGGATAAAATACAAATGTGTCCGCTTTTATATCAAGGATTTACGCTGCCAACGGTCCGGAAGTCGTGTCAGTGGAGAACCACCCATTTTAATGAGAATGGCGGCTGATCTTTCAATTCGATTCGGGCAAAATAGACGCCATTGAACAGCGTTGTGGAAAGCATCACTTGGCCTTGGCGGATCATATAGCGCCCCAGCACCCGCCCATTGATATGGTAAAGTGTCATTACACCTTCCACGACCGGGAGAATGAAAAGCTGTTGTTCCAAAGAATGAATGGAAAAAGAGGTTTGAGTGGGAAGTGCCGGCGCTACGATTGTCCGAGTTGTTCCCAAATAATCTGACACCCATTGCGTAAAATCAATCTGGAAAGAATCCCGCGCCGCATGGTCTCCATCATCCACACCGTTTTTGTTCAGTACTTTAACCGCACGCTGCTGAAGAATGCCTTCACCCGATACGGTGACCAAGCTCATCAGTCGATCCTGGCAATCAAGTTTCGCAATCTTTCCATTGTCATACGCATCGCAGGCATCCGGCCAAGCCGGTTGTCCGGCCTCGCAATACACCATGTGGCTGTCCGCTTGAACGTCACTTGTATCAATGGCACTGATCGGATAATAGGAGCCCATCTTAAGCCATTTTGTCCTTCTGTAAACATGGGTATGGCCGGCAAACCAGGCAATCCCTTTGCGCGTCTGATAAATATATCCGAAATAGGAAGCGGATCCGCCTATCTGACTATAGTGACATAACCCAATAACCGCTGGACGCAAAGTCCCTGCCGAAATCCTTGCATCCAATTTTGTCCGCCACCAAGTCTTGAGCTTGTCATGCGTCCAACCGCCACCATCAATGCTTTGCTGGCCATTGTTCACGGAAAAGGTGATATTCCCATAATCCACCATGTAATTCATTCCTATTTGCATCCCGGCAGTAACAGTTGGATCATCCGAAAAAGGCGTGACCGGAATATGCGAGAAAAAGCTCTGAAAATAAGAAACCCGTTCCGTGGTATTATAGTCATGGTTTCCCAATACGGGTAAGAGAATGGCATTGGCAAAAAGTGTCGGATACAGATTAAAGAATTTATTCAGACCTAATTCATCCCCCAGGTAAGGCATGGCGGAATTATCAGTTGTAATCATATCTCCGACAACCACAATCAAATCTGGTTGTTCATTGGCAGCCGCTTGAAAAAAACGGGGCACCGCATCGTTCAGATATTGCGTATCCCCAAACAAAGCCATTTTAAAGGATTGACCCACACCGGGATCCAATTGAAAGGATCCCATTTCACTCGTATCACCATCCACCACCAAGAACCACTGGTAATGGCCGTGTTCGACAAGTCCGGTTAAGTGTACATAGTTCATCCCGGTTATATTATTGGAATAATCCTCTGTTCCATAATAGACCGTCCCCTCTCCACCACGCCATTCGATAAAGAGACCGGATTCAGGATGATCCGTATCCAAATACATATAAGGTTGAGTCGTAATGCTCGCAACAACCAGTATGGGCAACACGCCGATTAAAAAAAATAGGGCTTTCATATCGTTCCTTTCTTGAAAAAATATGCTTCCGTTTAATATAAATATAAGCTCATTTGCCGATAAAAGATGAAAAAATCATCGCTTATAATACTCTTATTATACATTCTATATTTGCTTTATATATCATTTATAAATATATTAGTATCATATGAAATATATATCACTTTTTAATACCTTGAAAGCGGAAATCTCAAACGGTACTTTCCCCTCAGGTACCCACATTCCCCATACCGCTGAACTTCTCAAACAATATCACGTCAGCCTAACAACGGTAGTCAAAGCGGTTAAGCTCTTGGAAAAACAAGGCTTGGTCAAACGCATCAAATCCAAAGGTACATTTGTATTAGACGAAGGCCAGCGAAACCTGATGGGATATCAAAAAAAGGAGCGGATTGGATTGATATTTAAGGGTTTTCTCTCCTCTGAAATGAACACCCATTTTTTCGTCAAAGCCTATCAGGGCCTGGAAAATATCTGTCGGGAACAAGGCAAGCGACTCATCCCCTTGGGCACCGAGGAACGGGACATGGCCGCCTTGCTGCAAGAGATAGAAAACGCGGGTATCAGCGGAGTCGTTATTTATGCGCTCTATGACGGTTCTCTTTTCGCCGGCCTCAAGCGGATGGGAATCCCGGTAGTCTGCTGCGACTTCATTGATCACACCCTGCCCATTGACCAGGTCACCACTGACCACATCCGCGGTGGAACACTGGCGATTCATCAACTTCACGAATTGGGCCATCGAAAAGTTCTCTTCTTCGGCAATTATCAACATAAAAAAAGACAGAACGATCGCGATCACGATTATTGGAATCTGGCCGCTGCAAACGAAGCACGCCGACAGGGCATTAAACAATACTCAGACCACTTTATTTCCTTTGGTGGCGGAGAAGAGATGATGAAAAAAGAGATGCGAAGAATCATTGAATCCCATGCGGATCACACCGGTTTCATTTGCGCCAGCGCCTCTTTTGCTCTTTTGCTCAAGACCATTCTTGAAAGTAATGGGTTATCAGACAAGCTTAGTCGAGATACTATTCTCTTTTCAGATTTGGACGAACCCATCACCATCTTCGATAGAAAAGTGATTCAATGCCGATGGGACACACGGGACATGGGACGAGTTAGCGGAGAAGTTCTTCTGAATATTTTAAAAGGCGGTCCCCACCATCCGGGTATGCATTACATTCCAATGGAAATCCGTTCATAAAGTACCCTTTTCCGTCAAGCTCGTCCTGGGTCGCAACGATTGCCTCCCAACTTACACAAAGAATGCTATCCAAACCGACAACATCATCCGACTCAATTACACCCCAGGGGAGATTGAAATGTGTATTGATTGCCTTCCTTCTATTGACAACACTGTTCCTGATTGCAGAACAGCCTACGGCCCGACCTTTGAGTTCACCGGACTTTTAAAAGGCCTCTATTCCTTTTACATCGAAGATTGACTTAGGGACAGCAAAAAGTGAAGTACGCGCAGATTCGCCCGGGCAGGTCACTGTGACCGCCCTCTCCAAACCCCTTTAACCCCAGCGTCACGCTGAGCTTGAGCAGACCGGACAAGACCGCAGAACTTTCCATCTATGATATCAGCGGCAAATTGGTCCGTTCGTTCAAAAATCTGGAAAACGATCGTGTGGTCTGGAACGCGTCGACCCTTGCAAGCGGTGTTTATATCCTTCAGGCTAAAACCCGTCAGGGCTTGTTCACAAAACGGCTAATTTTAGCGAAATAAAACAACCCATCCCGACTCAAAAAAAGCCCGTCCGGATTTCCGGGCGGGCTTTTTTTATCTTTTGAATGTTGGAAGAAATTATTCCACGGTGAAATGGGCGCGGCGGTTCGCAGCCCATGCTTCCGGAGTAGACTCTTCTATTTTTGGTCTTTCTTCTCCATAACTTAAAAGCCTTATGGATTCTTCACGAAATCCGACAACCAGCAGATAATCCTTTACAGCCTTTGCCCGCCTTTCGCCAAGCGCCAGATTATATTCATTGGTCCCACGCTCATCCGCATGACCTTCTACGGTAATCTTCAGGTACTTACCGCGTTTTTCGAGCGTCTGGTTCAGAATAGAGACGTTTTGTTTGATAATTTCAAGACCTTCCGTCGGAATGGCATAGGAATCAAAATCAAAAGGAACATCCTGAAGTTGGTCTAACAATTTTTTCACCTTATCCTGCTCATCGTTCGTCATATCCTTATAGGCCACCGGTTCCAGAATCTTGGTGCTTTCCTGTTTCGGTGCAACGGAATCATCGCTTTTTTTCACGGACTTGGACGATGAACATGCTGACAATACCAGCCACAGACTCGCGGCAACTAAAACAAGTGAGGCAACGGTTTTGATCTTCATAACAGACCCCCTTCTTTTCAGTTAAATGATCTTAAAACATATTAATCATAATTAGGAAAATCAACGATTCGGCCGGCGGCGTTCCAGGCCGAGGGAGCGCATGGCCAAATAGGTCTTACGCAAAGGATCGCTGATTCGCTTTTGAAGCGCGCCCACAACCACCTTATTCCTCCCTGTCTCCTTGGCACGGTAAACCGCTTCATCCGCAGCAGCCACAACCCTCTCTACTGGCACATCCGGATCATCGCATTCACATAACCCCATCGAGACGGAAACGGATAAAGGTTTATTTTCGGTTTCATATTTTATCTTGCGGATATTCCGGCGGATTTCTTCGCAGCGCACAAATGCGTGATCCCGTGAGGTGTTTCGAAAAAAAATGATAATTTCTTCGCCCCCGTAACGGCAGGTCAGTCCGACAGGCATGGCCTGTTGCCGAATTGCCTGGGCCGTACCATGCAGGACCTTATCTCCCATCTGATGACCGTATGTATCGTTGACCTTCTTGAAATGATCGATGTCCACCATAACGACGGTATAAGGCTTGCCCAGATTCATCCGAGAGGTGCCACCGATAATGGCATGGGCGTAATCACGGTTATATATCTGAAGTAAGGGATCGTAGGAAACACGGAAATGAAGACAATGAAACCAATAAAAAACAATCGCCCCCAAGAGGATGAAGGGCAACAGCAGAAAAATAAATTCAACGGCAACCAGATGATTTGTTTCGATGCAATAGGCCAACAGCGCATTGATGAAAGCCAGCCCGGCCAGCGTTCCGCCAAAACTGTTGTCATGCGGAGAAAGAATAAGCGTCAACACCACGGCACCGGCATTCAACAAGGTGACCGCACCCAGATAGCCCAGTCCGGACAGGAAAATGCTCCGCTCCGCCGCTGCGGAGGATGCATTAGCCAACAAAACGAATATCAGAATGGGCTCCATCAGCATGACCAACAGGGCGATAAAACGGGTCATCCGGTATCGGAGTTTTTCCGGAGAGAGTGCCACCAGAAGGAGATTGAAGGTCATGACCAGAACCAGCAACCGAAGAAGCATCTCCTCCTTGATGAGGCTTACAAATCCCGGTGAATACGCGGCATCCGGATGAGGAAATACCCAATAGGCGAAAATAAAATAAAAGAGTCCTATGGCCAAGACAAGATGGCCCAATAAGAACACTTTGAACTTAAATATCCTGGCATAGGAAGCATAACTCGTCAGAAACAAGGCCACGAGACCGCCCAGCAGAATAAACGGCACCGCAGGCTGCTCTAATAAGAGGATGCAGGCCGCATTATTCCGAATGACGAGATAGGTGATCAGGACCGATAAAAAAGAAAGATTAAAAAAAGCGGTTGCACCCCACCGACCTTTTAAAAATGCAATTAACTCCCGTTTGTCCACAAAAGGAAAATAACTATTTCTAAAAGCCTTTTACCATGCCACATTAAAGATCTCCCATAATAAGCTTTACGGGTAAGCCACCGTTCATAAAACGAATCAGTTTCGAGACCGGCAGCTTCAGCAAATCCGACACCGATTCATCCGGCACCACCAGTGCAAACCGGGAGCCCCGCTTCATATTGTCTTTCATGGCTTGGCCGAATGTCCGATAAAGAGGACCAATCTCGCCCGAATCGAGGGACCGTTTTCCATAGGGAAGATTGGATACCACCAGCATATCCCGGCCGCCATTTTTCCGAAGACTTTCCACACAGTCTGATTGAGTAAACGAAACCCATTTTGAAACCCCCGCTCTCTGACCGTTTTCACCGGCGGCTTGTATGGCCGCTTTGGATATATCTGAGCCGACGACCGAAACGGCACTGGCCGTCATTTCCTGCGAAGCAATCTTTTTCTGGCCATAGTGATATCGTGCTTCCTGAAATGAAGGCCATTTTTCAAACGCAAATTTTCTATTCAACCCCGGTGCATGATGAATCAGGGAATGGATAGCTTCAATGCAAAATGTTCCGCTGCCGCAAAAGGGGTCTACAATTCTGGAAAATTTCCGACATTCGGCATAGCCCAGAATGGCACTGGCCAGGCTTTCGCGAATAGGAGCATGACCGATGGCCTCCCGCCAACCTCTTTTATAGAGCAACTCGCCGCTGCTGTCCAGACTGATAGTACATTGATCCCGACTCATCCGGATATAAAATGACGTATCCGGCATGTCGGATTGATTCGGGTTGATACCAAAATCCCCGTATATTTCTTTAATGGCATCATAAACCGTCTTAATGATATTATCCGTATGATGCAGTCGCGATGTGTTGGCGCTGCATTCAAAACCGAGAAGCGGTTTGAGCCCGGCGTAGCGCTCCCAGGCTATTCGACACGATTTATTGAACAATTCCGGATAACTGCACGCCACAAAGGTCTGAATTCGAAGCAACACCCTGACCGCGGTCCGTAAAACGAGATTGGCCTCATAGATCAGATGAAAAGGACCGGAAAATTCAACCCCCCCATCGACCACTTGGACAATGATCGCCTCTTTTAATCCTCGAATCTCCTGTTCAAGAATGGATTCAAAACCCACGGCGCATACGGCAAAGAACAACTGCGGTTTGGCATGCAAATGAAGTTTGATGCGGCGCTGGAGGCCGGATTCGGTCAGGGTTTGTGTCGGAGACATAACGGGATAAGCCTCTGCTGAAAGGGAAGGTTCAAGAAGGTGAAGGACGAGTCAGCGCGGCAAGCAACAACATCCAAAAACAGAGCACGATATTGAACAGCAACACCTGAAGCGCAGCCGGAAACGTATAGATAATCGAAACCGCCGGCAACCAGATCATCCAGGTTGAAATTTGCAATCGCACCACTCCATTCAAGAAAATCCGTTTGGATAAAGCCGCTCGTGTCCGGGAAACACTGAATCCGGAATCGCGCCAGGCAAATAATATCAACGTGGTGGGAGAAACCCAAAACGGGCAATAGATCATCTGATCCACCAACACCTTGGGCGCCACCACCGAAAAGGCGGGGCCATTGCCGAACAGGAACGCCTGAAGACGGTAGAGCAAATCCACCTCCATCCCTTTGTAGGCCCACAAGAGCAGATAAAAAATCAGAAAATGCCAAGGATTGGAGGACCGTGTATGCGGATTGAAACGCATATAGAGAAAAGGGATCAATCCGCCGAATAACGCGGTTGAAAAAGCGGAATAGACATATCCATAGCGTGTTTTTAATTCCGCAATCCCGGCCAGCATCCCCCGCACTTCCGCATAGCGATAATAGGTAACGACCAATGTGAAGGCCATAGCCCAAAGCACCAAACCGGGCAGGAGATTGGCGCGCGCAGCAGCCACGCCTTCGGCTAAGGGTGACGGTTTTGCAGAAACGTTAAACGGAACTGGGTCAGACATGGAATTCCGGAGGGTTAGAGATTGATTCGGTCATGTCCCTGATAAAGAGAGTCGCGCAGTTTCATCACCTGAGGATCCGTAATATATTCATCAAAGGGAAGACGGCGATCGATGACCCCCTGATAGGTGAATTCCACAATGCGGTTGGCAATACTGCTGACAAATTCATGATCATGGGAGGTAAAGAGTATCACACCGGGAAATTCAATCAGTCCGGTGTTTAAAGCGGTAATGGATTCCAAATCGAGATGGTTGGTCGGTTCGTCAAGAACCAGCGCATTGGCACCGGACAACATCATCTTCGCCAATAGACACCTGACCCGTTCTCCGCCGGAAAGGACCGTGAGTTTTTTCAGCGCCTCATCACCTGAAAAAAGCATACGGCCCAAGGCGCCCCGGACCGTGGTGGTCTCCTCGTTCTCGCAATATTGAGACAACCAGTCCACAATTGATTCATCGCGGGTAAAGAAATGGCTGTTTTCCTTTGGGAAATAGGCGGTTTTGATGGTGGTTCCCCAGGTGAGAGTACCCGCATCCGGTGTCCTGTCGCCACCGGCGATCTGCAACAGGGTTGATTTGGCCGTACTATTGTTGCCAATCAGCGCTATTTTATCTCCATCATTCATGGTAAGATTGAATTTTCTGAGTGCTTGGACACCGTCGATTGTTTTTTCCAGGTTTTCAATATGGAGAATATTGTTCCCACAGGCACGATCAGGCCGAAAAGCGACATAGGGAAATTTTCGGGAAGAGGCGGGGAGTTCTTCCAGGTTGATTTTGGTCAGGAGCTTTTTTCGGGAAGTCGCCTGGCGCGCTTTGGATGCATTGGCACTAAAGCGGCGGATGAATTCCTCCAACTCGGCAATACGCGCCTCTTTCTTCTTGTTTTCGTTCTTTTTCTGGTTTAAAGCCAACTGGCTGGATTGGTACCAGAAATCATAATTACCCAGATAAATCTGAATCTTCGTATAATCGATGTCCGCAATATGGGTGCAAACGGTATTGAGGAAATGGCGGTCATGGGAAACGACAATCACGGTGTTTTCAAATCGGGAAAGGAATTCCTCGAGCCAGGAAATGGATTCAATATCCAGATGGTTGGTGGGCTCATCGAGGAGCAGGATATCCGGATTGCCGAACAGTGCTTGGGCCAGGAGAATGCGAACCTTCTGGCCGCCGTCCAGTTCCCGCATCAGCTTGTCATGCAGGGAATCATTGATACCGAGTCCGGAGAGAAGAACAGCCGCATCGGACTCCGCTTCCCAACCGTTCATATCGGCCACCAGCATCTCCAGTTCGGATGAGCGCATACCGTCCGCTTCGGTCATCTCCTCCTTTGCATATAGAATCTCCCGTTCTTTCAGTACCTCATGAAGTTTTTTGTGGCCCATGATTACCGTATCGATAACACGACAGTCATCAAAGGCAAAGTGATCCTGTCGCAACACGGCCAATCGCAGTTTTTTATCCACAACCACCTCACCCTGAGAGGGTTCGATTTCGCCGGAAAGGATTTTGAGGAAAGTGGATTTCCCCGACCCGTTCGCGCCGATAAGGCCGTAACAGTTACCGGGCGTGAACTTGATGGACACATCCTTGAACAAGACGCGTCTTCCAAAGGAGAGGGTGATATTACTGGTGGTTATCATGGGCTTGAAGATACTTTCTGGACATGTAAAACGGCGAACAATTAAATTTTCTTACGACAAATCAATTTTTGATTTCCTCAATGAATCGCTGCAAATTCTCTTCCGAGAGCTTAGAAACGCTTTTATCCACTTTGGCAATCTTCTTAACTAAAAAGCTTTCAAACATATTCATCTTCTCAAAATCAAACACCCCGCCTAACAGTCCGATGGCGACCGCTTTTTTGATCAGCGGTTCCGGAAAGGCCTTTTTGAATTGTTCGGCAGCCTTGTCGCCCTCTTCCATGCAACAGAGAAATAAGGCCACCTTCTTCTGCATCATGGCAATAAATTGTTGTCGAAGGAACTGCCGCACCTTTTTCTGAATGGTACCGGCATGAATGGAGCCACCCAGGATAACGAAATCATATTCCTGGATGGAGACCTTCACGGCATCAGCCAAATTATGGAGAACCGCATTCTCGCCCAATGCAGCATGAATCCTCTTAGCACAGCTTTCCGTGGCCCCGTGGCGGCTGGCGTAGACAACCAGGATTTTTTCAGGATTATTTGGCATAGGCTTTCTCCACTGCATTCTGCACCGCGTTCATAATGACATGACTGCTATTGGTCGCCCCGGTCACGGCGTCCACATTCGTGGACTGCTTTTCAATAATTCTCCCGGGGATGACGGGTTCCGCTTTCTTGCCCTTCCAGGCATCATGTTTGACAATCTCGACAGCAGCAATTTTATTATCACGGATGGTCACTTTGACGGCAGCGAAATTGGGCCCGCCTTTATAGCTGCCTTCATAGATGCCATCCACCAATTTCTGATCGTTAACCGCTTTCCCGATTTTCGGGGCGGGTTTGCAACTCAGGCAGAGCAAAAATATCATACCGAGAAATATCAAACGAATCATACCGGCTCCTTTTGCAGAATGATAGCATTAAAATCATAAAAATGAGATGGCCATAGCAATTCCATCGCAATTTGTTTAATTTTTAAGCATGCCTCGAACGAAAAACAATCTCCGCCAAGTAAGCCTCTGATATGAATATAGACTACGCCCCCCCCTTTCGAATCACTTCCAAAATCTTCACCCTCGTTGCCGAGATTTTGAACAGGACGGGACAGCTTTCCCTTCTTGATGCCCTTGCAAAAAATGTCCGGTTGCGTAGAATAAACCGCATTAAAACCATTCAGGGCTCGCTGGCTATCGAAGGAAACTCCATCTCCGAGGAACAAATCACCGCAATCCTCGAAGGAAAACTTGTTTTAGCCCCCCCCCACGCGAAATTCAGGAGGTCCGGAACGCCCTAAAAGCCTACGATGAGTTTCATATGTGGAAGGCGACCTCCAAGAAAAATATGCTTGCGGCCCACAACATCCTTATGGCAGGACTTGTAGATAATCCCGGCAAATTCCGCACCCTCGGAGTGGGCGTCCTATCCGGTAAAACAGTGGTCCCTATGGCACCGCCCGCCCCCCGGGTGCCGGAACTGATGGACAACCTCTTCAAATGGCTGGAAAAGACAGATACCCATCCCTTGGTCGCCAGTTCCGTATTTCATTATGAATTTGAGTTCATTCACCCCTTCGAAGACGGCAACGGCCGCATGGGGCGGCTCTGGCAATCCCTTATTTTGTCCGCATGGAACCCCCTCTTTGCTAACCTTCCCGTAGAAAGCATCATTCATCAACACCAAGCCAAGTATTACGAAGTCCTGAATAAAAGCACTCAAAACACCGAATCCTCGGTTTTTATCGAATTCATGCTGCAAGCCATCCTCGATACTTTGAAACAGCTCCCAACCCCCGAAGTCATGCCCGAAGTAACCCCCGAAGTCAAAAAGCTCCTTTTAGCCGTTTCCGGGGCCATGACGCGGCAAGAGATTCAGAAAAAACTTAAGCTCAAGGACGAAAAGAATTTCCGCGAAAACTATCAGCAGCCGGCGGTCACTTTGGGCCTCATCGAAATGACAGTTCCTGACAAGCCCAATAGCCGCCTCCAGAAATATCGGCTTACCGGCAAAGGCGCCGCCCTTGTTCAGAGGCTTAAGTGAACCAGAATTAATATGCAATGTGCTCGCTTCACGGGTTCAGGAAGTAATCGACCTGAGTTTTGAAAAGAATGACAGCATCAAAATCATAAAAATAAGATGTCCATAGCAATTCCATCGTAATTTGTTTAATTTTTAAGCATGCCTCACACAAAAAACCTGTATATGATTGGCGGACCAAACGGAGCCGGAAAGACGACCGCAGCATTTTCATTACTGCCGGTCCGCCTTGATTGCACTGAATATGTCAATGCAGATGAAATCGCGTCGGGAATTTCCCCATTTAACCCTCAAGATGTGGCCATTTCCGCCGGAAAGATAATGCTGCTTCGGCTCCAGGAACTTCGTTGTCGTGGTGGTGATTTTGCTTTTGAAACAACCATGGCATCACAAACCTTTGCAAGATTCTTAACAGATTGCAAATCAGACGGATATACAATCAACCTTCTATTCGTATGGCTTTGTTCTCCGGAACTCGCCATTGCAAGAGTGGCTTCCCGCGTCCGTTCGGGCGGACATTCGATTCCCGAAGCTGTCATTCGACAGCGTTATTTCAGAGGTCTTAAAAACTTTTTTGATTTATTTTGTCCCATTGCGGACAACTGGCTTTTTTTCGATAATTCGGAATCTTCCCCCATATTGGTCGCGCAAAAACAGCTAAAATCGAGACTATCAATTCATAAGCCTAAAACCTGGAAAACGGTTCAAGGAGCATACAAATGCCTATAAAAACAAATCATGATCGAATTGAACAGATTATACAAGGTGTTCAGGAAGGGGTGGCTCAAGCTCTTTTACGGCATAAAAGAGATGGGCATTCTATTGCCGTCTGGCGCAATGGAAGGGTCGAAGAAATCCCCCCGAAAAACATAAGAATCCCAGCATCCAACCGCAGGCCACGAAAAGCCGCAGGCAAAGGTGCCTCCATCTCAACCAAGTAAGTCTTGAAGCGGGACAACACGATGGCATTATTTAAAGACCCCCTCGTTTCAGAAAGCTGGCAAAAATAAATTTGACAATCTCTCAAAATTAATCTATTTTTTCTTCGCAAATGAAACACGAAACTCATTCCGTCAACCTGCCCGCGTTATCGCTGATTATTATCAGCCTAAATATTATTACGCGCACAGACGCGGAAGGGTAGTATAACACTACACGGGTCAATTCGACCCCCTTCCGCGAAAGCGGGAGGGGGTTTTTTTTTGGCCTAAAGCGTTGAAAAGATAAGTCGAGAATGGCTATTTTGTGATACTTTAAACCCCTGTCAAGAAAAGGGAAAGGAAGAACGGACATGAACAGCGATCAAGTCAAAAAAGGGTTCGAGCGTGCCCCTCACCGGGCACTACTTCACGCCTGCGGGGTCAAAGCCAAAGACTTTTCAAAGCCCTTTATCGCTATTGCCAATTCCTACACAGACATCGTACCCGGCCATGTACACCTAAATCAGGTGGGTGAGATGGTTAAGCAAGCAGTTATCCGTGCCGGCGGAGTCCCCTTTGTATTCAACACCATCGCGGTCTGCGACGGCATTGCCATGGGTCACATGGGCATGCGCTACTCCCTCTCCAGCCGAGAAATCATCGCGGATGCAGTGGAAACCATGCTCCGCGCCCACTGCTTTGACGGGATGATCTGCATCCCGAACTGCGATAAAGTAACCCCTGGCATGCTCATGGCAGCGGTCCGCGTGAACCTTCCCACGATATTTGTCTCTGGTGGGCCCATGAAAGCAGGCAAGGGCTCGGATGGAAAAGCGCTTGATCTGGTCTCCGTCTTTGAAGGGGTTGGCGCACTTAAAGAGAAAAAGATATCCGCCCAGGCGCTTCAGACATTGGAAGAAAAGGC
>Ga0156536_1249_pt2 | contig 19928 bp, 23 predicted proteins | sample RifOxyB2_FD_111931 | JGI IMG/M metagenome (GOLD analysis project Ga0156536, IMG submission 111931) | Elusimicrobia bacterium RIFOXYB2_FULL_49_7 | reverse complement strand
CCGGTATTGAACTCCTCAAAGTGGTACGCGCTAATCCATCCACCCAAAAACTGCCCTTCATCCTGGTCACTTCCCGACATATAAAAGAAGATATTTTGATGGCCCTTAAATTAGGCGCCAATGACTATGTGACCAAGCCTTTTGACCCGGATACCATCAAGAAAAAACTGGCCCGACTCTAAAAGATATCCACGTCCAATCCGATGCCTTCCTCTTCCGCGGTCTGGAGCAGCCTCCGGATGGTCTTGATCGTGGTCATGATTTTATTGTAGGTTTCCCGGTCTTCCACCACACGACCGATGATGTTCTTCTGATCCGCGGTCTCATCAACCAAACGGGCCAATTCATCGACCATGGGCATAATTTTATCGAGCAGGATAAGGCTTTGGGCCGAGAGCTCCCGGGTTTTGGATATTCCCGCCTCCACCTGAGGCCGTGCCCGGTCCACATTCTTCTTCAGTTCCGTGGAAAGGGAAGCGGTTTCCAAGATCACCCGGCTGATTTTTGCTTCGTTTCCGGTGACCATGGCTTCCAGGGAACGGGTGGATTGCTCCAGTACGCGCAGTACGCTTTTAAATTTATTGATGAAAAGCGTCGGATCGCGAGGATCGTCCGAAGAATAACGTTGGATTAATTCTTTCAGGTTGAGAATAACAATCTTCAGTGTATCCGCATTACGAATCCCTTCCGCAATACCCGGAATGAAACGGGCGCGCAGGGGTTCGTTCGATGCTAAAAGCGATCCGGTATCGCCGGGGTTCAGAATAAGTGCTCGATCACCCATCAGACCGATATCCATGTTAAGCAGGGAATAATCGGTGCGCAGCGCCACCTCCTCCCGAAGCGAGATGGTCAATTTAGCCTCCGTGCCTTCACGGGCAATGGATTGAACCACGCCCACGGCCAAACCACCTACCTTGATCGGGTTTTCAAGTTTCAGGTTACCGATATTCTCGGCATAAACCACCCGCTCGGTCCAACCGTGATAAAAATGGAAATAAATATAAAGGGCGCCACCCGCGAAAAAAAACAGGGCAGCCGACATGCTGAAGTAGCCGATGATCCGGGTATTCAACATGGTTAGAACTCAGCGACTCTCCCAGGATTCCTGAAGAATGCCCATGATTTCCGTTTTGAGCGCTTCAGCCTGTTCCGGGGTAAGATTGTTATCACGGCAAAGATCGGGCAGGGATTTTCCGTCCACAAGACCTTTGGCAAACACGGTCTTCAGCTCCTTGGACAGTTCCATGATCGGTGTTTGCAGGGGCGGTCGAGATAGGGCTTTTTCAGCCTGGCACAGCGCTTCGATCTTTTTGTTGAGCGCGCTTTTCAGATCCATATCAGGGGGAAGACCGTTCAAGCTCTGAAAGAAAAGATTGCCCTCCTTGTCCAAAATGAAAAGAGAGGGAAGTTTTTGGACACCATATTTTTTCATGACATTGCCGTAGCGGTCCGACAATACGGTCTGTTTCATGCCCATCTTCTTGACAAAAGAAGCAATCTCCTCATTGGACAAGGTGTCCACACTGATAAAGACCACCCGGACATCGGACGGCGCTTCCGCGGCAAAGGCCTCCAGTTGCGGAATTTCATGCCGGCAGGGCACACAGTAGCTGGCCATGAAACTCAGGATGGTAATATGTTTATTCTTGTTTTTCCAGGGATTACGGAGTTGGCCGCAATAATCACGGAGACTCACCCGTTCTCCGTTAAGGCTGGGCAGCATAAAGACCGGCGTGGACTCCCCTTCCTTGAGAAGCGGGAGTACCTGCTCACCGGGAAGGACGGACTGGAGCAAAAGGAGAAGGACAACAACAAGACAGTACCTTTTCATTTCAGCAACTCCCTGTTAAACTAAAAAATCGATGAAAAAATAAGCATAATCCGTCAAAGATTGCAAAAGTTCCGTATTACCGTTAAACCCGCCTCCTGGCTTTTTTCCGGATGGAACTGGACGCCGAAAAGGTTATCGGAAGCCACGGCACTCGCATAAGAAATGCCGTAATCGGTCTTACCAGCCACCACGGCCGGATCTTCCGGCGCCACATAATACGAATGCACAAAATAAAAATAACTGTTCTCCGGCACGTCCTGGAACAAAACGCTCTGCTTGGGATAGGAAACCTGGTTCCAGCCTATTTGCGGCACTTTAAGACCTTTTTCAAAACGCTTTACCGCACCCGGAACCCTATTCAAGCCCGCATGATATCCCTTTTCCTCGCTAAAGGTCATCAGAAATTGAAGTCCCAGGCAAATGCCGAGAAAGGGACGGCCCTTTTTTATCCATTCAATCAGCGGATCGCGTAATTGAAGCCGATCGATGTTTTTACCGGCATCTCCAAACGCACCGACACCAGGCAGAACCACCCGGTCCGCAGATTCAAGGAGGCGGGGATCTGAAGCGACCCGTACATCCGAGGCCGATTTCTCAAAGGCCTTTTGGACGGATCGGAGATTGCCCATGCCGTAATCGATGATGAGGATCATTGACCGAGCTCCCGGGCACGAGCCGTTGCCGCAGCCACCCCTTCGGAGAGCAGACGGCGGAATCCGAGAACATCCATCCGCTTTAAAGCAGCCTCTGTTGTGCCTCCCGGCGACGTGACCTGGCAACGGAGCGACTCAGGCGTTTCCCCGCTCTTTTCCAGCAGGATAAGCGCTCCCTTCACCGTCTGAATCACGAGACGTCCGGCCGCTTCTTCGTCAAATCCTTGTTCGCGCGCAGCGGTTATAAAGTGCTCGATAAAGGCGAAAAAGTAGGCAGGGCCGGATCCGCTCACCGCGGTGACACTGTCCATCAGAGTCTCGTTGATACGTAGGATCTGTCCCACGCAGCGGAAGAGCTGCTCTGCCAGGTAAAAAGCCTCGTCTTCCGTAGCAGATAAAGCAATCATGCCTTGTCCCACCAGCGCAGGGGTATTGGGCATAGCCCGGACAATGGAGACCGGCACCGGAATCGCGGATCGGATTGTCTCGGTTCGGAGACCGGCCATGATGGAAAGGATAAGCGTACCTGCCCGGAAATCGGTGGCCGAGGAAGCCATGAGTGCGGGAAAGGCCTGCGGTTTCACGGCCAACACCACGATGTCGTGTTCAAGAAGCGCCTGTCGAAGGGTAGGGATTGCCGAAAGACCGCTCTTGGCTGCAAAAGCGGCCGCCTTGCCGGAATCGGCCTCCACAAAAGAAAGCCGAGCAAGCGGCAACCCCTTCATGCCCATGAGGAGCGCACTCCCCATGTTGCCGGCGCCGATCACCACGACGCTCTTTTTTGAAAGGTCGGTCCCGCGCTCCATTACCGGTTCATGGAAGCCAGAAAATCTTTATTGGTCTTGGTGGAGCCCATCCTGTCAATAAGGAATTCCATGGCCTCAAAAGGGGTAAGATCCTGCATGTATTTGCGGAGGATAAAAACGCGATTAACCTCCTCCTGGGTGAGCAACCGTTCCTCTTTTCGCGTGCCGCTTTTGTTGATGTCAATGGCCGGATAAACGCGGCGGTTGGAAATGGTACGATCCAGATTAAGCTCCATGTTGCCGGTGCCCTTGAATTCCTCGAAAATAACTTCATCCATACGGCTGCCGGTTTCAACCAAGGCGGTCCCGATAATGGTGAGGCTGCCGCCGTTCTCAATCTGGCGGGCAGCGCCGAAAAACCGTTTGGGTTTCTGAAGGGCCGTGGAATCCACACCCCCGGACAGAATTTTTCCGCTGTGCGGAACCACATTATTATAGGCCCGTGCCAAACGGGTGATGGAATCAAGCAAAATAACCACATCCGCCTTGTGTTCCACCAAACGGCGCGCCCGTTCGATGACCATTTCGGCAATCTGAACATGTCGGTCCGGCGGTTCGTCAAAAGTGGAGGCAATCACTTCGGCACCCAACACTTGGCGGCGAAACTCGGTCACTTCCTCAGGACGTTCGTCGATGAGAAGCACCATCAGCCGTACTTCCTTATGGTTTTGTACTATTGCATTGGCGATATTCTGGAGCAGTACGGTCTTGCCGGCCCGCGGGGGCGCCACGATAAGGCCACGTTGTCCTTTTCCAATGGGGGTCAGGAGATTCATAATGCGGGTGGAGAGTTCATCGGATCGGTATTCAATATTGAGCCGCTTGTGCGGAAAAAGAGGCGTCAGCGCATCAAAGGCAATCTTGCGTTTACATTCTTCCGGGTTTTCATAATTGATATGAGCCACCCGGAGTAAGGCAAAGTAACGTTCCGGCTCTTTGGGCGGACGTATCTGGCCGGCCACGGTATCGCCGGTCCGCAGGTTGAACCGTTTGATCTGCGATGGAGAAACGTAAATGTCGTCCGACCCGGAAAGGTAATCATGGTCCGGCGAGCGCAGAAAACCGAACCCATCGGGCATGATCTCAAGCACCCCTTCGGTATAAACCTGGCCGTTACGGGCTGCCTGGGCTTCGAGAATCTTATAGATGAGGCTCTGCTTTCGTATGGAACGGCATTCGGTAATATTAAGATCGAGCGCCAATGTCATGAGATCTTCAATATTGGTGCGCTTCAGATCCTGAAGGTTCAGGAAAACGGTCTCCTGCTGTTGCGGGGTGGCCGGGGGTACCGCAGAAGCAGCCGCCTCCCCGTTGCTTCCATTACCGTTGTTGTCATTCCCGCTGTTGTCAAGAGCCGGAGCGTCCGGCACCGCTGCAATAGGCGCCGGTGTCGGGTTATTTTCCGGAAGGACAACGGTCGGTTCGGGTATATTGGGTGGGGTATCGCTAAAACGTGACGATCTGACGGGTGGCATAAAACTCCTGTGACTTTAAAGATATGGAAAAATTATAAAATGAATGCTTTTTAAATATGTTTTGGAGTGAGAGCCAGTAGAATGAGCTTCTTATTTTAATAGTATAATCTGATAAGGCTGTAAAAGTCAAGCGGTTTCAGTATAATGATCTTATTTCTTGGATAAAGAAGCACCCATCTTGAGAGCATCTCCAAGAGACATCTTGCCTTTTTTCTCCTTTTCCTCTTTTTCGGTCTCCATGGTCCTCACAGTTCTTTCAGCCTGATTATGGCTGCCGAAAACATCCACCAGCTCCTCTTCCAGCACATCCACTGTTTCCTCCAGCCTCCGCTCAAGTTTGATGAATTGGACGGCAAGAGACCCCAAAAAAAGGGAGAGCAAAACCAAAAGGAGGATAAAGAATGAGGGTAAAACCATGGTGATAGTATAATTCCTGCCCGATTGGGCTGTCAAGCTCAGCCGCCGCCCGAAGCACACAACCGGTTGCGGCCATCCTGTTTTGCCTGGTACATGGCTTTGTCCGCCCTATCCACCAGCGACACCGGACTTTCTCCGGCACGATAGGTTGCCAATCCCAGACTCACCGTCACCTGAAGACCATCATGATTATCTCCTGCAATAATCAACCGCACCCGCTCCCCGAATTTGGCCGCATCCGCCAAACCGGTTTCAGGCAGCAACAGACAAAATTCCTCGCCCCCATATCGAAAAGCGTGGTCCGTGGCACGACGTGCCTTCGTTAAATGCTCAGCCACCCGTTTCAGGATTTGATCGCCCACCGGATGACCGTACGTATCGTTGAATTTCTTGAAATGGTCCACATCCAGGAGAATAAAAGAAAGCGCATTCCCATACCGGGTGGTGCGTTCAATCTCCTTGCGCAGGGTCTCCTGAAAAACCCGGTGGTTGAGCAATCCGGTCAATCCATCGCACCGGGCCAGATTCTCCTGAACCCGGAAATGGGCGGCCCGCTCCAATGTCAACCCAACCTGGCTTGCGGCAATGCCCAACAGATTCAACGTTCCCTTGGAATAAGTCTCCGTTGCCGGCCCCAAGACCATTAACGCGGTCCGGCTGTCCTTGCGCATCCGGATGGGAACCATCGCCAGAGAACGGACCGAACTGTCGGGCCACGCCCATCGACGGTCAACATGAATGTCCGGAATGAGTACCGTTCCATCCGTAAAAACAGTGAAAAGATTACGCAACAGGGTCTGGTGGGAAACCTCATTATTGCCGAGAAGCGCCTTTTCCGGAAAGACGGCCAAAGTGTCGATCTCATCGTTCAGCTCCCCACGACGCACCGCAAACGCGGCCGTACTCGGCAGAAGTTTGGGCAATTCCTGGCACGCCTTCTCAAGAATAGCTTTCTCGTCAAGTGTTTCCTCCAGTGCCCGGGCAATGGAATAGACCGCATCCAAGGAGCGCCGGCTGCGATGGCTCTCTTCAAAATACAGAATCCGTTCCAGGGAGGCGGACAGCAACGGAGAAACCATTGTCAGGGCCTCGCGCGCCAAAGGCGCGATAACCGGATCAAAATTCGATATGGAAACCACGCCCATCGCTTTGCCCGACAATACAATGGGCGCATAAAGGGCATTGTATTCGGCCGGATGTTGTTTCAAATCGCAATGGCCCGGTTCCGATAACAGCGTCGGAAAAAGCAAAACTTCGTTTCGAGTCAAGCAACGGCCCAACAAAGAGCCGGCAACCGGAATCGACGGAATGGAAACAGCTTGATACCCTTTACCGTGGCGGAATTCCAGTGATTTTTTTTCCGGATTATGCCAGAAAATGGCGTAATACCGGGCCTTGAGGTGGCGCGCCAGGCTTTCCAACGCCTTTTTAAGCAGTTCATCAAAATCCTTGGCCTGACCGAAAATGGTCGTCAGGGAAAAGAAAAGATCCCGTTCCATCTTATAGGGCGCCTGTCCCTGTAATTCCGTCTTGTAGGAAGCAAGTGTTTCGGATAAGCGTTGGCACTGCGCTTCGGCCGTTTTCTCCTGATCCGAAGCCCCAAACCACTGACGGGCAAGGTTCGCTAATGAGAACGCCATACAATACCAATCCCCGGCCTGTCGGGCAAATATATCTTTCCGTCAATAATCTTCAACCCCTCAAAGGGGTCCTGTTTCAAGGCCAGATGGGTATCCAGGTCCGCATATTCCACCAAAGGCGACAAGTGCGCTGCCGCGGTCAGAGAAAGAGAGCTTTCCATCATACAACCGAGCATAACTTTAAGTCCCAGGCTGTGCGCCGTATGAATCATACGCCCTGCCTCACGTAAACCCCCGCACTTCATGAGCTTGATATTAATGGAATCCACGCACCCGGCAAGCAAAAAAAGCTCTTTGGAAGTCTTGACATCTTCATCGGCCATGATGGGAATGGAAGTGCTTTCCCTAATCTTGCGAAGTCCTTCATAATGGCCGGGTTTGATGGGTTGTTCAACGAGCTCGATATTGAATTGTTCCAGCTCTTTAAGCCGTTCTATGGCTTCTTCCACACTCCAACCGGTATTGGCATCGACCCGAATCACCGCATCCGAATGGTCGCGAATGGCCCGGATAATTTCCATATCACCCGGCACGCCCACCTTGACCTTGAGAATGGGGTATTCCCGAAATTCGTGAAGCTTTTGCAGCATGACCGGAATGGTATCAATACCCAGGGTAACACTGGTTTTGGGTGTTTTTTCGGGATTCAAGCCAAAATAACGGTACAACGGCAACCCGGTCTGTTTGCCGACCCAATCATGCAGCGCAATATCAATCCCCGCGCGGGCAGCGGGCGCATGGGGAAAGGTCGCTTCCAGTCGGGTCAAAATCTCTTCCAATTGAAAAGGATCGTTTCCAAGCAGCGGACCAGCCTGTTGCAGGGTTTGCATGACCGTTTCCACGCTTTCATTACCATAATAAGTTGATGGTTTGATTTCACCCATGCCCGTGATGTTGTCATGCGTCAGCGTAATCCGCACCACCTCGGCTACCTGGTAGGCATCAGCCCGGGCAATCTTGAAGGGATGCTTTAAGGGATAACTGACTTTTTCGGAATGGAGTTTCATGCTTAAGTAAAATAAATTACCTTTAAAAATTGAAGCAACTCAATTGCATCTTTCAGAGGGAACCGTTTTCAGATGACAAGCTGCGTTGACATCAAATTCGTTATAAATTAGTTTATCATCAGAATGATGAAACCCCGCCCTGTCTTTGACCATCCTATTCACGAACTGTTGCGAAAACGATGGAGCCCGCGCGCCTTTTCCTCTCAACCTGTTTCAGAGCAGAATGTGTTGACTCTTTTTGAAGCAGCCCGTTGGGCGGCCTCAGCCATGAATGAACAACCCTGGCGTTTTATTGTCACACGCCGCGAAGAAACCGAGATATTCCAGAAATTAGCCGCCTGCCTGAATGACGCAAACCGAGTATGGGCAGAGCATGCACCGGTGCTGGTGCTAACATTGGTTCAGACCCTATTTGAACGAAACAACAAACCAAATCCATGGGCAAAACATGATTTAGGCCTCGCTGTCGGCCATCTGACCCTCCAGGCATCCGCCATGAATCTCTATGTCCATAATATGGCCGGTTTTTCTGCGGACAAAGCAAAAGAAACCTTCGCCTTGCCGGAAACATTGGAACCGGTTACCATGATCGCCTTGGGCTATCTGGGCGAAGCAGAAGCGCTTCCGGAACCCCTGCGACAACGGGAAATGGAATTGCAGACTCGGAAGTCATTGAAAACACTGCTCCGGTTATAAGAACATCTAAAACCCTATGTTTCACCCTGTCTTCCGCATTGAATCGGGGCTTTAGCTCAGTTGGTAGAGCACGTCGTTCGCAATGATGTGATCGGCAATCTAACTCGTTTAAAATCAAAGTCATTTTTTCTTCCATTAACATCACGTTAACATGATTTCATAAGAGGTCTCTGATTCAAGGGATACTTTTATTCTTATTCATTGAAAAATGTATTTTCATAGGTACATTTGGAGGCAATCACTTGGAATCTAACCGCATTGAATATAAACGAGAACTCTCGGATTCGTTTGAGAGAAGCGCCGTAGCCTTTTTGAATTATCATGAGGGTGGCGTTATCTACATCGGCATCGAAGACGACAATAAAGTTGTTGGTGTATCTGGTGTTGACGGCTTACAACTGGCAATAAAAGACAGACTTAAAAACAATATCCTGCCATCATGTTTAGGACTATTCGATGTAATCCATGAAAAACGTGGAGCAAAAGATATTATCAAGGTCACCCTTGCAAGCGGTTCAGAGAAACCTTACTACCTCAAAAAATATGGCATGTCCGAGAAAGGATGTTTCACAAGAATAGGTAGTTCTTCCGAACCAATGCCAACAAGAATGATTGAAGATTTGTTTGCCAGAAGAACCAGAAATTCAATCGGTCGCATTCGAGCACCACGGCAAGATCTGACTTTCGAACAATTGAAAATCTATTACAACGAAAATGGTCTCGAAATCAATGACAAGTTTGCAAACAATCTTGAATTGCTCACCGAAGACGGCGTTTATAATTATGCAGCATACCTTCTTGCAGACCGGAATGGAAATTCTGTTCAGGTTGCTAAATATTCCGGTTTGGATAGAATAGAACTGATAGACAGCAATGAATACGGTTACTGTTCTCTCATCAAAACATGCAAGCAGGTTCTTGATAGGTTGGATGTTGAGAATAAGACTGCAAACAAAATAACACACAAAGAACGAATCTCTCATAGCTACTGGAATCGGGTTGCATTGCGCGAGGCAGTGATAAATGCAATTATTCATAATGACTACACTAATGAGCTTGTTCCAAAGTTTGAAATATTCGACGACCGCTTGGAAATCACCTCTGCTGGACATATATCAGAAGGTAAAGAACAGGCTGATTTCTTTGCTGGTTATTCCAATCCACGTAATAAAATTATTATGCGAGTCTTCAAGGATTTGAAAATGGTGGAATATCTCGGTTCAGGCATGCCGCGAATCCTTAAGGCATATCCTAAAGAGTCCTTTGAATTTTCTTCAAACTTTATCAGGATGAGTTTACCAATCTCTATGGCAGCTTTGGAACTGGAAAAAACTACTGAGAAAAGTTCTGCGAAACCCCTGAAAAAAGGCAGAGAGGCTACGGAGAAAACTACGGAGAAAACTACGGAGAAAATCTTGTCCGTATTGCAGAAAAATCCAAGCATAAGTGTAAACGAAATTGCAGAAAAACTCGGCATTTCTCATCATACAATTGATTGGAACTTTAGAAAACTTAGAAAAGATAAATTAATCCGTCGTATTGGTCCCGACAAGGGAGGTCAGTGGGAAGTGTTGCGGAGTATTGATTAATTCAATAGATGAACTTATTTTTCTAAGAAAATGAACAGGATGATAAAGCCAGTAGTACCACTTTCCAAACAATGGGGACGAGTTGGCTACCGTATAAATTCAAGACCATCAAAAGACTTTGTCGATTTAGAGAAACTTATTATTCAGACCTCCATTCAATGACGAAACGACCCAACACTTTATTGGGGAATGCTGACATGGATTATCCAATTCGGTGATTTAATCAATGTACCGCGCCTATCCAGATATCTAACTTATGTAAGCATCCGGTGAACCCATAATGACTTTTTCAGCCTCCTGCGTTATATTTATGACGCACCCAAACAGGAGGCCCCATGCACGCAGACCCATCACAAACATCCAAAGGCCGGCGGATGCTGGCCCTCATTCAAGAGCATCGCAGGAACGGTGGACGGATAACCGATTTCTGTCGGGCGCGACATTTGTCGCCTGCCGTTTTCCATTGGTGGAGACACCGTCTTAAGAATAGCCTAACTGTCTTTTCCGGGCCGGAGCCGAACCGGTTTGTCCGCGTTCAACCACAAACACCTGCTCTCATCCCTTTTATTGGAAGCGGTCGGCTTGAATTAACATTTCCCGATGGTCGCACCTTGCGCATGCCCATGGACTATTCACCCGCTGATTTGGTGACAGTATTGCGTGGAAGCGCCTGCACATGATACCGGCGTTAGCCCCGCGCGGGGGAATATGGCTCTGCACACGGGCAGTAGATATGCGGAAGAGCTTTGACGGGCTTTGCGGGGAGGTTCGCAATCATCTGGGGCAGGATCCCGTGAGCGGCGACTACTTTGTATTTGTGAACCGCAAAAGCGACCTCATGAAAATACTGGTGTTTGACCGACATGGGTTTTGGGTGCTGGCCAAGCGGCTTGAGGCGGGACGCTTCCGCGTTCCATCATCTTCGGAAGGCGCCGGAAACGGACTGCTGTTGCCGTTTGAGGAACTACTGTGCATGATTGAAGGCATCGACACGAGCAGTGTGCGCAGACTGCGGAGATTTTCTTTATCTTCAAAGAGAAAAGACTTGACAAATAGCGTTGGCAGTGCTATAATTGCGAGTTCACCGGACGCTTACTTTGCTACCTCCACGACGGGGAGACCAAGTCCGGTAAAGGAAGGGTTCTTCCAATCCCACCGAACATGGTTGATTATTTCACGAACCTTATGAAAACACCTTCGGAATGGGTCTTCTACAAGAAGGAGTACGGGGAGTATAAAAATCTTGGGGAATTCAGAAGGAGTTTCAGAACCGCCTGCAAAAAGGCAGGCGTCCCGTGGCTCAGGGTGCATGACCTTCGGCACCAGGCGGTGACAGCCATGTCACGTCGGCGCGTACCGCAACCAGTAATCATGAAAGTGGCAGGTCTTTCTACGAATTCCGTGTTTAACCGCTACCGTACTGTCGATCTAATAGACATTAAGGACTGCTTCAAAGAAACGATCTAACCACGATGTCCAGAAATCCGTTCTTGCGACCAGCCCGCCAAAAAATTATTTTTAAACCTGTCTTCCGCATTGAATAGGGGCTTTAGCTCAGTTGGTAGAGCGCGTCGTTCGCAATGACGAGGCCAAGGGTTCAACTCCCTTAAGCTCCATTTTTATTTTTCCGCTTATTCCGAAGGCTACGAAATTTCCGCGTCACGTTAGTGCGCATGAGCCAATCGGCGTACACGCTTCGTTGGTTCCAATCTCAGGGAATATCCCATAGCCCGGCTGGCTTTCAGGTAAGTTAAAATGTTGCAGTTTTCGCCATTCTCAATGCGCGAGTATTGTTGTTGTGTCAAGTGAGCCATTTTTGCGATATCGGTTTGCGTCTTGCCCTGCTTTTGACGTTCATTATTAAGTTTGACTGCAAGTTCAAGAAGTTCCCTCTCTTCCTCGTAATATACTTTGAATTGCGGATCCTTGAGTTGTTCCTTAAGATGTTTATCAAATGATATCATTTCCCAGCCTCCTTATTGAATTTTCGCCATACCGTCTAAGAAAATCTGCTCGGTAATGTTTTGCCCTGGTGATTTCTTTGCCAGGAACCTTATCCGTTGTTTTCAAAAAGCTATGTGTCAAAATAATGTAGTCGCGATAACAAAAAAAGTACAGGATTCTTATCTGGTCTCCTGTGATTTTCATCCGCAGCTCATGAATACCCTCTTCCAGCAAATCCGCAAATGGTCGGTGCAGATTAATTCCATGTTCCTTTAGAAGTGCAATCCAAGCGGCCGTCTTCGCGTGTTCCCTATTGTCAAGCTTGGCAAGAAAAGAGCGAACAGGGCATTCGTGGGCTTCGGTTTCATAGAGAAGCACCTTCCATTGACGTTGCATAAAACAAATATACACCATTTTCAATGTAAAAGCAAATCTGATCTTTGGTTAACATCTAAATCCGAGGTTAACATCCCGTGAACCATTTTCGTAGGAGCTAATGGGACACCCTGGCAATTAATGGGAACTAATAGAATAAGAAAAATGTGGTTCTTTGACGGATCGGAAACTCGTAAGTCATTATATTTTCGGAGGGTACGTGACATGATGGAGCAGAAAAGCTGTGCGGCACGCACCTTTAATTCGCAATGACGAGGCCAGGGGTTCAACTCCCCTAAGCTCCATTTTATACGGCTCTTCCCGGCATGTCGCCTTGGTCATTATCGTATTATCATTATTGGCTTTACACGGTATAATAAATTATTTTATCCGGCTGAAAATAAAGTGGATTAAGGTCATTTGTTAAATTAGGTTTCAGAAAATATGCTAGAATTTATCTTTTTTTCTCTCTCTCTTATAAGTCCGCTTTCCCTACACCAAACGCATTGAGTGTAAAATGACCAATGTAGAGAAAGTATGCCGGGTCAAACCTGCACATAACCCTGCATTCTTTTTTATCCTAGTCGTGGTCGCATTTTTGCTGAATGGTCAGGCCAAAGGAAATGGTGTCACCGATTCTACAGCCAACTTACCCGAAGTCCGTGTGGGGAGCGAAATTGAGTTTTTCCCTTATGCATTTGTCGACAAGAACGGACAGCCAGCAGGATTTTCGATTGAATTGATTTATGCTGTTAGTAATGCGATGGGTTTAAAGATTACAATTTCAACTGGCACTTGGGATAAGGTATGGAATGGTTTGGCAGAAGGCCAACTTGATGTTTTACCGATTGTGGCAAAGATACCTGAGCGCACAAAATTTGTTGATTTCAGCCTTCCCCATACAGAGACTTTCGACGCCTTTTTCGTTCGACAAGGTACTCCTCCCATAAAGAACATAATGGAAGCAAAGGGAAAAGAGATCGTTGTCATGCGCTCGGATGCTGCCCACCATGAGTTGATCGGACGAAATTTTCAAGGGCATATTGTGCTTGTTAATACAATTCCCGAAGGATTATTGCTGATATCGTCCGGCAAACATGATGCATTCCTTTGCTCGAAATTGATTGGCATCATGACAGTCAATAAACATAAAATAAAAGGTTTAGCTGCTGGACCGCCCATTCAGGATTATAAACGTGTATTTTCGTTCGCCGTTAAAAAAGGTAATACCGATCTTTTAGAAAAGCTGAATCAAGGCCTTCTTATTGTCAAAACCAATGGCGAATATAATCGGATTTATGAGAAATGGCTCTCTGCTGAAGAGCCCTGGAAGAAGTTTGAAAAATACATTCGACCTATTGGTGGTGCCATAATAGCAATCATTTTTATCTCAGGTCTATGGATAGTACTGCTCCAATTGCAAATCAGGAAGCGCAAAGAGAGCGAAGAACAGCTCATGACTTTGTACTCCTCAATGGCGGAAGGTCTTGCTAATCATGAAATAGTGTATAAGAATGGGAATGCCATCGATTACATTATCACCGATGTAAATCCCGCGTTCGAACGGATCACCAGCATTACACGAAGTTCTGCCCTGGGCAAAAAAGCTACCGATCTTTACCAAATCCAAACCCCGCCCTATCTTGAAATATATGCTAGGGTAGCATCAGGAGGTGGACCAGAACATTTCGAAACCTTCTACCCGCCAATGGAAAAGCATTTTTCAATTTCGGTTTTCTCGCCGGGGAAAGGGAAATTCGCAACAGTATTCACCGATATCACCGAGCGTAAACTAGCTGAGGAAAAGGCTCAGAGCCTGGGGGATGCCATTGCCCGGGAAAAAGACCGGCTCTCCGCGCTGCTGGACAGTATTGCTGACGAAATCTGGTTTGCCGATACTGCGGGAAAATTCACCCTGGTAAACCCTTCAGGTGCTCAGGAATTCAAAATAGACACGGCGGAATCGACTGATGTTAGAGAGCTCGCAGTAAGCCTCGAAGTTCTTCGGCCGGATAAAAGCCCCCGCCCTGTCGAGGAGGCTCCACCACTGCGCGCATTACGAGGTGAAGTCGTTCGCAATCTTGAAGAGATCATTCGGACCCCTGTTTCCGGCGAGTTGCGCTATCGCCAGGTTAGTTCATCACCGGTGAGGGACGCCACCCGCAACATTATCGGCTCAATATCGGTCGTGCGCGACATTACCTCCCTCAAGAAAGCCGAAAGTGCGCTGCAGGAAAGTGAAGAGAAATACCGCACGCTAGTCCAATACGCACCCGCAGGCATTTACGAAGTCGATTTTCCGTCGGGACGTTTTACACAAGTCAACGATGCCATGTGCAGAATCCTGGGCTACACAAGCGATGAACTTCTTGCCATGAATGCCTTCGATGTTCTTGATGATGATGGGAAAGCGCGGTTTTCCGAGCGAATAGGCAAAACACAGACCGGTGAGAAGCCCGAGGAGGATGTAGAGTACCGAGTTCGAAAAAAAGACGGCCACCTAATATGGGGTCTCCTGAATACGACACTCCGAAGGAAAGATGGAAAAATTGTTGGGGCCACGGTGGTGGCTCATGATATCACTGCGCGTAAGAGAGCGGAAGAGTTGTTTCATTTATCCGAACTGAAATATCGCAGACTTTTTGAAGCAGCCAAAGATGGAATATTGATACTGGATTTTGAGACAGGATTGATTGTAGATGCTAATCCATTTTTGCTCGATTTGCTCGGATTCTCTAGTGCTGATCTTTTAACAAAGCATCTATGGGATTTGGGTATTTTTAAAGATATAGCGGCCTCAAAAGAGGCATATACGGAATTGCAGAATAAAGAAATTATTCGTTATGAAAACTTGCCGCTTGAAACGAAAGATGGAAAGAAGAGGTCGGTGGAATTCGTCAGCAATGTTTATTTAGTTGATGATAAAAAAGTCATTCAATGTAATATTCGTGATATTACCGAGCGGAAAATGGCCGAAGAGGATCGAGAACGGCTGTTGACCGAATTAAAACAACATGCGGAGCAAATGGCTCTCGCGAATCAGGAATTAGAGGCCTTTTCCTACTCGGTATCCCATGATTTGCGGAATCCTTTGAACGCCATTATTACCAATACCGAAGTTTTGGCCGAAGAAGTCGGAGCAAAACCGGGAACAGATATGCATACCGCCATGACGCACATTACTCAATCCGCTAAACGCATGGCGCATGTGATTACTGATTTGCTGACACTATCCGGGATATCGCGCCGGAAAATAGAGCTCCAAAAGGTTGATTTGAGCGAGATGGCTCAAGAATTCTTTTCAGAATTAAAAGCCTCCAATCCGCAACGCGAAGTGCAAATTAAAATCCAGCCCGAGCTAACGTTAAATGCGGATCCCGGGCTTCTTAAGATTCTTGTGGAGAATCTTCTCCGCAACGCATGGAAATTCACCTCGCAAAGAAAAGTTGCCAGCATCGAACTTGGTTCGTTGGAGAAGGACGGGAATCAGTATTATTTTATCCGTGATAATGGCGTGGGATTTGACATGAAAGAATCCGACAAACTATTCAAACCCTATAAACGGCTGCATTCTACACAGGAATACAAGGGAACTGGAATAGGCCTCGCGATAGCCAAACGAGTCGTTGAAAAGCATGGCGGCGCAATTTGGGCCGAAAGTGAAAAAGAAAAGGGTGCAACGTTTTATTTCCGGTTTGCTTAAACGGATCGGTTTCCGGCTATTTTTTAGGTGTCCCTCAATTTTCAGGTCTACATCAGGTCTCCACCTTTTTCGGTAACAAACGGAGTCTGCTGGTAGCAAATGGTAACAGATAGAATAAGGAAAAGGACTGTTTTTGGGCGAATAGAAATTCGCAATGACGAGGCCGGGGGTTCGACTCCCCTCAGCTCCATTTTTTTTCCTCAGCAAACATTTAGTCTACATCGATCAAACTTTTTCATCGGTCAATATATTATGAATCAGTAATATGAGCGAGTTTTTTTTGTCACATATTGATATTCGAATATGGGTATATGTACTTTATACTTTATGAAAGGAAGAGAAAGTGGAATGCCAGAATTAGACTACTGGCAAACTTTTTTTGATGCACAAAGCATCCTTCGTAGCTTGGTGCGGCTGGATAAACCTAGTAAAATACTGGAATTCGGCTCTGGATATGGAACCTTCACTCTCCCGCTTGTCCATGCAGGACATTCTGTAATTGGACTAGATATTGAAGAAGATCTTGTCTCTAACTTGCAGCTAAAGGCAGATACTGAAGGTTTTAAGAATCTAAAAGTACAAGTACGTGATTTTATAGCGGATGGTACTGGAGAAGAGGATGGTAGCATCGACCATGTACTGCTCTACAACATCCTCCATATCGAAGAACCCATAGTGATTCTCAAGGAAACCTTGCGTATTCTAAAGAATGGAGGATCGGCATCCATCATACACTGGCGTAAAGATATTCCAACACCTAGAGGTCCATCGCTGGAAATAAGACCATCTGCTGAACAATGCAAATATTGGGCGCTTAAGGCTGGTTTTAATAAAACAGAAGATATTCTGTTAGGAAATTCAGCACCTTATCATTATGGAATTATACTTTACAAAATTTAAAGGAAGGAGAAATAAAATGAGTACTTTATTTATTCTAAACCGACAACCTTATGACAGTACTGATGTTACTTGGAATGCACTACGACTGGCTACTAAACTCAAGGAAAACAAACAGGATATTCGTATTTTTCTTATGAACGATTCTGTAGATCTTGCCAGAGAAGGCTGCACACCCCCTATAGGTTACGATCAAGATCTCAAAGCAATGCTAAAGAATCTTATCAATCTTGGTGTTCCAGTCGAGGTCTGTGGAACTTGTATGGCACGCTGTGGTATCCACAAGAATGAACCATATTATCAAGGTGCCAATAAATCCACTATGGTAAAATTAGCAGAATGGGTTCAAGAATGCGAAAAAGTGCTGACATTTTAAGCAAAGAAAAATTAAGGGATCACGCCAATCTGCTTAAACTACTTGCACACCCTACTCGTTTGGCAATATTAAATTCATTGATTCCAGGTCCCAAGTGTGTTACGGATGTATGTGAACTTTGCGAAGCTTCACAACCGAATGTGTCGCAACACCTTGCATTATTGCGACACGAGAGTATCGTCAAATACTATGATGAAGGGAAGTCTCGTTGTTACTTCCTATCTCAGCCAAACAAAATGAAAAATATCTTCACTTCTCTGATGCAGGATGAAAGTGAAAGCCACCCTGATTGTTGTAAAAAGTAGTAGGCGTTTACTTCCTGGTTAACATCGCTTCACATGGTTAACATCTCGTGAACATCTTTCATGGTATCTAATGGGATTCCCCAGCACCAAATGGGAACAAATAGAAGATGAAAATTGTGACTTCCTGATTGCGATTGCATGTGTAAGTCATTATATTTTCACACGGTACGAATGTTAAAACAAGAAAAAATGGCGTAGAGCAATCGTATAGTTCGCAATGACGAGGCCGGGGGTTCAACTCCCTTAAGCTCCATTTTTATTCGCACCCCATTGGCGCTTTTAAAATATGGGCGGCTTTTCGGTTCTTCCCCAAGGCTAAATCGCATGAGATACATTATAACCATTTGTCTTGTCTCCGCTGTTTTTACTCTATTGTCATGCAATGAGGAAACAATGCGGTATTCACCGGTATCTCCATTCGATGCGGGGCGGTATCTGGGGACTTGGTATGAAATTGCGCGGCTTCCCACCTCTTTCGAAAAAGATATGACCAACGTTACGGCAACCTATTCTCTCAAAGAAAACGGCAAGATTAAGGTAGACAATCAGGGCTTGAAGAATGGAATACGGAAAAAAGCTGTTGGAAAAGCCTTTTTAGCGGGAGCGGCGAACGAGGGCTTCCTGAAAGTTTCATTTTTCGGCCCTTTTTACGCGAACTATTTCATCGTTGATTTAGATGAGAACTATTCATATGCAATGGTTGCAAGTTCGCCGGATTATCTATGGATATTGTCAAGAAAGCCTGGCTTGGACAAAGATATTCTGAACGGACTTCTTGAAAAAGCGAAGAGATTGGGTTTCGACACGAGCAAGCTCTATTTTACTCCTCAGAAAGATTAATCCTACCTACGGCGAGTATTTTGTAGGCGATACAGCCGGTTTTTTATTTCATTTCAATAAGAGACGTGTAATCCACCGGAAAATCAAATGAATGATATCATCCACACCGACAGGCTGACCAAATGTTTCGGCGGAGTGACTGCCGTCAATTCCATTTCGCTGAATGTGAGGAAAGGTGAAATCTATGGTTTCCTGGGCTTGAATGGGGCGGGGAAGACAGCCATAACCGCGGTAATGGAAAAGCTTCGGATCTGCAGGGATAAGTGGAAGTCAGGGAACTTCTCCTTGACCTTGCTCTGAATAAAGGGGTCACGATCTTCGTTTCAAGCCATATTCTGAACGAGATTTCCAAAATTGCGACAAGGATAGGCATAATTCATAATTCCGCACTCATTCAGGAAATGGATATCGCCCGGTTGCAAGAACGAAGGATTAAGCGGCTTGTACTCAAAACCGTTGATAATGAAAACGCCCGAATCGCCCTTGCCGCCGAAGAGTACAACACTACCGTCTCCACTAATGGCAATCTTATCTTACCTGATGAAAAGGCGCTCTGTTATTCGCAATCGCGTTCGTATTTGCCATTCTTGCAGGGAAAATAATTAATCTTCCCGGTTGGTCTTTTGGGCAAGCCACGGAGGCCCTTTTTGTTTTATCAAAAGTTTCGATCATGGCGGTGTTCTTGAATACAACGGTAGCACTTGTGGCAAGCTGTACACGGGGTTATATGGCTGCTCTGGGACTTACCATATTTGCAATGGTAATGGTGAATTTCACTATGGTTCTTGGCTTCGGGCAATATTATCCGTGGGCTATCGTAATGCTGTACGCCGCAAAAGGAGTTGCAGGAGCCCAGCTGGGCGCAATAAGCTGGGCTATAGTTTCCCTTACAGGAATTATTGGTTTGTTCGGAACGATTGCATGGTGGCGATATGCTGATCAAGTATAAATGGGTAGCCTTCAATCAAGAAAGGTTTCTGGCAAAGACCCCGGGAAAATATTGGAGTAAATCTGGTTTAGGTGTCCCTCGATTTTCAGGTCTACATCAGGTCTCCACTTTTTCGGTAATAAACTATATCTTGCGAACAAGTTTTGTTAATTGTATGTTTCCTGTAATATTTCCAGGAAATATACATGCCTCCAAAGCCTAAAAAAGCGGCAGCCCAGCTTTATTCCATCGCCGAATCCCAGCAGGGCTATTTTACCGCGGCGCAAGGCATTGAAGCGGGATTTGCGGATTACCTCCATCCTTATCATGTCCGTACCGGCGAATGGGAGCGCGTGTACCGTGGCATTTATCGGCTCTCTAAGTATCCCTGTTCCATGGATTCTCATTATGTTGTTTGGAGCCTTTGGTCACGTAATAGGGAA
>Ga0156536_1216_pt1 | contig 19983 bp, 17 predicted proteins | sample RifOxyB2_FD_111931 | JGI IMG/M metagenome (GOLD analysis project Ga0156536, IMG submission 111931) | Elusimicrobia bacterium RIFOXYB2_FULL_49_7 | reverse complement strand
CAGAGTGGTGCAGTAGGGGGATGGTTCATCCCCGCGCGTGCGGGGAACAGGATTGCCGAATTATTCTGTATTGATAATCATGGGGTTCATCCCCGCGCGTGCGGGGAACAGGGGGCCGCTCCCCCCGTGCTATAAATATAACACGGTTCATCCCCGCGCGTGCGGGGAACAGGTTGATGTGTTGAAATATAGATCAGACGGTAGCGGTTCATCCCCGCGCGTGCGGGGAACAGTCTTCCATCGGAATGTCTATCCCGGAAAGAGCCGGTTCATCCCCGCGCGTGCGGGGAACAGGTTTTTGGAACGGTGTAATCACGACAATCACACGGTTCATCCCCGCGCGTGCGGGGAACAGAAACGGCGAACAAAAAAGAGGAACAGGCGCAACGGTTCATCCCCGCGCGTGCGGGGAACAGGACTTAACGCGCCAAAGCGACCCACATGCGTCCGGTTCATCCCCGCGCGTGCGGGGAACAGTATTCAGAGCGTTATCGCTTGGATGAATGAACCGGTTCATCCCCGCGCGTGCGGGGAACAGGTTGTCTCAAATAAGTTCTTTTCCTTTCCGTGCGGTTCATCCCCGCGCGTGCGGGGAACAGGTGATAATGATCGCCAGGGCTTTTGCTCCAGACGGTTCATCCCCGCGCGTGCGGGGAACAGCTTGTCTGAATAAACTCCGGCAGCTTGGTCCGCGGTTCATCCCCGCGCGTGCGGGGAACAGATAGAGATCGCCCACCGCATAACCACACCGCACGGTTCATCCCCGCGCGTGCGGGGAACAGTTTGGAAGGATGTCAACTGCGAAACCTGCGATCGGTTCATCCCCGCGCGTGCGGGGAACAGTCAATAATGCCGGTTTTCTCTACGTTAGACATCGGTTCATCCCCGCGCGTGCGGGGAACAGTAGGGCAAGCGCGGAACGAAAGGCGCTTTCGTCGGTTCATCCCCGCGCGTGCGGGGAACAGTCTTCCGTTGTCCACCCGGATCGCCCACAGAGCGGTTCATCCCCGCGCGTGCGGGGAACAGTGTCATTGTGACAAGTTCTGAAAGCGCCCTGACGGTTCATCCCCGCGCGTGCGGGGAACAGGTTCCGCCGCCAGTCGGGTCCCCCGCAACAACCGGTTCATCCCCGCGCGTGCGGGGAACAGTCCATCGGCTCAGCATTATCGCGGAAAGATGTCGGTTCATCCCCGCGCGTGCGGGGAACAGTTTCCCTCCGCAAAATGGACAATCTGTTAATTCGGTTCATCCCCGCGCGTGCGGGGAACAGTTACGATTCGATATACGCAACTGACCTGAAAACGGTTCATCCCCGCGCGTGCGGGGAACAGCCTCGCAAGTATAAGACCGGAAAATCTTTCCACGGTTCATCCCCGCGCGTGCGGGGAACAGGGCCTTGGCGTGAGTACCTGTTCTTAATATCGCGGTTCATCCCCGCGCGTGCGGGGAACAGTCATTCAATACTCCATAAGCAAGAGCATTTACCGGTTCATCCCCGCGCGTGCGGGGAACAGATAATGTCGACGGTTCGGATCTTGAGACGGACCGGTTCATCCCCGCGCGTGCGGGGAACAGTTTGACGGAAGAGTTAATTTGCCGTGTGGATACGGTTCATCCCCGCGCGTGCGGGGAACAGCACGTCAACATCAAGGGAGAATGATCCGGTAACGGTTCATCCCCGCGCGTGCGGGGAACAGTAACCCCATCGTCAATTGATTTTCCGTCAACGCGGTTCATCCCCGCGCGTGCGGGGAACAGTTTGACGGAAGAGTTAATTTGCCGTGTGGATACGGTTCATCCCCGCGCGTGCGGGGAACAGTTGCGGGACGTTGCTGGTAAAAGCCTTGAGGACGGTTCATCCCCGCGCGTGCGGGGAACAGGGGACGATCTCGTAGAAAAGGTTGGCGATCAACGGTTCATCCCCGCGCGTGCGGGGAACAGGTTCCGGTTACTCTTTGAGCAATATCTAAAACCGGTTCATCCCCGCGCGTGCGGGGAACAGGCAATGGGCGACAGTTTTGCAAGCTCGTCAGCCGGTTCATCCCCGCGCGTGCGGGGAACAGGTGTCGATAATATTTTGTGACATAGCGGCGGCCGGTTCATCCCCGCGCGTGCGGGGAACAGCACATGTTGCCATTTTCTTTCCCTTCTGGTTGCGGTTCATCCCCGCGCGTGCGGGGAACAGTACGGAGGAAGAATGAAAAAAAAATCGAGCACCGGTTCATCCCCGCGCGTGCGGGGAACAGTCTCTTTAGATGGCTGTTCTATGTGAGACTTACGGTTCATCCCCGCGCGTGCGGGGAACAGCCTAATTCCTATTTACTTTATTTTAAACTACTTACGACCACCATAAAAAAGCTACCAATAAATTAACCTACCCAAAGATGTCAAAGAACATACCAATTTAACTCAATTATCATCTGGACAGCCGGATATGAGTCGGTAATCATCAAAAATGTACGCAAAAATTGAATATCTTTTCGACACAGACTCTAACTCTCCAAAAGTGAATCAATTTTAATCTTTTTCTGTATTGCGGCAAGAACTATTTTGGCACAGGCCAACGCATCGGAACAGGCATCATGATGTTTCAATTCTATTTTAAGCATACGGCACACATCGGGCAACTTCGTCGGAAAAATATTCCATGTGTGTCGCGCCAGTTTCACCGTACAAAGATAAGGATGTGTCGTTTTTTTGATACACGCTGTTTTACAACAAGCTTCCATGACACTACGATCAAATTTTGCATTATGTGCCGCAATAAATGAGACCCATTTTAGCATTTTATTAATCTCTGGCCAATGACCCTTGAAATCCGGCATTCCCGAGACATCCGACCAGGAAATACCATGCAAATCGGTAAAGATAATATTTTTCCTGGGCGGCCGAATCATGAATTGTTTCTGTTCTGCAATCTGGAGTCTGTTAATCAAAACAATAGAAAGGGCGCAAGCACTGTCTCGGCCGTAATCTGCGGTCTCAAAATCCAGAGCAACAAAACAGCCGCCTAAATCAGTCTCTTTACTTTTTTTCATTATCCTCTACGAGAAAAGATACCAGCTTTAATCCATCCATCTCAACCGGAATCCGTCGGTTTTTTCCAAGAGTCAGAAAATCAAATCCTGATTCAGTATTAGCGGTCCAGGCCATGACCGCATTACCATCCATGCAATATGCCCCCACTTGTTCCCATAGCATTTCGCGCACCTTTCTCGAGACGTCACCAAGATACACACCTGCCCGTACTTCTATAAGATAAACTGCTAATCGTCCGCGAAGCCTGGAAGGTACACTTTCAAGTACGATGACCAGCATCTGCAATTCCTTCTTTATTTGGAATGGCCACAGGTACCGCCTCTTCGTGCGGTTCCGGCTTTTCAATACCCCCCGCAGCTAAAACTTCCTCTATCAAAGGGATGATACGTTCCAGTATCCTTGTGCTGCGAAATATATCGCGACAAGCCAAACGAACTTTTCTTTCCAGATCATCTGTTTCCTTTGCAGCAATTCGAAATGCCGCAGGAACAACGGTTTCAAATTTTACAATATCAGCCATATCATACACAAACGAAAGCGGCTTTCCCGTATGTAAAAAGCCGATGGCTGGTGCATATCCGGCTGCCAATATCGCCGCTTCCGTTATCCCATATAGGCAGGCCGTCGCTCCGCTCAGACACTTGTTAGGAACGTCACTGCCATCCCATTGGTCGGGATCGTAGTTCCTTCGTTTCCATGAAACACCATATTTTTGCGCTAATAGCTCATACATTTTCCTAACCCTGGCTCCCTCAATCCCCCGAAGCTGCTCAATACTTCTTCGTTCGGGCGGTTCCTCTCCAAATCGTATGGCATACATTTTCCGGATAACTTTAAGTCGCAAATCATCATCTAAAGCGAGTTTAGCCTGATACAATAGCCGATCTGCACGCGCACCTCCGGGCTGACCCGAAGAATAAACACGGACACCCGCTTCCCCTGTCCAAATAAGCAGACACCCTACTCTGGCCGCTAAAACCACTGCCGCATGAGAAACGCGCGTCCCTGGCTGTAACAAAAGACAAGCAATTGTACCAACAGGTATATGAGTCCGAACACCCTTTTTATCTACTAAAACAAAAGCGCCGTCAATCACATCCAGCTCTCCATATTCTAAAAAGAGCATGGAAACACGTTCCTTCATCATAACTGGCTTGGGGGGCGGCAAGCCCGGCATTGTCATTTAATCAGCTTTCTCATCTTTTTTTCCGGAAATTCATTATAATTTACCCGGGAAACCACTTTCCGGCCGGATCGTTTCTCCAGTTCTTTCCGCGCATTCCCGGCGATTGTGCCGCCTTCTTTAGCCGCTTTTTTATTCGGTTCAAATCCAACTACGTCTTTCTTTCTTGCGATTTCCGTTGTGGCGGCTTCGCCCAACATTGTGAAAATCAATTCAAGGTCGGTCATGTGATCGCGTAGGTTATTGGTTGGCTTATCCAGGCCTTTATGCTTTTTGTATTCCTCTGGGGTCAGACCAAAGGCGGCTTTGCTGATTTCGGAGGTGAGAATTGAATATTCGTTTTCTCCGGCAATGCCGCGTTGTTTCCATTCATCGGTCAGACCTTTCCGGACTTCCACACTCCGTATCCGGGTTTCGATCCATTCGTCACTGTACCCTTTGGCTTGGTAAGTGGCGCGCATCCGTTTCATGGCCAGTTCAGGATTTTCAATTTCCTGAACACGCTCATACCCCACTTTGGCCAACCAGCGTTTGAAGGGTTCGGCCTTCGGTGAAGGGATGGATTGAATAATGCGGAAAACACCTTCCGTATTAGCGCAATCTGTTTCACGGAGTCTACCGTCTGGTGCGGTTAGTTTCAACCCGTGACAAATTGTCACGACTTCACTACCTTCCTCTGTGAGCCGCTGTTTCAACTTCCTCCAATAGGCACCTGGATCAAGACTGTTCGTCAAAGAGCCACAAATATCCGCAATAGAAAAACACCATTCATCATTATGCCAGATTCGTCTGATGTTCTTGCTTTCGAAGACGATGACTTTGCTTGGTTCCATTGTCAATAGTCCCTCACTCATGTTTTATACCGGTTTAACCAGCAGCAGGCCACAGCCGAAGGCCTTGGCCGGGCCGATACCAAAGAAAAGAATTTTCTTGAATTTATCCGGGTCGGAAACAGTCAGATTGCCTGAAAAATCGATACTGCTGAATCGAATTCTATTGTTGCCCTTTTTCCGCAATAAATGTTGTTGATAGGCATAAACATCCAACCACGGTTTTTCTTTCGATGTTTCGACAATGAAACCATTGAAAGCGGATTTATTAATCAGCCATTTGGCCGCAGCGCATTGCATTCTTTTCTGAATTTCGATTTTATCGATTACTCCTTCCCGGCACCCTTTTAATTTTGCATCCATAAGGACATCATGCTTAACAGAACGCTCTTTTCCTTCGGTACTTCTTGCAACCACTGGGTTTGCTCGTAAATCAAACAAAAGACGCGTTCCCTTCTTCAAAACAGGCTCGTATTCCTTCGATTCAACTCTTAGAAAGCCGGATATGGTCTCCGGTTTGCGTTGTGAAACGACATAAAATAATGGAAGTGCCCGCCGCGTTTCTTCGAATGCGAGTTGTTCCTTTTCAAACTCCTGCCGGAAAAGAAAATCCCGTTTCTCACCAGGACTACCCGGAAATAATGTCCAAAGAAGTTGATGTATGGCATAAACATTGCCCTGAAGTATTCTAAGCAACTGAATCTGCGCAAGACTTCCCGGCTCAATTCGTATACGGGAGAAAAACATCATGCCCCCCTTTCTTCACGCACATGTACCTGCATAGGGGCGAACTGCCACCGTCTCCGATTCAACGACCGTTCATATCTTTCAATCGTTTGTTGCGGCTGCATATCACCGGCCTCGCCATCCCAATAATATCTTACTACCCTATCGGGAATAAAAATGCCCGTTATATCTCGTTTTCTGTCCCTTGTTTCAACTATCGGTGGAAAAGAAAAACGATTCAACGCTGCATGGAATCCATCTGTTTCAATAATTTGGGGATGCAATGGTAAGGAAAGAGGGCAGGATTTCCGGCCAAGATACAAGACATACTTTGGCCTGAGCAAGGCATTCAGGATTTCCGGTAACGCATAAGGTGCATCCAAAGTTGGGCAAATCGCAATTAAAGTCAGGGCATCGCACCTATATTCACGTGAAGAAAGAATAGTTTTTAAACGATTATCTTTTCGGCAGCCGCCCACTACTATTTCATCTCGTCTTGTAGAATATGAAAATTTACCTATACTATCCGGAACCTGGACCGTATGATAGTCTTTCAATAGGAATCCGGGATTTATAACGCTTGCTGCAACTTGATAGCCATGCGTTAAATTATCCAGACGATCCTGCTCATCCCGTCTTATTCCGATAGCCGCCGCGATAATCCCGAGTATGGCAGCCTTCCCGGGAAAAGACGAACTCCGCCGGGTTTCCCCCACGGCAATTTCGCCCCAAGCGGCCATGGGTCCATAAAGTCTGAAAACAAGATATTTCCCCATTCTTACCTCACTTGGTGACAAATTCAAGCAATTCCTTCATCGTACCTTCTCCAGTTATGGCATTAAGCGAATAACGGAAATCGGCGCAGGAGCCATAGACCTTATCCATGTTTTCCTGATGCTTCTTAATGGCCGCAATGGAGTCGTCATCGTATTTCCGGCTTTCAATTGGTTTGAGAAATGCGACTGATAAGGACCTGGGCTGCTGTTCGCCCTTCTCCGCAAGGACGTACGAGGCGTAAGCCCTGCTCGCGTGGCTGTTTTGCATTCCCGTTGGCGAAACCTTGATGGCGGTTTCGGTCAATGCGGAGATTGTTTGGGCGGCAAGCTTTTTATTGTCCCCAAGATTTTCGATAAGCAAATCCTTGTTTATACAGATGTATGTATAGAATAGTGCTGCCGCAAATCCCCTTTCTCCGATATGCGCGGCGCCTGCATCTTCCTCATGCTTATTGAGATCATCAACAGCGGTAAAATAATCATCCTCGATAACGACCGGATGAACGCTGATGGCGTGGGAAACCTGACAGGCGGCGTCTTCGCCAAACTCAACAATGCTGACATCTCGTGAATTCTTTGTAAGCATCCTGCCAAAAAGTGCAATATCAACCGCTTTTTCAGGTTTTCGCATCAATTCTAATTCTTCCAGTTTCGGCGCTCGTTTTTCTGATATACATTTGTCTACAAGATCCATCACCGCATCCCATTCTCCCGGAGAGATATGCGCCAACTGCTCGATTTCAAGAGTTAAAAGGGGGTTTTTATCAGACTCTTTCCCTTTTTTCTTTTTTGTTTCCTTTTCTTCGGCAGCATCTGCATTGCCGCTATCCTTCCCCTTCAGTTTTCCGAACACCCCCGCAATACTCTTAGCCCATTCAATGGCTTCTTTTTCGGCAACTTTCCCCTCTGTGAATTTCTTGTAAATTTCGATTCCAAGTTTTTTTGTCCTTGTTCCGAGATGTCCGTCAATAGCAGATTTAAACATTTCCGACGTTCTCCAGGCCCTTTTAAGGCTCTGTGAAGAAATCCTCAGCCTATCAACGCCGCCCATTTTAGCGGTTTTCGGTCGCCCCATATCATCACGGTTAAGATTGGCCGGCGGATAGGAAGTGAGAAGATGTAGTTGGATGAACTGGCTCATAAAGAGTCCTTTCGTTTAATGGTTATTTGTTTAATGTTTTAGATACCGGTATAGCCTGGAAATAATCCAAACCCCAACGGACAAGAATCCGTTTACGAGGATCGTTATCAACTTCTCCATCCAGCATTTCGCTTGTCCAATGAAAAATGCTGTCGGTAATTGAAATAATGTTTGCCTTTTTCCCCAGCAATCGAACACCGCGTACCATGCGAATGTATAATTCGTCAAGTGTACGGCTCTTCTGAAGCTGGGAAAAACGTAATTCGCTCATCTGTGGTTTGTCTTTGTTTTTTTCTCCGGGTGTTGCGCATTGAGCGGCAAAACTATTTGTCTGATCGTTCGTTTCAACGTGAGACAGGATGCCGGCAACGGTAGCCAGCCCAAGAAGGCGGGGTTCCTGAGTCCACCATCCCGCGAGTTCAAAACAAAGGTAGCGAAAACCTTGCGATAACAAAACATCTGCGGGATTTTCTGCCCGCCGCAATTCCGCCCGCCAGCCAGGATTGTTTCTTAAAGAAGCCCACCAGCCGCGGAGCTTCTGGTGATCTTCTTCGCTCCAGAAAGCGTAATAACGCTGTCCGGGCTTTCGGCCGTCTTTGATCTCTGTCGAAGCGACCGTTTCAATGGTTTCACTCATGCAGCCTCCTTGAGTGCGTTTATGGATTTTGTTTTATCACTTCTTATAATTGCTGAAAGCGCTTTTGCGGCAAGTGCAATACGTTTCATATTTCGCGGTTCATCGGTCGCATTAAGGGCAAAGTGATCGAAGAGTTTTTCAGCAGCGGAGATGATGGTATTTCGCCATTCTGCGCGGATTAGATCTGTGGATTTGCCGATTTCTATGCTGGCGCGGATTTGTTCGGCGATCAAGTAGAAGGCAGATTCTGTGAATTCCCAAAAAGAATTTGAAATAAAAAAAGTATCACCTTTTGCCTCTTTAGGCCTTGAGAACCATGCTGCCTTGACCTGTTCCCGCAATAGTTTAGAAATGTCTTCCGCTGCAGCTATTAACTTGGTAATTTCTTCAATAAATACTGGTTTTTTCTCTTTAGACAGGGTGATAATAGGCATTGTATGTTCAAACCAACAACGAGCCTTCATTTGTTTCATGTCATGCCCAAAACACCAAATCCGAGAATGTAGAACATTTTCTATTCTAAAAACCTTGTGTTCGATAAACGAACGAACTACCAATGCCGCCGATTCGTTATCATCATTGCCGAAAGTTAGAGAAAGCCAGTTTGGATAAGATGAACACCCTTGTTTCCCTTTAATCGCAATTAGACTAACGCTGCCATCCTTTTCCTTTTGATGTCGATAAGGACTCAGCACATGTTCCCAAGTTCCACCATAACAAACGCCATAGCATTCCATATTAAATCCTGCAATTTCTTGACCCTTCGAACCACAAATATCACATATTTGATCCTTGCGCCCCTTTACCAACCGGATTCTTCTTGGGAGTCCCCAATACATTTGCAGTTCATCTACATCTTTCGGATATGTTTTCACATCTTTTATACTGATTCTTGTTGGTGCCATCCATGGGAAAATCGTCGCCTGTGGTTTAGTTGATGAATTAGAAAATCTTTCACTACGAGTTAAAATATTCAGCCAAATCTTTTTCCATAATAAAATGTTAGTATCTTCAAGTGAAATAATGGTTGTAAGAGGCCCCCCCCCCCGCATTCCTGTGCGATGGCCGCGTCCACCCTCAGGCGCATTTGTTTGCAAATAAAACAATGCTGTTGCTACACAATTTTGGCATAAAACATTAATCGAGGAATGTTTCACAAAGTACTCAGGATTTCCTGCAATCTCGAACAATAACTGATTTGCATGAATTGGCTTCTCCTCTGTTTTCATTTCGTAATCCTGCATAAACGCTGGCCTATTCTCTGGATCCAACTGAAACGCTTCAGAAAACTTCTCAAACGCTTTTCTCAGTTCTTCACACTTTGGCACTTTCTTCCATTTTTGCTCCCACTCATTATCATCTTCTGGCGCATAAACCGTCTGCACAAGCCCGATAAGAAACTGATATAAAGCACCCCGGAAATCCGGGCGTGGGGCAGCAATATCTACCACAGGATTAGCCGACATTCCTATTTCCCACGGTGCGATGGTATCGGGGGTACCGTCGGCGCGTTTTACAGGTATCCATTTATCTTTGACTAAATTCACCTATTCCTCCTCTTTTAAAGACGCGCCCCATCCATAGCGGGGGCTGTAATATTCACATATTGGTTTGTTTGACGAAAAAGCTTCCATGGATCGTTCGGTTACAATAACAATCTCGCTATATTTCAATCTGGGCCGCTTCTTTTTCAAATCCTCTACCGCTGCCATATACTTTTGTGTCAATGAATAGCCAATACGGTTCCATGCAGCGAGAGATACTGATAAAGTACTCCAGTCCCATGCGTACTCTTTAAGATCGGCATAGGGCAAAATAACGCCGTTCCGAAATACGGAAAGCGCTATTTCACGACTTTCTTCTGTAAGTCTGGTCTGTATTTTATCATCTTCATTCCATTGATCGATCTTCGCCGAATTCCGACAATATCCATTTTTAAGGATAAGCGCGTTCAGATGTCCCATGCTTTCTTGCGCTTGTTTTTGTCCCTGTGCACATATTGTTGCTGACTGCAACCCTTCCGGAATGCCTGCATCCGCAGTTTCGCCATATACCGACTCAATGAGAATTCGAGCATCGCTTGGCATGGTCCATCCGCCTGTTTCTGATTTTTCCCTAAGAATCTTTTGCGTGAGCCATAAACGACCAGTGTGTTTATAAACAGCGGCAGTCCCTTTGAATTCATCACTCAGCCATGAATCGTCTGGTTGTGATGAAAATTCCGGCGCAAAAATTGCAATCGCTGGCGACAATCGTTCATCCTGTGCTTGTGGAGTTTTTATAACTTTGCCGTCTTTATCACGCACGTGACGATGAATCCGACCGGCGCGCTGGATCAATAAATCGATAGGTGCGAGGTCGGAAATCATGCTGTCAAAATCAAGATCAAGTGACTGTTCAACAACCTGAGTGGCGATAAGAATTCGGCTTTCTCGTTCACGTGGCCCAGAATCTTTACCGAAATTATGGCAGACATCATTTTCAATCCGCGACCTGTCTATCATGGCAAATCGGCTGTGGAATAAATCGATTTTATCAGGCGCAATACCTCGCTTTAACAATTCATCAAAGGCTTTTCTGGCATCTTCAACCGTGTTCCGAATCCAGCATACGCATTGTCCGCCCGATGCGTCTTGAATGATTTTGTCAAATACCTTTTCCTTATCATGAATAAAAACAACCTCCATTCTACTTACTTTTTTTAGTCCCGTTTCTATGTGATTACGCCAAACATGTATGTCTGAGGATGAAACCTGCGTAACAAGAGGGAAACTGTTATCGTCTTGTTTGTTTTCAGATTCCGGGGTGTCTAATCCTGTCCGAAACGCTGAAATGAGTTTATGACGGATTTGCTGGGGTATGGTAGCGGACAATAATATCGCTGACCCGCCATTCCGCGCATGGGCTTCAAGCAAAACCCCAAGCAGATGTTCAACATATGCATCATAGGCATGTACTTCGTCCACGATAAGAATTTTACGGTATAACCCTGCAAGCCGAAGAGATTGATGCCTGGCAGGCAAAACACCCAAAATAGCTTGGTCTATGGTCCCGACACCAATATCGGCCAGTAACGCTTTTTTGCGGTTATCCGCAATCCATTCATTGCAATAGGATCTTGCGTTTTCTTCCTTGCCATAAACCGCATCGTCGGTTTGTTCCGTTAGCCCGATGGATTTCTGGAATCGTTGGGAAAGATGACGCATACCGTGGGAAAGGACCAGTGAAGGTTTTTCCTCTTCTGCATATAAGCGCTCATAGGCCTTTTGCAGCCGTTCATACATTGCGTTAGCCGTTGCCATGGTGGGAAGGCCAATATAAAGACCATCCGCATCTCCTGCACCCATCATCCTTTGAGCAAGAATTAATGCCGCTTCGGTTTTACCGGTTCCTGTTACATCTTCGATAATCCAGAGCTTAGGCCCAGGTTTAATCCTGGTTTCCATGGCATGCTTCTGTAGTGGTGTAGGGATTGATATATCGGGGAATAAATCCTTCATACCAGAAAAAGACCGCACGGTTTTATTTCTCCATTCGACAACTTTAACAGCTTCAGTTGCCCGAGGTAGAGCATAATCCTGCCAGTATTCCGCGAGCGTTAAAGGTTCTTTACATGGATACGAAAACACCTTCGAGTCGGAACCAACCCAATCGGCTAATACCGCCAAACCAGCAAATTGCCATGAGGCATATTTGATCTTTTGTTTAGCAGTTTTATCCATCTCCGGCAAGAATGGTAAGGATTGAAGTATTGATAAGGATTCAAAAGTGTATTCTGACGCGGCATCAATATCGGTCTGGTCAAAAAAGCTTATCGTTCTTAGCGGGGCATTTCCATGCCGTGTAGATTCTTTTGGGGGAATGCCATGGTGCCCGAATCCGGCTTTAATGAGCATATCGAGAATATTTGCAAAATTATCATTCCTTTTTGCCATCTCATTTCTTATCACTTCTCGCCATAATACATATCCTAATGTATCGTGTCGCTCTTCATACCGTTTCGATTTTTTTTCGGGGAACAATTTCTTAAACAGTTCTGCTATCAAAGCTTGAAATGATGTGGAAAATTTACCCAAATCGTGCAAAAGCAATTTTGATACAAATAAAATTTGAACAGTTTCCGGAGTAAGACCGGTCTGAAAAGAAATATCTGCGCTCCTGCGTGTACCGGGTTGCAAAATATGTTTTCCCACTGCTGCCACATCCAAGCAATGATAGGCAAGCGGATGGTATTCATACTTACCAACCTCATTTTCCCGTGCTTTTCCCCAGTATTGGAAGTACGATTTTAATTTATTTTCCAACTTTGTTATCCTTTTTCAGGCTTCTGGCTTTTATCTTACCTCAGCCCCTTCTTCCTCCACCCCCACTTGCCCGCTGCCTCGCCCATACAGAAGGTGAACGCAGTGTCCTTATTGAGAAATGTCACATCTCCCGCTTCGATCTTTTCACGATTCTTCTCTTCCAACAATGCGATAAGTGGGCGGCAACGACGGCTTGACAAATCCGCGAGAAAGTCTGTAAGATCAGTGGACATAACCATTAAGCTGCCATAGTTTTCTGCAAGCTCCTCTTTTTTGTCGTCATTAAGAACCGCTTGACAAAGCAGTGCCCAAAGCAAATTGCGCGCCTTCTTGAGATACCAGTATTTTGTCGGCCCCTTATCGACAATCTCTTTGATAAGTCGATTAAGACGGAACTGTATTTTATAACACAGAACGATATGTCGGAAATCGGCTTTCAATCGGGTGGGGTTAAATACTTTCTCGTATAATTCATCCTCTTCGAACACATCCCTCATGATGCCCAGAAGCTTAAGCTCGCCTTCCGAGGCAAGGAAGGTTTGAGCCAGTTTAAGTAACTTGATTTCTTTTTTCTCGGTAATACCTTCTTCTGCTTCCGAATCAATATCAACAAATGCATTCTTTTGGCGCTCATAATAAATGCCTAATTCATTCCGAAATTTATCTTGCAGTAATAGCTGTATTTCGTCATTAGCATGGAGATCCCAGGGCATTACAGGATTTTGCCGGTTATTGTTAATCGTAACGGTGGTGATAAAGGGAGGTTCCGCATTTGTGATGAATTTGCAAAGAACGCGGATAGATTCCATCGAATGGCGGAATTGCTCGTAATCAGGATTCTCGACAGTAAGGTTGTTTTCCATACAGAATGAACCGAAGGTCGTCACGGTTTGCGCACCGTTCAGCAGTCTGGGGGCAATGATATGACAATGATTGTCCTTGCAGACAGTGAATTGTGCAGCCAGGGTTACACCGTTATGATTGAAAGAAAAGATATCCGGAGACTCTTTTTTATCCAAGACTATCCGTTGAAAGGATAATGCGATTGACTTATTTACATAGCCTTTGCCAAGGCCATAGCGGATATTGCGTTCAAAAAAGCGGCTGCCCATATCACGGTACATGGAAAGAAGATCTATCAAGCGAATAAAGGCGATAATCATTTTCTCACCACCAGCTCCTGATTGCTCTAAAGCGTTTTCCATTGGCAAGGTATATTCATACACCTTGGAGGTTACGCCGGTTTGGCCTATTTCAGTGGAATCTGCCGTAGTGCGCCAATCATAGGAAAATCGCAAAGGACGGCCATTGAAAAACCGATCAATAATATATTTTTTCTGCTCCAACTGTTCGATCAGATTCCTGATGTATTCACTTTGTTCAATATCGGTCAGATTGCCGGCAACAATTGTTCTTAAGAAAACCTGATCGATTAGCGAACTGTTCTCCAATAGGCATGCAGCCAACTGATTGGAAAATCGATCATTGATACCCGCAGACCGATCCGTTGAGAAGATCAAATCTAATCCATTGACGACAAATTGTCGTAGAGGCTGTTTGATCTGATCTGAGATAGAAGAGGAGCTTGCCAAAAATAAATACAGATTTTTTCTTTCATTATCAAAATGGAAACCATGAATTCCATATTCGGTTTGGCTGAAGGCAATCTGAACGAGCGCTTTTTCTTTGACAAGGGAAAATTCTTTCATCAGGTAAGACATAGCCAAATAATGATCTCGGGTTCCGCCATGGATTTCTTTTAATTCCTGATGAAGTTTTTTTGCATTCCTTTCAATTTCACTCATTGCTATCCTTTCCGTATATGCCCGGCAAAAATTTTCAGTTATCGACAAACTGTCGATAACTGTCTTGTACTACCCACATTTCTTTCGCAACCTATAATATACTCTCTCAACCCGGTCAGTTTTTGTCCAGGCAAGCCTTCGACCTGCAATTTCCCCCTTTTGTCTGCTTTGTCCAGGTTTCCCGAGCCATTTCTTCAAATGATTTCACCGGCTCCAATTCACCCCTTTTCAGCAGAATCTCAAAATCCCCCATAAACCCGATTTTTCTTTTGTGCTTTGCACGGATGTCATTTACAAAAGCATCCCAAACCTCCGTTTGGCCGACCTTAATAAAAAGGTCACGGGCGCTCTTAAGATAATTGAGCGCATAGCCGTATGCTTTGCTTCTGCCGTCATTCAGAATATCCATTGCAAGCGCCTTATACATTCTGGCCGAGATGACAGGATGTTTCTTTTCAAGTTTTTTGGCTGCCGGAAGAAGGATGGAATAAGAAATGGATTCAAGTTCGCTGTCTGACGCACCTGATAACCGAGGTATCAGACGATCCCATTGGTTGGTTTCTTCGCCTATCCGGATGATATCCTCCAACCGTCCTTTTTGCTCGATAAGCCCCACCGCTTTTTCATGCCATTGTTTCTTTTTTCCGGCCGGAACATATTTCATCATTTCCTGATAGCCGAAAAATGAGGGGTTTTTCTCAAATTCTCCCTGCACGATATCGAAGGCTGCTCCTTTTTGGCCAGTCAGCATCAAAAGCTCAATACGAAGGCTTTCCAAAGCATGGGCTGAACCATAGCTCTCTTGGGTCTGAGGCAACAGAACAAGCCCCTTTTCGACCATGTCCATAGCCTCTTTGTATTTGCCTTTTGTTTTCATGGCAGTGCCAATAGCCGTACAGTCTTCCGGAGTCATAAGAAACCTTTGGCATAAGGCAAGATAGGAGATAAAATCATTTCTGGCTACATAAATTCGTTTTAAAAAATTGACCGCTTTCCAGACCGGTACGGGAAAATCCTTGATTTGAGAGAGCGCAGGCGATGACCATTCGGCACAGGCATCCTGAAAGCGCTTTTCATAATATTTCTTGAACAATAGAAAACCCGCCTGATTCACTGTTTTGGCAAAAATCTCCTCCCATCCGCAACAGAAACCGGAATCGTCATTTTCGATCCATTTGATGACCAAATCAACTGTTTCCTGAGCGGGAAGACCTGCTTTTTGCCGGGCTTTAATCCAACCAACGAGAAGATCGTCGAGAAACATGCCTAAGCCATCTGCGGAATCATCAACCTCGTCGGCTTTGTGGTAGCAGCCGGCAATGAAAAGCTCGTAATAACGGACAGCTTGAACATATTGACCGCAGGTGACGAGGCGTTGAATCATTTCAAGGGGGCGGTTGAGACGCTCTAAAAAATCATATCCTTCCTTATATTCGATGAACCGGCCAAACTTCAGAGCCTCTTCAATTAGCGGAATAATCTTTTCAGCGGTCTTTTTCATACCTTTTCCTTGTTCACCCACAACCTTAACACCGGTTTCCCGGCCAAGGCCAAAAAGCGTTCCTCCGGACTGTCATATTTCAGCATTGACAATAGATTCTTGTTTACCTTGAAGTTAAGGTCATAGGGGCTAAGATCGCCATCTTCCAGCAGCCACTTTGCCTGATTAATATTGTCATTCATGGAGCCGATGATTTTTTTGTCCTGCGCTTTGGCCAATTGAACGGATCCGGTATTCGGGGCAACCGCTTTTTCGTAGAAGTCACCTATGCCCAAATCCGTGCACACCTGGGAAAGCATGGAAGTCATCCGTTTGAAGAAGGCGTTGAAATCCGTGACGCCCTGGCCGTGAAAAAAGATGGAGAAAAGTGTGGTTGAATGGGAAACCATGACATACTGGACACGGTTATGCGTAAACAGATGGGCATGCCAATCCAGTATGGGATCAGAAGCTGGTTCCATCTGACTAAGACTGTTTTCCTTAATTTTGACCGCCATCTTTTTGGAAAGCCGGATGATCATTTTAATCACAATTCACTTCCTCTGTTGCTTCCTGTCCCCAAACGCTAAGGCGCTCCGCAATCAAATCCGGGCTGGGAAGTTCACTACGATAAGCTTCTGGAAGTTGTGACACAACGGAATAGGATGCAACCCCTATTGGTCTGACTGCAGACCGAAGCGCATATTCAACAACGGTTTTATTTTTATCCCGGCAAATGATAATGCCTATGGGCGGATTCTCCCCCTCATAGCGCTCTTGCTCATTCAGCGCTTCAAGATAAAACTCCATCTTCCCTTTATGTTCTGGCTGGAAAGAAATCACTTTTAATTCTATGGCAACAAGACAACGCAAGCGCCTGTGAAAGAGAAGCAGATCAATGAAATATTCCTGGCCGCCGACTTCAAGACGGTGCTGGTTTCCGACAAAGGTAAAGGCTCCACCCATTTCGGTAAGGAAGCTGCGGATATTTTTGACTAAAGCGCTTTCGAGTTCGTGTTCTGAATGTTCTTCTGAAAGTTCCATCAAGTCAAAAGTATAATGGTCTTTTACCGCCAGAACGGCCTGATTCTTTAATTCGGCGGAAAGTGTTTTATCGAAATTGGTCTGGTTCAATAAATATTTCTCATAGCTTTTGTTATCGATCTGATGAACCAGAACGCTCCTTTTCCAACCAAATCGGCCTGTTGCCTTAAGATAGAATTCTCGTTCTAAAGCATCCTTGCAGCGAGCCATAATGACCAGATTATTCGTCCAGCTAATTTCTCTAATTAGCGATTGGAGATTTGTAAGTGGTTGATATTCTTGGTAGAACTGCCGCATTAACCACAAATTCTGAACAGAAAAACCATTCCGCCCTGGAAATTCTTCTTGAAGATCTTTGGCAAGGCTTTCAACTACAGACTTACCCCACCCAAGCGCTTCCTGTTTTTTGCAAATTGATTCGCCGATATCCCAATAGAGGCTTACCAATTCTTGATTCGAGGCGCGAAAAGCTCGTAATTGGCCTTGCCGGATTCTCGATTTTATTTCGACGAGAAAAGAGGAGTAATCATTTCTTTGAAGGACGCTCATATTTATTACCTCTGGTACTGCTCTGTAATTATGTCCACACTGCGGACATAATAAAAAGATAATTGATCATTATAAATATACCTTCCCACAGTCTCAAAATCTGATACTACTTAACTCCTTTGCCGGCATACTGTTGCGCGGCTTTCGTATAAATTCCGGCAATATGCCCCCGCAAATCATTTGGTGCAAGTACCTCAATCTCCGAACCGTAGCTTAAAATATCCCGTGTCAATTCCCGATGATCGCTTGCCGGAAAGGAGAGTTCAACGGTCCCGTCTTTCATGAGAATCCGGGTTTGGTCGGGATGCCATTCCTCTTCAGCCGCATAACAGGCACCCATACCGGAAAATCGAAGACGCACAGTGTCAACCTTACCTCCGGCAAAGATACCGTATCCGGCCTGGAAATAACGGATAAGTTCCGCACGACGGATGTTTTTCGCGTTGGTTTTAAGAAGGGTGCAAGTGCGGATGCGGCTTATTCCAAAGGTACGCAATTCATTGCGAAAATGGCAGTAACCGTCCAGATACCAGTTATTACGGTAAAAAAGGAGGGTTTGGGGACTGACCGTCCGGCAACAGAGCGCGGAATCCGGTGCATGTGAGGCGGGATAATCGAATTGAAGTCGTTTTCGATGCAAAAGGGCATGGGCAATAACCGGCAGGATTTCAGCGGCAATACAGCGGTGGTGAATGGGGGCCAAACGAACACGTTCGGACAGTTCTTTCAATACGGATGGGACTACCGGATTTAAAGCGAGTATTTTCCTGCGGCTTTGTTCCAGGGTAGAGCGAAACAGACCGGGATTAAGCTGTTCGATAAGAGCCGAAAGAGAAAGAAGAGCAGCCGTTTCTGATGGAGTAAAGAAAAGTCCTGGAAAATCAACCCCGGGGTCGACTGGGCCGGCGTAATGATATCGATGGGTAGAGGGACAACAGATCAATGGAAGGGAACAGTCTCGAAGACGGTTGAGGCGCCGCATCACCGAAGCGCGGGAAAGATCCAACAGTTGGCAGAGTTCCGGAAGGGTCCGTTTTTGTCCCTTTAAAAAGCAGGTATGAAGGGTGGCCAGATGGCGTGTTTCTTTCATGAATAGGCAATATAGATAAATAGCCTGGAAAACCCCAAATTTCCGACCCCCCAAGTGTACCAATAGCTGGTACACCCTTAAAATCCTTGTCCGGTAAGGCTTTCCTGTCGTATGGCCGTGCGAACCTTGCTGGAAGCGGATATGTTGTCTGAATTTATCCTCAGACCCATTTTTCAATTGTCTTTTCTGTTGATTAGACATTATTTTTTCAAAGGTTTTAAAAGACGGAACATATTATGCAAACACGCCCTGCCAACCGTTCCCATCCCGACTCCCTGGTTCAAACTATTCAAAAAATCATTCAGGATAAGAATGCCGCCGCTGATTTAATTTCCGAACTATCTGATCGGTTGGAGACCGAAAACACGCTCCGTATGATTAAGCGAGCCGGTCGGAAATGTCCCTTTGAAACGGAGGGCCTCTGCAGTCGAATCAACATCCGTTGCGGGGAACGCCAACAATTCGGTTCTCCGGAGGATGATTCGGACCAACGTCTTCCTCATCAGTGCAACTACCGTTCACATCTTTCCATTAAGGAATTGCATGTTCTGGTGGTGGACGATGAACCTATGATCGGCCAACTTTGCATCGAGTTTTTTGAAGTGGCCGGTATGACGCGTGAAAATATCGATAGAGCAGAAGATGTTGAAGAGGCCAAAATCCGGCTTCAGGACAGCAAGTTGGAGAATAAGCCTTATCACATCATTTTAAGCGATATCAAGATGAAAAACACCACGGGCTATCAGCTGGTGCAGCATTTAATCGAGCGTAACTTCAACAGCCGGATTCTGCTGATGAGCGGTTATGTGGAGGAAACGGACTTTCCGTCCAATTATCTGGGGACAAAGGAAATCCTGCCCGGTCGCCTGGTGGTCTCCGAATTTTTCCGAAAACCCATCAATTTAACTGATTTTACAACCGTGGTACGGAAAATAGAAGCGGAATTTCAGCCGACAATCGACTAATCCGGCATAAACTCTTAGATTCACCCTTTTTCAGCGGATCACCATCAATTTCCCCTGCTTCAACACGGTCCGGTCATCACTGTCCGTAAACACGAACACATAAAGTCCGGACGCCACAGGGTGGTCAGCGGAATTGACTGCCGTCCACTTCCATTCGGGCAGCGCATTGCTGCCACTGCTGCGGAAACGGATGGGGTTTTTCTTTTTGCGGGTGGAATATACAAGATCTCCGGCCGTATCATAGACCCGGAAATTCAAGGTACGCACGGATTGTGTCACGTTCAGGGAATGCAGATTCTTGAAAACCACGCCGCCGAGCGCCTGATGTCGGGCATCTGCAGCCGGCCGATACGGGCAGGGATAAAAATAAAATTTCTCACTTTCGGACTTGAACCAGAAAACCACATTATCATT
>Ga0156536_1246_pt2 | contig 20207 bp, 17 predicted proteins | sample RifOxyB2_FD_111931 | JGI IMG/M metagenome (GOLD analysis project Ga0156536, IMG submission 111931) | Elusimicrobia bacterium RIFOXYB2_FULL_49_7 | reverse complement strand
ATCAACTTTGCCCTCCGGTGTCTCAACCGGAGGGCTTTTTTTTAAAAACAATATAAAGGTTCGTGCTCAATACGTTGCAGCGCCTCCTCTTCATCCGCCAGACAATACGAACTACTCTCCTCACCCAAGCTGAAAGTGACACTTTTGCGGAGCCACGGATTCAACCCCATAATATAGAGCGTTCCCTTGAAAGTACGAATACGACGAACCAGTCCGGCCACCTTCTCAGCCATCTGCCGGGAAAGTTTCAACAGTCCGGAAAAATCAAAGATATAGCTCTTGATGTCATTGTTAAGCAAATTCCGGCAAAGAAGTTCAAATTGTTCGGAAACACTGTCATCCAAAATTCCGGAAAACTCGATGACATTGTAATGGCCTAAACTCCGGCTGTTAATCTGCAATAAGGCAAGATGAGTGACCACCATTTTTCCTCCCTTGCTAAACAATTTTAAATATTGCAAAAACTCCGCCAAACACTCATCTTATTAATTAATATTGCCTTACAAGGGAAGCGTCTATCCTGTTTTGACAAGTCTGGCCTTTCCGATTCTCTGGCCGGACAAAACTGTCTATAGCATACATAATAGAATCACGCCTGTCTCATTGTTCCTGTTTTTTATTATTTTCTTAGCTTAATGAAAACATCCGCGTTCCTGCTATTCATATCCCTGGCACTGTTGATTTACGCTTCGATTAACACTTATGTTTTTGTCCGCACCTTTCAGGCTCTTCCCGCAACCCTTCCGCTTAGATCGTTTTACGTCGCGCTTTTTCTCCTGCTCGCAATTTCCTTTATTGCAGGACGCATTTTAGAACAAAATGCACCGGGTGCACTGAGTACTCTGCTCGTCTGGATCGGTTCATTCTGGTTTTCCATGCTGTTGTATGGATTCCTCTTCTGCCTAACCGTTGACCTAATCCGGCTCGTTCATCATATCGTTCCTTTCCTACCACAACCCGTGTCATCACCGCCGGAACGGATAAAATCGATTCTCCTGGTTTTGGCCCTGATGCTTATAGCAACACTCCATATCGTCGGATTTCTCCAGGCGCGACGTCTTCATATTCGGGAGATCTCGCTGACCCTTCCAGCTCGACAAAGCTCACTGAGCGAACTCCATGTTGCCGTGGCCTCGGATTTCCACCTTGGCACGATCATAGGACGCCGCCGACTCCAAGTCATTCTGGAAAGATTAAACCAAGGACAACCCGACCTCGTCCTGCTCATCGGCGATATCTTAGATGAAGATCCGCAAAGCGCCATCCGCCAAAAATTGGATGAAATGCTCCGTCTTTCCCTGAATCCCCGGTTGGGGACCTTTGCCGTAACCGGCAACCATGAATATATCGGCAGCATCCATAAAACAGCGCCCTTCCTGGCCTCCGCGGGAATCACCCTGCTGCGCGATTCCATACACACGATAAGCAACGGACTCCGCTTGGTCGGTCGTGAGGATTTAGCAGCAGAACGATTTTTCGGTCAGTCACGAAAACCGCTTGGCGACATCCTGTCCGGCAATACCGCCGATCTACCGCTCATTGTCATGGATCATCAACCGGCACGCATACAGGAAGCCGCCGAGGCCGGTGCGGATCTGCTCCTATGCGGCCATACCCATGCAGGACAATTCTGGCCCATCAATCTTATTGTCAACCGGCTATTTCGCTTTGCCTACGGATACGGGAAAATGGAAAACCTTTCCGTCTACGTCTCCTCCGGCGCAGGTACCTGGGGACCTCCCATCCGATTATCAGCCTCGCCGGAAGTCGTGCATCTCCGCCTCCATTTTCAACGGGAAAAGAGGTTATGATACAGGCCTTGCTACGGTTGCTCTTCTCCTCGCCCCTGCTGCTCATTCTGCCGGGTTGTATGGCAGGCGGTCCCCGCCTAATCTATCTGACGCCCTATGGCAGCGCCCACTACTTAGACGGAACAGACACAGCCTCCATCGTCATTAAAAGCAGGGGGATTATCCGAAAAGATGGATTCCGACCCACGGAAATCATCGTTTCGGCACAGGATAAATATTACCGGATGACCGCCTTGGCTCTGATGCTCTTGAAACCGGGGGGATCCCGAGACACGCTTTCAGTCATGGAATGTGTGGAAGAACAGAAACCGCGCAACAATCTGCCCAAACATTTCTTTCTGGACGGCACAATTGAAATCCGGGATACACTCTCTCAAAACGACTACCAATCGCTGATCAGGTCATGCCTGCTCCGGCAGCCGGTACGATAACGTGTGCGATTTTGTCTTCGAGATAGTAGAATAATTCAAGACGGTGCTTGCGTCCGAACGCGCAAATTGCTATTTTATTCGCTCTAAAACGCCCTGATTTGCGGGGGTGTAGCTCAGCTGGTTAGAGTACCTGCCTGTCACGCAGGATGCCGTGGGTTCGAGCCCCATCACTCCCGCAAATCAGGGTTTATTATTTCCCCTGTTAATCTCCTGTCATTTCAGCACTTACATGTCATTTGGAATACGATAATCGACTATCATTTGTCAAGCACCCAAAAGTCAGAATATGACAGAAAACGACACGAAATGACAGGAAAATCCCGCAGATTCCGGGCATCATTCTTTTTCTATGCTGCGTGAGTTACAAGTGCATGAAGGCAATCAGAAGAGATTTTAACATAGCTTTTGTAGTGAACATTGGAATTCGGTTCATGCCCTGCCGCTACCGGATCAACCTCATTCCATTGCGAAAGACGGGTACGACGAAGAGCATAAATGGTTAGCCCCCTGCCTTCGAGCCCAGCACGCTTGATGGCTGTTTCAAAAAAAAGACCCTTTGGATTTTATTGTAGGGCCTTTAACGCATCGGCAAGGGCCAACGATAAAGGAATAGCCCTGCCTTTGCGTGTCTTGGTGATAGATGCCGGTATCTCGATAACACCGGCAAAGAAGTTGACCCAGTCCCACCGCAGATCAAGAATTTCGGCGGGTCGCGCGCCTGTCTCAGAGATGGCCAGAAAAATATCTTTCTTCGATGAATGAACCGCTTCATAAAATTTGGTCCACTCATCAACAGAAAAAACAATCTTCTTTGGCTCTCCCTCTTCCAGCTTCTCGTAGCCCTTTATTCCATTTTCCCGGAGCTTTTTAGTGACCCGAACTGCCCAATTCAAAGTGGTCTTTAAAAGATTCAGGTCAATATTCACCCCGCGAGGCCAAACCAATTTGTTGTGGCGTGTCTTCTGACTGAGCCGGAAGCCTTTGTATTGCTCCACATGGGCCAAGGTCAGCGAAACAGCAGACATCTGTCCAAAATAGTCAGCCAACCGGTTCATAGGATATTTCAGGTCTTTGAGATGGCGCACTTTCCGAAAAAGCCCTTCTGCCTCGAATCGTTTGATCTTCGGATCAATGCGTTGCTCCTTGTAATCCTGATGATGTGACGAATATTTTAAATAGCGGACACCCCTAAGGCTGGTCGCAACTTCTTTCTCACGATTTTTATCCGGCGACACAACACCATCTTGAAAGGCCTGTAATAAATACGGGCTTTCCCAAGCTAAATTGTCGAAGAATAGTTTAGCGATTTGTTAGCGCGAAACCCATTTCATCGTTTGTCCAAAACTTCTTTAGTTCTAAATACTGATTAGAGTGGATTTAATTTCCCGGCGGGAAATTCAGATGATTTCAAATTCCAGGATTTGGGAGAGATTGGTCGTACCCCTCATCCAACAATAAAATCGCTTTCTCAATTTACGAAAAGCAAAGCAATTTGACTGGTAATTGATCATTCCAATCCCACCTTCGATTATTGTATTTTCTCTCCGAAAATGGCATACCCCTCTATTTTTTTTTCCCACACCAAAGATACCTCCACTCTCCACCCATGAACCCACTTTCCTCCCACATAATTTTTTCAAAAAAAGGGCATATTTTGGCCTCCTCTTTAGTTCTGCTGCTTATCATTCTGATTGCAATTTCCCTTATTGTTAATACCATTCTTTCTGGGAAGCGCTCAGAAATGAAAAGCTATAATCGATTGAAAGCCATTTATGCCGCTGAATCCGGTTTTGAGATTATTAAATCGGCTCTACTTCATGGCGATAGCTTAACGAAATTCAATTTACTGAAAGGGGTCGAAGGACATCTTGAAACCCATGTTGATTATACTTCCCAGCTTTGCCAGAGCCTTGGGTATATTACTGCATTTTCTTCCGGGAACGCGAATGGGCAAAAGGTTAAACTAATCTCGCTCTGGGGGATAAAAGACGCCTTTTGGCCGGGCAATGCCATCGTGCTGACCGGAAAGTCGGCGAATCTTGTTTTAACAGGCTGCTCAAAAGTCATTGGCGATATTTCGCTTCCCAATGGTATCGTGAGATTGAACAATGACCATTCCGGCGACAGTTGCAACGGCCCCTCCCTGGAAGGCCAAAAAAAGGAACTTGATACGACTGCGTCTTTTTCTTTTCCGGTTAAGGACGCCGTCGATTTATGCAATCAATACTACCGCTATTTTACAGGGCAAATAAGACCCGATAAGCTGGTACAGGCCTCTTATGTTGCAATATCCCCATCTGATGATATTTTCAACAGCAAGTATGAAAAGATATATATTGAAGGCTCAATGGAATTCTTCATACATAGCCCCATTATTCAAGCCTTATCGATAGTCATGGTAGAACGGGATTTGGATATTCGAGGTAGCACCGGTATTAATGGGGGTATTTTTATTGTGGGACGGAATGTGACTATCTCAGAAAATGCCAATATACAGAATGTATTTATCTTTAGCCGGGGAAACATTCTTATTAAAGATGATGTTCATTTCCAGGGCCAAATACTGACCCAAGGAAGCGTGAAGATAAAAGACAGATCGGTTGTCGAGTATCCCAGTTCGATATTGAGCGTTTTCAAGCGACTTTCGCTGAAAGATGAACGCCGGATCGAATTAATGGACTCTGTCCGATATTCCGGCTCAATTGCATCAATATCGACCAATGCTCAGAACGACAGCATCCCGCCCCTCCTCTTTAAGATGGCGCCAGGATGCCAATTGACCGGCACCCTCTTTTCCAATGCCAATGTCATGCTAAACGGCTCGATCGTTGGACTCGTTGTTGCAAATGGCCTAACAGGAGAACATGACAATAAACGATATTATGACTGGCTTGAAAATACCACTGTCGATAGAAAATCTCTTCCGAACCAATTCGTTTTCCCCCATCTTTTTAGCGGTTCTTTTAGAATGCAGGAAATCTGTCGAAATAAGCTTTGGCAAAAATGAATAATAAAGGTGCCACTTTAACAGAATTGTTGGTTGTTATTGTACTTGTTACAGTAGTGCTCATTCCAACAGTCCATTCACTCCATAAGACCTATATCTGGCAAGATAAGGATGACAAACGAATCGCAGTACGAATCTTAAATAATGAGATTGAGGAGTATCTTTCTTCAAAAAGCGAGAGCGATTCAAGCAAGTATGTCTATTTAAATAATATTCGGTGGGAGCTCCTTTTTAACGCTACGGCAACCCCGGACAGTTCGATAAAAAAGATAAAAGCCTCGATCATCAGAAACAAAACCTGTTACGCTGAGATCTATTTCCTGAAATATGCAGAATAATAAAGGCTATACCATCCCAGAGCTATTGGTTGTCGTGATGCTTTCTTCTATCGTTGCGCTATTCATTTCGGCGGTGTTTGTCAATATGCAGAAGAACCAAATAAAATGGTTCTCAAAAGAAATGCACACGCTACGCTATCAGGGTGCGTACGATCGGCTAAATCGCCTTTTTGCGTCCGTCACACATATTGAGATTGGAAAAAATAATGAGGTTACTATTTTCGACAATAGCCGTGAAAAGCATTCCATTCAAATAAAAAATGATTCACTTTATTATGATTCAACCAGCTTAATGAAGAACTTGTCGTGCAATAAATTCACCTTTTCCTTAAAAGACGGCGGAAACGACAGCAATACGGTAACTTCAATTATCATCGCCGATTTTAACTTCAAAACAAAGTCGGATTCTTTTAGCCTTCAAATTAAACGAAGAATCTTCCAGCAGGTTATTTCACCACATTAATAATATCGAACATGGGCATATAAAGCGACAGAATAATTCCACCCAATATAACCCCAAGGGAGAGAATTAAAACCGGTTCGATGATGGATGTTGCCCTTTCAAGGATGTTTGACAAGTCGTTTTCCATATAATCAGCGGCCTTTCCAAGCATTGTCTCCAGATTTCCCGTCAACTCCCCAACTTTAATCATCTGAAGCACATAATCCTGAATGATTTGAAAACCTTCCAGTTTATCATAAATCTGCCCACCGGAAGAGACATTCTTCAATCTATCCTTTAGCAGAATCCTGATTTTATTATTCGGAATGGATTGGCAGGCAATCTCAAGCGATTCAATGATATTCAAGCCTCCGCGTAGACATAATTCTAAGGTCTTGATGAAAATTAAAGACAATAATTTTGTATAAATATTTTTGATTAGAGGGGCCCTTAAACAAGCTTCCTGAATGAAACGACCGACGGACGCCCTGCAATTCTGTTTTGACAGTAAAATTAGCCCTAAAGCAAATCCTGCAAATAGAAAAGGCAATGAATGCCTTATTGCGGCACTGGTCATGATGATGATTTGTGTCGGAAGAGGGAGAGCCTTTTCAAATTCCTGAAACATCTCCTTGTAAATCGGCACGACAATCATAAGAACAGTGGTGATTGCAACAAAAGCGACAAAAAGCACAATCCCAGGATAAAATAAAGAAGTAATTACTTTATTCCTGAGCTTAACTGTCTTCTCATAGAAATCGGCCAGCACCCCCAGAATCTCATCCAACTTCCCCGTCTTCTCTCCAACATGAACCATATTGCTGACAATGGCCGGAATATTGCCTTGCGCTCTTGAAAAAGCTTCGGACAAAGGATATCCTTCAGAGATTCGCTTTGAAATCTCGTTAATCGTTTTCTTAGCGGACACGCTTTGCGAGCTTTTTGCAATAATTTCCAAGGCTTGAGGCAACGCTATTCTGGCCTTGATCAATGTTTCGAGTTGTCTTAGAAAAACAGGCAGATCCAAACGACCGAAAACATCTAGGCTAAAACCGCGAAACAGTCGCTGTAACAACGACATTTTGTCAGGACGCTGCCGTAGAACATCATTACTGCCCTTGACTGTATACCTGGCCATTTCTTACCACCCAACCAGTTGCCTTAACGCCTCATCTCCAGCACGCTTGCCAGCCTCATCAACACTCACACGCATACCCTTCAAGTCCTTGCCGCCCGGCCCCTTTACCGTCACTTTTACAACCGCCTCGATAGTGAAACTGTTTGAATCAGCCGTAAACAGATAATTGAAGTATTTGGAAGAAGGCATGTCATAACCCACTTCATCGGCTGTCTTTGCATAACACTGCCTTTCCTGATAATAGACCTCTTCCAGGCTGGCAATATGCTCCAGGTTTATTTTGCATTCGGTCATTTTTGCTTTTGCCAGTACCTGCATATATTTTGGAATGCTCCAGGTGGAAAGAATGCCGATAATCACCAGCACGACAAGCATTTCCGTGATAGTAAAACCCTTCTGATTGCGAATCAATTTATTTTTCATTTCAAAAGCTCCTCATTTCGGGTAGACAGCACTATTTTCTTTACCCCTTGAGACAGTGTAACGGATTCCTTACTGATATTTCGAACGACAAAGCTGCCGATTACTTGTCCCTGCTTAACCATTATCGTTTCATTGGTCTGACTATCTTTGAGCATGGCAGCCGGATCTTTTTTCCCCCAGAATATCCCTTCTAATTGATAGCGATTATCATTTACTGGCTGACTCGCACCTTCACCAGCCTTCACCGTCTTTTGCACCTTTGGCGTAACGATTTCTGTCTTTAAAGGATAAAATGGGTCTTTTTTCATTTGAGCTATATCAAAATCACGATCGTCCACATGTCCAGTGGTTGCGCCTGTTGACATGGGCAGTTTCGAACTATTTCCGAGATCAATCATACCGCCAGAATAATAATTATTGATATTATATCCAATAATTATTGCCAGCAGCAATCCAAGTGCACTATTAGTAAATATCTTTTTCATTCGCAATAATGACCGTTAATAACAAATCACACTTAACCTGCTTACCATCATTCCTGGGGACCACCTCAATCCTATTGACATGCACAATAACGATTCCGTTTTCAATCTCTTTTAAAAATATTGTAATATTAAAAAACGAACCGTTAAGCGTAAAAAGATAGGGCAAATGAAGTTGTCTGCTTATATTTTCAGGAGTGCCGGACTTTAACGTCATGATTTCGACACTATTTCGTTTTGCAGCGTTTTCAACGAATTGGAGGAATCGGCCTTTAATCGTCTCCAACCGTTCAGCAGGAATGCTATCCCTATTAGCCAACGGCCTCAAATCCTTTGCCTGCAGCTTACATTGAAATTCGGTCACCTTGCTTTTCATTTGCCGAATCCCTGACCGCTTTTCATGCAACATAAAGGATAGCTGCAAAATTGCGGCTAATAGCAACATTGTCGAGAAAAGCAGAACAAGAATAATGGAGTGCTGTTTATTGAATTTCAATTTGATACCGAATTGGAAGTAAAGGAGTCTCTGTCCGCTCAAGACCTAACAGTTTGACCTGCTTGTGAGCTCTGTTGTTCCTGGCTAATTGATCGATACTATTTTGAACGGCTATTTGGCTTATTGCAGACCCATCCAAAGCAATGAATGAATCTTGTCTTCCCGCCTTGTTGACGACCAATTTGTTCAATACAACCCCGTCCGGAACACTACAGGAGATATAAACCAGATCCTGATAAGCACGGCTGCGCATTTTTAACAGTTTTTCATTCTCTTTCAGTCTTTGCTCTTGAATACGGTCTTGCGCCTCCTGCTTATCAAGAGATTGAATAACGGCGTTGTTTACCTTCACATAATGAGAGCCGGCAATTGAAAAACCAATATAACCCGATAAAACAAAAAAACCGAATATAGTCAGAAACGCATTCAGATAAAACAACCGCTGAATCATCTTTTTATTCTTATTCTTACGGGTTTCCTCATTGATAATTTTCAGCGGTAAGGTATCAAGTAGATCGATTCTTGGCAGCAGCTCTCCGGTAGACTGCAAGGCCAATGCGTATGAACAGAAATAATCGTCATCTGTTTTTACAAACGGTTCCGAAAACGCTTCCTTCCAGTCGGGCAATTTTTCCAATATATCTCTATAGGAGGATAAACCGAAAATCCGAATCACCTTTTCCTGTACACTACTCAAATTAAATCCAGTAACGATCTGCTCAATGGATCGAATATAATTTTCACCCTCTTTTTCATAATGACCCTTGCCAAGATCGAAAGTCTCGACATGTTGCACAATACCTTCCTGCATTAACAGACAGGTGGTAGAATGAATATCGATCCAGAGATATAATTGACATTGTTTATTCCCGACATTCATTTCAGACAAGGCCAATGGTGCAACGCCAATCGATCTTAATCGAAACCCGGCATGACTGCACGCCTCTTTGACTTGAGCAAGATGCTTTTTATGGATTATGGTAATGATTAATGATGCATTATTCAGCTTAAGCACATCGTAATGCACCTCTTCCGCAGAAATACCATAAGGCAGAACATGGCTAAGATTGCCGTCGCCAATTTCTTTAACGACATCAATATCGTGACAGATACGAATAAAACACCAGCGAGGATTGATACCAAAATGAATGACACGACCCGTCAGCTTCTGACTTCGCGCCAAATCAACTAATGCGTCTTTTAAGGAATGATGAAGTGGCTGCCGATATGTTTCTGATCGATATTGGCCACTGGATGCGGTATGAAGCGTAAATCCACGCAGCTCCGTATCACATTCCGCAATGCCGATGGCCTCATCTTCGGGAATAATCCATGTCGACAATAATTTTTCTAACAAACCATTTATTCCCACCATTTTCGACTATCTCGTCCTTCCATATATTTCTTCTTATCTACAGCGGCCTCGCTGCCGTAGTAAATATGGGGTGTTAAGAATATCATCAGCTGGGTCTTTTCCTTTGTGACATTCTTTGTTCTGAAAAGCATTCCAAGCAAGGGGATATTCCCCAGAAAGGGCACCTTATCAATCTCTTCCTTGTCGACATCCTGAACCAATCCCCCTAAAACATAGGTTTCACCATCCTTTAAACGAATGGTGGAAATCAACTCACGGGTATCAACATTAGGCGGCATGCTCATGTTGGGCTGCACCCCAGGTATTTGAAACACTGGTTTAATTTCAACCGTAACCTCATTGGATGAAGTTACCCAGGGAGTCACGGAAAGGGATATCTTCGTATCAATAGATCGTATTTCCTTGGTCTGCGTCTGCCCAATACTTCCGGTGCCAGTCACAATGCTGGCATTTTCAATCATATAATAAAATGTCTTACTGATGACAATCGAGGCCGTATTGCCGTTCAATGTGGCGATTTGCGGAGTTGACGCAATATCCGCAACACCATCATGTTCAAGCGCCTCTATCTGAGTCCGAAACTTGTCCGGCAATTTAGTCACTTCCTTTATGCCGAACCAATTATTCAGGTTGTTGGAAATGTCACTTTTCGATATGTCCAGATTGGTCTTTGGATATATGGAACCTGTCCCATTGACCGAAGACTGGCTTAAAAACAGCTTCACGCCAAGATTCCTCATTTTGGTGATTGAGAAATCAACGACCATTGCCTCAATGAGAATTTGGGCGACCGGCTTATCAATCAAATCAATGAATTCTTTTGCCGAACTGATTAGATCATAGGTACCCATAATCATGATCGCATTGTGCTCTTTAATCACCATGATGGTTGCTTTTGTAGTAATATTCTTTGGCAAAAGCTCAACGGTTTCATCCGCTTTCAAATGCTTAAGCTGAATCAGCTCGGAGTTGGTCATTTCCTGCATGGAATTATCGCCGATGAAATAGATTCCCTTTTTCCGCCAGAAGATATATTTCGTATTGCGAAGCAAGTATTGAAATGCGTCCTGAATATCCACCTTCTCAATTTTAGCCGTGATGGTGCCTTCCAATTGTCCATATGAAACCAGATTGATGCCGCTTTGCGATACGATTTCGTTGATAATATCAGAAACGAGTGCATTCACGACATCGAAAGTGACCAGACTGTCTTTAACTTCAAGGGCAAATTTCCTGGCTTGTCGGGAGTTTTTACTCGTCTCATCACCATAAATCGAGACGTATAAGATGCCATCGTCTTCTCGGACAGCGTATCCATTGGATTCCATCAACGCCTTAAATCCCTTTTTCAAATCAACGTCCTTGAGATTGCCGCTGATATTCCCTTTGACATTCTTGGCCAGAACAATATTCTGATTGGTCATGGCAGTGATTTTGCGCACCACGGCCGCAATATCAACCTCCTTAGCATCGAGCGATAATTGCCGGTTCTGATAGGTGATTTGTACCTCAGCAGGTTTTGGCTCTTCCTCTTTCTTACGGTATATCTCAACAATCCCGTTTCTTGACCGGCAAGAAAAACCATATTTTGCAACAATAAATGAAATAGCGTCTTTTACCTTGAGGTTGGTAAAATGAACCGGAATCCGGCCCTGAACTTCCGGCGCCATCCAGATATTGATGGAATACTTGACACCCAATCCCCGGAGCACATCACGGATGTCCGCATCCTTGAAGTCCAGTGACTCAATCATCAGACTGTCTGGAATAGCCAGAGAATCATCGGAAGAGGCGAAAAGACCGCCTGCCAGCAATAGTAAAACCCATATGAATTTCATTGAGGCCCCCGCTCATTAAAAGAGATCATTTATTCATTGTTCAAATGTTTCGCGCAGGATTTCTCCAAGCGCTGTTTTGCCTGACGCCACCTTCTTGACACCATCCATCCGCAATGTCACCAGACCTTCTTCGATCGCCTGTCTTTTCAGCTCCTTAATCGGCGCTTTACCGGTAATCATCCCGCGCAACGCTTCGCTGACGGGCAAAACCTCGAACAATCCTATTCTACCGGAAAATCCGGTCTCATTGCATTCTGCGCACCCTTTCCCTTCGAAAGCATTTAATCCCTTGAAATCCTGTTCTGACAGCAGGTCATGGCTGAGAATTGCAGGCTGCTTGCAGCTTGGACAAATACGCCGAACCAGGCGCTGTGCAACAATCAAACTGAGTGCCGAAGAAAGCAAAAAAGGTTCGATCCCCATATCGATGAGCCTGGCAATGGCCGATACCGCGTCATTTGTGTGAAGGGTGGAAAATACAAGATGGCCCGTAAGCGCTGCGCGTATGGCTATTTCCGCAGTCTCACGATCCCGGATTTCACCAACCATAATGACATTAGGATCTTGACGCAACAGGGTACGAAGTGCGGCGGCAAAATCATAACCGATGTCGGCCTTGACCTGGGATTGATTGATTCCCTCCATTTTATACTCAATGGGATCTTCAATCGTTGAAATATTCACTGCCGGAGCTTTGATATGATTCAGACAGGAATAAAGCGTTGTGGTCTTCCCCGCGCCGGTAGGACCCGTGACAAGAATCATCCCATAGGGCGCCTTGATGCATTTATGGAATGCTGTCAACCGTTTATCGTCAAAACCCAATTCACTGAGACTTAACGGGGCCTTTCGGTTGTTGAGTAACCGAAGAACCATTTTCTCCCCATAAGAAGTGGGAAGTGTGGAAACGCGGACATCAATGGTTTCGTTTCCAAAAGACACTTGCATCCGCCCATCCTGAGGTCGCCGTCTTTCGGTAATATCCATTTGAGCCATTATTTTAAGCCGGGAAATAATCTCGGCCTGCCTTTTTTCAGGAAGCCGAATCATTTCGTGCAACATGCCATCCAGCCTGAATCGGATAATCATTTTATCTTCAAAGGGTTCAAAATGGATATCACTCGCTTTTTTATACAAGGCATTACCGATGATATTATTGACAACCTCGACCACATCGCTGGAATCCGGAATATTGAGCAGCGTTGTCTTGGAAATAAAACGGCTTAAGTCCAACATGGCAAAGGCCCTGACATCCTGTGCCTGAGGACCCATAACCATCGTTTTGTCCTGGGCGGGATAATCTCGTTCTATGAGCTTTTCGATTTCCTCTTTGGCCATCGGGATCAGACGGATTCGTAAACCCGAGATAAACCGCAACACCTCGGCCACTCCACCATCGTTACCGACTGGGGCAGCGACATGAATCACCTCTCCCTTTGTGAATAAAGGAGCCACCGAATAATGTTTGGCCGTTGGATAATTTATGAGCGACTGAAGCAATTTTGGAATCGTCAGCTTCTCTTGGGGAATATTGTCTTTCGAACAGTTCGTTTGAACATCAGTCATTTCGTTTAATATAAAATAATTCCAGCTTTTTTTGCAGTGTTTGCGGTTCGATAAAGCCAACCATCTTTTTTACTGTTCCTCCCCGCCCATCAGACAAAATGACCACCGGAACCGTTTCAATATTAAACTCTTTGTACAAAGAAGGGTATCGGCCTTCATCCAGTCTGACACAGACATATTTTGCCAAGTTCTGCATCACTGCAAGTCGTTGAAAAGATTCCTGTTCCAGCTTGTTGCACATGGCGCAACTTCCTTTAAAATAAAGCAAAATGGGCTTTTTCAGAGAATCCGCCACCTTAAAAGCGCGAGCTGTATCGGTATACCAATTTGAAGTCTCGCTATAGGCTCCAACAGCCATCAAACCCATAAAAGCAAAAAGCAGTTTATTCAGCACGGTTCACCTCTCTATTTTAGCGACTCGGTCGCCGTTGGCATTATAAATCATCTGGACTGTTCCGGTTTTACCTTGAATTGCAAAAGAGAATAGAATCGGCAGATTACGCCAATCATATTCAATGGTCAGCCCTTTGGATGCATCGGTTATCATGTTGCCGTTGGCATCATAGGTATAATTAGGTGAATTGGCATTCCCGTTTTGTTGCGGGTGGATGCTTTCGTTGCTGACCGCTTCTGATAAATAAGCCAACTGATTGTTGCCCTGATTATAATAATAAGTCTGTAGACTCAGGGCATTCAGGACATTCGCGGTTGTTTGCCCTGGGAATTCCCGTTTCATGACCTTGATGTTTCCATTATCATCATAATCAGCCACCGTGGACCAGGCATGATCCGCATGCCAGACAGCGCTTGACCGATACCCTCCCAGCGCAGCGTTCATCCGGTTTAATTCATCATAGACATACGCATATCCCCGTAGCGGATGAGTTGATTGAACAGGGTGAAGTTCGGCGATATTATAAGCCTGCCAGGCGATGTTTCCATTAAACTGGGCCGTATAGTCACTGATTGTACCGTATTTAACCCCAATCTCGCTACCTTTAGCAGTATAGCCTAATTGCTGGCCAAAAAGGTCCTTGTACGGCGAACCCACTGTGCCGCCACTGCCATCCTGCCCAGGATCGGTTGCTGCGGTCAAGGCAGGATCATTGATTTTCTCTAACCATCCCCGGATCGTATAACGATAATCGATTCCCTGCAATGGCTTTGAAGCCGCATCCTGACCCAATTCTTTGCGTTTGATGGAACCATCTGGCCAGTATTCGTATTTTGCCTCTACCTTGCCGGAAGTGGCATTGTTGACCATGGATAGGCGGCCCAATTCGTCATAAGTATAGATATAGTCCCTCTCCAATCCCTTCATCTCCACCAATTGGCCAAGGCGATTATAGCTATATTCTGTCTTTTTATCTGCCAGTCCAGGCACATTGTTGATGACAAATTCGACATTACCGAAAATATCGTATGAGTAATAGGTAAAAACGCCATTCTCACGATTGACCCCTCCGCCCGGCTTAATCAACGAAATATCACACACCAACCGACCAGCGGTATGATGGAAATCCGAAGCGGTCATCCCTGTTGGCAATGGAACATCCTCTGGAAGCGCATCATATATCTTCTTAATAGCCAACTGGGCTTTGGTATTTCCCTCATCTGGAAAGGTCTGCCAGAGCCTGGCATTTGAAGTCTGGAATCCGTTCTTGTCTGAATACAGATAAACTTCGGTATTCCTGCCCAGCCCATCATAGCAGTTCACCATAAAGCCATCGCGCAATTCAGTATTATTGGCATCCTTGATGAATCTGAGGTTTCCATCGCGATCGTACAGATATTTCTCCGGATATTGTTTATCCGGCATGCTGCTGCTGCTCACCAACCCTGAAGTGGTGTAAGCCTTTTGAGAAACAAGACCGTTCGGGTCAATTGTTTTCAGGAGATTGCCCAGATAGTCATATTCATAAGTGACCTTGATAGATATCCCTTTCAAAAAGGACTCTTTTTGAATCGTACGGCCCAGCTTGTCCTGCCAAGCATTTGTTATATTGCCATTTTCATCCCGCGTTTGCAGCAGACCGTACAACGCATCCGTTTCGGACGTAATATTAAAAGCAGCCTGAGTCCCTAATGTCAGGACGCCTGCATAGTGTATTTCCTTTTCATGACCACTGCCGATTCGAAAGTCATTGCCCGGCTCACCATTCTTAACCACACGATCCAAAGCTGACTTTTCATATTCGTTTTGCCCATAGGCATAATCTTCCGCATCCGGGGCTCCTACCGTATTTGCCGGATCATAATAATGGTTGGCTGATATTTCGGGATCGGTTACCAATGAATGGGCGTAAGCCACTCTATCGGCCTCCGCTGCCTGAAACACCTTGGTCGTTTTGATTAATCTGCCGGAAGCATCGTAACACTTGCCGACAACGACATCTTCATTGCCACTTCTGTTATGAATCTGCATATTCCGCTGTAATCCATCATGATACTCAATTGACATAACCGGAAAATCAACGGCAGTTCCCTCGTTTAGCTGAACCGCATCAAACCAATAATGGGGGTTAAAAACAGAATTGATTCCCTGCTCCGTATTGACAAGTACTAACTGACAATATTCCGCATTTCCAGGTGAGGTGAAGGTGGTTGAATACTTTTCCCATTTCCCGTTAAACCAAGCGCTTCCGTACGGCGATCCCATAATGGAAGGTGTAGTGGCAGCTGATTTGCTGATATTCTTAAAAAACAGGAACTGGGGAGCCACATCACTATGAACAGGATAGGTTGTGCAATAAACTAAAGATAAGGAGTATTGCGTATTGGGCTTGATAGGAATCAGCACACTTTTCAACATCGATATTGTCCCGGATACGGGTGCTGCAGCCGGGTAGATATGGGCGCATTTCTCACCATAATAGGGTGAATATTCAAATTGAGACAATACGCCATAATACGGCGAAGAAGCTTCACTTACCTTGACCACCTCTTCTGCCCCGGTCATTCCTTCAGTCCAATACCCGTCATCTTTTTCGAAGCTCCAGTTGCGAACCAGATTCCCGTTTGGGAACGAGTTCTTTTGGACATAATTCACTTCCGGGAAAGTGAAATACTCAATATTGCTTTCAGCCTCTTCAATCCTGCAATCCGAATAACCGAATTCCCCTTTGTATTCAATCTTTGATGTATTCGTAATTGAAATGGGGGCAGTATATTCTCTGAAGAGCTTGTCTTCATCAATCTCATTATTCATGCGATAGTATATTTTCTTGGGCAGCGAAGCATTATCGCGACCCCATTTGTGTCTGAGGGTGACGGCTGTTGGCTTGTAAAAGTTTACGGCACCCTCTTCGACTCCGCCTTTTGGAATCGCTTCTGTTTCTGCCGTGTTAAACAATGTGACCTGATGTGCTGTCGTTGATTCCCACAGTCCGCAATCCGGATTATACCCGGCAAATCTCAGCAGGGTATTCTGTGCAACCTGAAGAGGTGTGACATACACCGGCGAACTGGTACTCGGCACAGTCCCATCCAAGGTGTAATATATCGTTCCTACGCCATCCTCAAACCCAAGAGAGACTGAAACTTCACCAGTGAAACACTGGACATCTGTGACACTGGCCGAGGTGACTGGTACCGGCGGAGCAAGTGACACAGTATGTGATTGTAGCTCCATGCGTCCAAATTCATCTCGTGCGCAGATTCTTATTATTCCGGTTGTTGTTAGATTGACTGTCTCGCCAGGGAAAACATAGGCTGAATGTAGGGTTGGATTTGTTCCATCTTGTGTATAATATATGCGAACACCATTACATCCACCATCTTGCCATTCAGCTGGATCCATAACAGGATCGTAACCCCGATAATTTAATGTGATTGTCTCAGTATGACAGCTTTTCAGTCCTTCATATCCATTATTCAATGGCTCGGCAAAACTCTCAATTGTGTTTTCTGCTTCGCCTATTACAAGCGTATGATAGTCATTGGCCACAACTTCTCTTTGAGCATCCGCATCTACTGCAAAATACTTTACAACAGTTCCACCGACAGTACCTAATGAAATTGATTCATTATTAAAAATATTAGAAGATTCGAGAGTAGGTATTGAACCGTTCTTTGTATAATAAATAATAGGAGTGCATCCATCTGGCCCATAATCAACCGCATTCTCTATGTTGAATTTAACCCCATTAACCAGTCCGTTATTATAGTAATTACAGATCGGAGTCGCGCGACTCATAATCGAAGTAGGAGGAACTATTGCAGTGTTCTGCAATTCAATTGCTCCAATATCCGGCGCCCCTCCCCCTATACCAGGCCGAGGGTTCCCCTTATTATCCGTCACCAAAACAGATAATAAGTCCGGCCAATTTCCGTCATATGTCGGAAAAACGGCTTTTGATGCCCCCCAAAAGTCATCACTTGGTATTCCTGTCGTAAAATCCATCCCTAAATGACAAGGATTAATGAAGTTATTGCTGACAGGTAACCCCATTTGAAAAGCATCACCTAAAACCGTACCATTTTCAGTATTGATAAGAGCAATAGATATATCTTCTGTACAATAATGAACCACATCATTTATTATGCGCGTTTGGCACCCATATAGTTCAGGATGGCCATTTGAAAATATATTATTGTCAATACGAGCAGAACTACTCCAGTCATAAATGCCCCCTTGCAAACCAATGGTAACACCTATTGCTCCATAAAACAGGTTGTTTTTAATACGAATCAAATCCGATGCGGTTATTTTGCCATACATATCCAACAATTCAATTGCTGAAAATCCCGGATAGATAAACGTATTATTAATGACTAATATTTTATCTGCCACATTTCCAAGACATATTGATACAGGAGGATAATGTGATCTCATAAAAACATTATTGCATATTTCATAATTCGTCGGGTCCGAACCTAACGTGGTTGAGTAGCCCCATATTGCCCCAATATTTTCAAAAGAACAATTTAACAAGCTAAAATTGTTACAATTATGCTTAATCATAACATATTGGAATATATTTGTCCAATCTGTAGGCCCACTAAAGCAGAGATCACTCACTGAAATCTCATCGGTATTGTAAAATTTGAGAGCTTGTTGATCCGTACCAGTTGTAATTGCAACTGTGATTGCCGGCACTTGGCCTTCATAAGTACGAACACCTTTCAGCACAAAACGATTAAGGCCGGTAAAACTATACACTTGGCTAATAACATAATCATAAGCAGCGTTATCTCTTGCATAAATATGTATTTCAAAATCGCGCAAACTAGTTTGGTTCATTACAAACGACACATGCGAAAAGGCTTGTAATATAGTTTCGCACCTGTAATCGTATGGTATATTCAAATAGGAAGGCGTTGATCCGTCCAGATGATTGCTAACCGCAATATAATAAGGATCTGAATATATCAACGAAACGATACAAACAAATAATATACTAGCGCGCACAACGAGCCCCCGTTTTATAGACTGGAATGTCTCCAACGCCATATGCCATATGAATCCAATGCTTATCCCTGCTTTCATAAAATGGAAACCCTCTTATTGCTCTGTAAATATGAGTTAGCTGTGAATTGTTTCCTTGTGGATTATGCCTCGCATCCGGCAAAAGCCAGTATTGAGGTGCAGCGAGATCTGCTTTGTCATTGCACCATTCACTCAGATTTCCGCACAAATCATGCACGCCATATGGTGAAACATCATTAAATGTTCCAATAGGGGCCAAATGAAGGAAGTGTTGATTAAATACGCAAATTCTTTGAGAAGCTGTATCAACATGAGCATAGTAATAAAAACTATCGCAATAAAAGTTAACATTAGCAAGATTGGAATCTAAAAACTCATTTCCCCAGGGATATAGTCGGCCATCGGTTCCTCTTGCAGCTTTTTCCCACTCTGCATTTGTTGGCAAACGCTTGCCCTTACTCCTACAAAAGGAATCAGCGGCCGCCCAAGTCATAAAACGAGCCCCATAATTTTCTTTTCCTGCCTTCACATAATACTTGCCATCTTGCTTAAAGATATCATTATCAACAGTATCTACTATGAATGTGTCGCTTTTAGCAGCATTTAAGAAATCAACAAACTTTTTATTGGAAATCTCGTATTTATCTATTAAAAAAGAATCGAGATATACATGAATTGTATCAAGCATCAATCCATACGCTACTCCCGCGCCGCCCATAATAAACTCCCCGGCTGGAACCAACGCCATACTATCCGTTAAATTCAAATACCGCGTCACCTCCGCCCCATCCAGCGAGTCAATGACCCCATTGGCATCCATATCAAACAACGCATCCCACCCCGCGCTCCCGGTAGTGAGCCCCAACTTGGTATTGAGGAGGGACAAATCCTCTGCATCAACATCCAGATCGCCATCCACATCCCACTTAATGAGCCTGGCCGAAACAGCCAAAGACAATATCATCATCAACAATAAAACTTTTTTCATCTTTCCTCCAAGTTATCGTGCTAAAACCAATTTTTCGGTACGAACAATCCGCCCATCATCTATCCGGGCGAAATACACCCCATTTCTAACCCCTTCCGCGGCCCAAACCAACCCCTTGCCCTCCAACCGCTTGACCAACCGACCATTAACATCAAAAATACCCACCTTAAGCGATTCCTTCTGATTAGAAGAAGCAAAAGCCACTGCCTCGGAGAATGGATTCGGAAGCGCCTTGCAGAAAGAAGTCTCCTGCCCTATCTGCCCCATCTCAGCAGGAAGCGAAGAAACACTCAATTCATAATCCGTATTATCAACCGTCATGGCCAAATTAGCCGCACTCACTAAGGAAATCCGGTTCTTTTCAAAGACAAAGGGGGCCTGCCCGGATGTTGTTTTGGTATGGATATAAATTTTGAACAGACTAATACTGACCAGCCGGCTACC
>Ga0156536_1190_pt1 | contig 20700 bp, 23 predicted proteins | sample RifOxyB2_FD_111931 | JGI IMG/M metagenome (GOLD analysis project Ga0156536, IMG submission 111931) | Elusimicrobia bacterium RIFOXYB2_FULL_49_7 | reverse complement strand
ATCAGCGCTTCCGTACCCGCACATCGCGGTAAGGGAGAAAGGGTGGTTTCACCCGAAGCGAACAGGGAGAGGAAAAAAGCCCGGGCCATCTCCCGATAGGAAGAGGGTATCTCGACCCGACCTTCCATTTTCTTGGCTTGACGAAGAGTGCGGTTCAACTGAGTTTCCTTTCCAACCGTTTGGTATGCCGGATAATGGTCCTGAAAATGGCATGGATCGCGATAGTATCAAGCGGTCCCGGATTATCGGCGCATAATGCCGCCATAATGGCTTTTTCACGGGAAAGATCGGAAATCGGTAATCCCTGTTGCTTCTTGATGGCCCCAATGCGACAGGCTGCTTTCACACGGCGATTCAGCAGGGTCAGCAGGGCCCGATTCAGGCGATCGATTGTACGCCGGTGTTCTTCAATACCTGTCCGGCTCTTGGTTATCTTCAGTTTTCCCATGGCATAAGAAAATAAATAAATTACCCGACAAGACGCCCCATTTCCGTTTCAGAGAAAAAGAAAAAGACGAGACCAGCGAAGTCCTCCCTGCGGCGATGCGGACCAATAGGTAAAAGAGGCCCGCGCAACAATCAAGTCCTCCATGATAAGACCGGTAAAACGGCTGTCTTCACTGTCATCCCAGTTGTCGCCCATAAAAAAGAAATGACGCCGCCGAACCGGATACTCCTTCACCTGCACGCCGTCACGGTAAAGTACCCGGCGGATTGAATAAACGGCTGAATCTCCGCGGGAGGTCAGGAAGTTGAGAACATTGGACAACTGGATCCAATTCATACGGTCCAAACTCGGCAAACTATCCTGTTGCAGGAGATCCATCCGAAGGTCGGCTAAATCGGGCAGATCACAAGGAAGGTTCCCTTTCATCAGATCCGCTGTTATGGTAAAACGGCTTTCCGGGTTTTCCTGGCGGATAAGTGAGGATAAAAAATCAAATTCCCGAAGCGGCAACGTATCAATCCGGATGCGTTCCCCCGGCTGCGGGATGCGGAAAGGATGAAAGGTGTCGCGGGGAGAGAAACGTTCTTCAATGGAAACGGTCCCCCCGGAACGAGCGGTAGCGGGAAAACGGAATTCCGCGCCATCCACAAAGACCTTTTTATCGGTCAAGTGCACGGTCTGACCCGGGCCGGCGATACAGCGGCGCACCGACAAGCGACCCATCAAACCCGGGTCTCGGAAAACAGCCACCTCGCCCATACGGGGTCGCTTGAAACGGAGGAGAATCTTATCGGAAAAGGGAAGTTTAAGACCATACACGAGCCGATTGGCGAAAAAGCGGTCTCCCGGCAACAGGGTTCCCTCCATGGCCGGGGAGGGTACCGTAAAAGCCTGAAAGAAAAAAAGACGGGTCAATAGGGCGAAAAAAAGGACCGCCATACCGACTTCAACCACCTCATAAAGCACAAGCCGGAGGTCCTTGACATGGCGGGTTTGTTCCGTAATTTCGCGAAAACGGTCCATTTACCCCGCTTCCTGGTTCATGGAGAGAACCGCAAAAAAGGCCTCCTGCGGTATCTCCACCTGACCCACCTGTTTCATCCGCTTTTTTCCCTCTTTCTGCTTTTCGAGGAGTTTGCGTTTGCGTGAAATATCTCCGCCGTAGCACTTGGCCGTCACATTCTTGCGGAGCGGTTTCACCACGGTACGGCTGATGACGCGCGATCCGATGGCCGCCTGGATGACGACCTCGAACATCTGGCGCGGGATGAGATCCTTGAGGCGGGTGGCCAGGTTTTGGCCCCAGGTATACGCCTTGTCGCGATGGATGATGATGGAAAAGGCGTCCACCGGATTGGCGTTGATAAGAATATCGAGTTTGACGAGATCGCTCTGCCGGTATTCCTTGAATTCATAATCAAAAGAGGCGTAACCGCGCGACAACGACTTGAGGCGGTCGAAGAAATCAAAAATGATTTCAGCCAGAGGGAATTCATATTGCATATTGACCCGTGTGGGGTCGAGATATTCCATGCTGATATAAACGCCCCGCTTCTCCTCCCCCAGCTTCATCATGTTGCCCACATACTCCGTAGGAACAATGATCTTGGCAATAACATAAGGTTCTTCCAAATAGTCCAGCAGATTGACGGCGGGCAACTTGCTCGGATTTTCCAAAAAAAGTTGTGCACCATCCCTCAGTCGAACCCGATATTTGACGTTCGGGACCGTATTGATGATATCCACCCCAAACTCTCTGTCCAGCCGTTCCTGGATGATTTCCATGTGGAGCAGACCCAAGAAACCGGCGCGGAAACCAAAACCCAGTGCCGTGGAGGTCTCGGGTTCCCAACTGATGGAGGAGTCGTTTAAGGCTAATTTATCCAGGGAATCGCGAAGATCATCATAATTATCCGGATTTTCAGGATACAGCCCGCAATACACCATGGGCTTGACTTCCTGGTAACCGGGAAGCGGCTCGGCGGTTCCCTCTTTGGCCGTGGTCACAGTATCGCCTATCTTGATATCCGCCACTCTCTTGATGTTGGCGATCAGATAACCCACCTCGCCGGTCTCCAGTCGATCCACTTTGACCCGCTTGAGTTTGAGATGACCCACCTCATCCGCACCGAATTGCTGGTCAATGGCAAAGAAACGAAGCAGGCTCCCCTGTTTCAGTACACCATCGACCACCCGGACAAAAGCAACGGCTCCGCGATAGGAATCGAATACGGAATCAAAAATGAGCGCCTTTAATGGAGCATCAGGATTTCCTTTAGGCGGCGGCACCTGTTTCACCACCGCTTCCAATACCGCCTCCACTCCGGTGCCGTCCTTGGCACTGATGAGCAGAGGCTCTATGTCGCCTCCGAGCAGATTATTCAGCTCTTCCACCGCTTTGGGGACATCCGCAGACGGGAGGTCGATTTTATTCAGCACCGGAATGATGGTCATGTCGTTGCCCAGCGCCAGATAGAGATTGGACAAGGTCTGCGCCTCAACCCCTTGAGAGGCGTCGACCACCAGGATAGCCCCTTCGCAGGCAGAAAGACTGCGACTCACTTCGTACGTGAAATCCACATGGCCGGGCGTATCGATGAGATTGAGCACATATTCGATCCCGTCTTTGGCCTTGTATACCATCCGGATGGCATGCGCTTTAATGGTGATGCCGCGTTCACGTTCCAAATCCATATTATCAAGGACCTGGTCCATCATCTGATAACGATCGAGGGTACCGGTTTTTTCAAGCAGCCGATCCGCCAGGGTGGATTTGCCGTGATCGATGTGGGCGATGATACAGAAGTTCCGGATTCGGGATTGTTCCATTGGCCGTAAAAATAATTAATCGAGAGTGGGAATAAATACCTTTATCGCGACAGGAGTGGGTCCGGGATGCCCGCCTCGGCAAAAGCATCGGCGCGAAGACGGCAAGCCATGCATTTTCCGCAAGGCGGCCGCTTGCCGTTATAACAGGTATGACTCAAAGCCAATGCAGGAAGGGCCTGCAGCCGGACCGCCAAACGAACCGTATCGGGCTTGCTTAAACGAATCAGGGGGGTATGAATGCGGAAGGGAAAATCCATGCCAAGACAAAGACTCTTTTCAAGGGCCCGTATGGTATTCCGTCGGCAATCCGGATAACCGGCCACATCGGCCTGGCAAACCCCGGCCACAAGATGGCGAATGCCTGCAGGATACGCATACGCCGCTGCAAAAGTAAGGAATATCAGATTACGACCAGGCACAAAGGTATTGGGAAGTCCTCGTCGGCCGCGACGATGACTCACGGCCAAAGCGGAAGTAAGAGAGCTTCCGCCCAATTCACGAAAGGTGCTGATGGATAAAATCTGATGGGGAATACCGGCCAAACGGGCGATACGTTGAGCGCTTTGTATCTCGATTTTATGGCGGTGACCATAATCAAAAGTGACGGCCGAGACATTTTCCGGTCCAAAGCGGCGCATGGCCCAATAAAGACATGTGGTCGAATCCTGTCCACCGGAAAAAACAACCAGTGCCTTGTCTTTCCGTTTCGTCATCAGACCCCGCGCGTCTGTTTTGGCCAGAGAATCTTGTGAAGTTGGACGTTCAGTCGGACATTCAACCCGCTTTTTAAGCACCAAGCCGCCACCCGTGCCAAAGATAGTCGACCCGCTACCGGAGAGAGAAGAACCGTATGCTTTTTATCTAATCCGTGCCGGCGAATAAACTTCCCAGAAAAGGCGAGGTCCTTATTATCCGCTACCACGAACTTGATTTCATCACTCGGCTTCAACCAGCTGAGATTGGCGGGAAGATAGGGAATGACCACGCCGGAAGAAGGCGTCTTGATATCCATGATAATATGCACCCCTTTGGGAACACCCGCCAGGGAAAGTGAACCGTTGGTTTCAAGGAGAATCTTTTTTTTCTCCTTCAGGAGCCGCCGAAGAAGAGGAAGCGTTCCGGCCTGAAGCAAGGGTTCTCCGCCTGTCACCTCAATCAACCTTGTCTTGAAGGCCAATACCTGTTTAACAATCGCATTTAAAGCCATCACCCGACCCTGTGTCCAGGCATATCGAGTATCACACCAGGAACACGCCAAATTGCACTCCGATAGCCGGACAAAAGCGCAGATTCGCCCGCTGTGCGTCGATTCTCCCTGGATGGACTTGAATATCTCGGAAACGAGCAGAGTCATACCGTGCCGCAGTTCTGTCGTTTCCGTTTGAGTTTGAGGCGAAGGTGCGGTTCGCGCTCACGCCAAGTCGCCCCACAATCGCGACAGGCGAAACGGTTATTCCCCTGAAAAAAGCGCACCACTTTCTTGAGGCCTTTATCGAGGATATGAATTCTTCTGCTTTGGCAGGAGGGGCAATTGACCATCGTTGTATTTAATCCTTATTGCAAAATAATTTCCACAAAGATATTTTTTCAACAACAGAATTTAACTCTTCACTTTAATCGTAGGAGCATCTTATGGATCTGAAATCCACTATCCGAACCGTTATGGATTTTCCAAAAAAGGGAATAGGCTTCAAAGACATCACCACCCTGCTCTTGAATAGTAATGCGTTGCAGGAGGCGGTAAAACAGATGGCCGAACCCTACCGGAACAGCGGCATCACAAAGATTGTGGGCATTGAATCACGCGGTTTTATTTTCGGCATGCCCATCGCCTTTTACCTGGGGCTGCCTTTCGTCCCTATCCGTAAGCCCGGCAAACTCCCCGCCCCCACAGAGGAAATATCCTATCAGCTGGAATATGGCACCGACCGAATCCAAATTCATCAAGACGCCATCACCAAGACAGACAAGGTTCTCCTGGTAGACGACCTTCTGGCCACAGGCGGCACCATGGCAGCCGCCATTGCCTTGGTCCGAAAATTAAGTGGAAACGTAGCGGCTGCGATCTTTTTGATTGAACTGGACTTTCTGAAAGGTCGTTCTAAGCTCGATAATGTACCCGCTCATTCTCTGATCCGATACGATGCAGAATGAACGAACCGGGCAACCGTTATAAAACCTTAAGGCGATAAAGCGCCTCCCGCACTTCCTGAGCGGAAATGGCGGTCAGACACACCAAGCTCTTTTGGGGACAATTACGCCTTCCCTGCGTTGTACAAGGACGGCAATCCACCGATGCTTCTAAAACCTTGGCACGCGCCCGAAAAGGGAAAAAGCCGAATTCTCGAACCGTTGAGCCGAATAGAGCCGCGACCGGGGTATCAACGGCACAGGCCAGGTGCATCAGCCCCGAATCATTGGCCACCATGCCGCGGCAACGCCGAATCACTTCCGCCACGGTCAGCAAATCCGTCTTTCCCGTCAAATCAATAACCCGCTCCGGCGCAGCTTGAGCAACCGCGCGGGCACGAACCCCATCCGCTCCATCTCCCAGCAAAACAAAGTGTTCCTCAGGCAAAAGATGAATCAATTCGATGAATCGTTCCACCGGCCACGCTTTGGTCGGCCAGCGTGCACCGACCGCCAGGGCAATAGGAGACTTAACCAGCGTTTCAGCAACTGCTGAGGCAGCCGCATTCCTTTGTAAAAGCAATCCCAGACCGTCATCGGTTGCGCCCGCTTTTTCAACACAGGCCAGATAACGAAGCGGAACAGAAGGAGCGTTTTTTAACAGATTGATGCGCCATCCGGCTAATAGTCGTCTTTTCACGGTAAACTTCCGAAACCGATGAAGCCGGTCAGATGCCCATCCGATGGTAAGCAGGCAGCTTCGGAGATTATGGTGAAGATCAAACACCCGGGTATAATCCCGACGAATCTTTTGCCGCAGAGTCAGCACTTCCCGAATCGTTCCCTTTTGCAAAACAAGGACATGATTCAGTCCGGCATGGTTTAACAGCAGGGATGCGTAAGCCGGTTTTGTCAGAAAATCGATTCGAGCCGTTGGATAGGCCGCCCGAAGCGCACGGATGGCCGGAAAAGAGAGAAGAATGTCGCCCAACGAGCTCAGCCTGATAATCAGGAATGAATCCATGACAACAGGGGATTGTTAAACAGGAAATAGGCAAGGGAACAGAGAACGATAAAAAGAATGCTGGCAAAGGTGTTTTTCTCATTTCGGAGGCCGACCGCGAGTTGAAAAGAATGGGAGGACGCTCCGGCAAACCGGCGTAACGAAGGAAGGAAGCGGGGTACGCCTGCTAAAAAAGCTTGATACGCTTCTCCGAATTTGCCGGCCAAAGTTTCCTCTTCAAGCCGGATAATGAAATGGTACTGAAAAGTGAAAAGTGCTGTGAACACAAGCAGCGTCCAGGGCATCAAGGCATTAAACGCCGTGCAGACACCCAAAGATAAAATAAAATTACCGAGATAAATGGGATTCCGGGTATAAGCATAGGGGCCGCTGGTGACGAGTTGTGCGGCCCCCACATTTCGGGTACGGGTGGTAAAGCCGGTATACCCCACACTCCAGATGCGGAGTGCTTCTCCAAGCAACATCAGCGCATAGCCCAATGTTAAAGAAAACGGAGTCGGCGCTGCAAAGAACAAAATAATGATTAAGAAAGGAATCGGCGTATAACTGCGCGCTTTGAATAACAATTGTCCGAGCGGCATGGACAGATTATCCTATGGATGAATCAGGGTGCCGATTTTTTCCCCGACAATGGCCCGTTTGAGATTGCCCGGGGTGAGCAGATTTAAGACCAGAATAGGCAGCTGATTTTCGGAACAGAGAGTAATAGCCGTCATATCCATGACCTTGAGATGACGTGTCATCACCTCATCATAAGAAATATCGTCTATCTTTTTTGCGTTTTTATTCTTGACCGGGTCATCATCATAAACCCCATCCACCTTAGTGGCCTTGATGATCGCATCCGCCTTGATTTCGACAGCACGTAACACACCGGCCGTATCTGTTGTAAAATAGGGGTTTCCTGTACCGGCGGCAAAAATGGTGACACGCCCTTTTTCAAGATGGCGCACCGCGCGACGTTTAATGAAGGGTTCACATATCTGATCCATCCGGATGGCGCTTAAGACACGGGTATTGACGCCTTCGCGCTCCAGACAATCCTGCATGGCCAACGAATTCATCACCGTACCGAGCATACCCATATGGTCTGCGGTGGTACGGTCAATGCCGGAAGTGGAATTTTCTTTAAGACCGCGAAAGATATTGCCGCCGCCGATGACCACCGCCACCTGGACGCCGATACGGTTAAGTTCGGCGACTTCGTCGGCAATGCGCTCAACCACCGTGGAATCAAGGCCAAAGGAGCGACTCCCCAGGAGCGCTTCTCCGGAAATCTTAAGCAAAACCCGTTTGAAGCGGATGTTCACGCGGAAACGCCCAACTGGTAACGGACAAAAGACATCACTTTAATCTCTCCGCCCGCTTCTTTGGCGCACGCGGCTATCACTTGGTTGATACTTTTTTCATTGTCCTTTACAAACAGCTGCTCGGTCAACACGTTTTCCTTGTAGAATTTCTCGAGTCGGCCTGCAACGATTTTATCAAGCATCTTCTCCGGCTTGCCCTCTTTGAGGGAAAGTTCGCGGTAGATGGCTTTTTCACTCTCAATCTTATCGGCCGGGATCTCATCCCGATTGGCAGCCAAAGGAGACGACGCGGCAATCTGCATACAGATATCCTTACCCAATTCCAAAACCTTTGCGTGTTCAAGAACGGTGGGCGTACCGGCCAATTTAAGCAATACACCGATTTTGCCACCCATATGAATATAGGAGAAAACACGGGAGGAAGAATCCCCTTCAACGGTTGTCACACGGCGGATATCAATCTTTTCGCCGATGATGCCGCTTTTTTCCGAGACCGCTTCCTGAACCGTTCGCTCACCGAATGCAGCTGCAGCCATAATCTTAAAGCTATCCACATCCCGGGGTTTTTTGTCGAGCGCCACTTCCAGAAGGCCGTTTAACAGGGCATTGAAGTCGTCATTTTTAGCCACAAAGTCGGTTTCACTGTTTAATTCAAGCATCACGGTAGTGAGCCCTTTGGCGGCAATGCCCACTTTACCCTCTTTGGCGGTCCGTTCGGCGCGTTTACCGGCTGTAATCTCGCCTTGCTTGCGAAGGTAGTCAATGGCGGCATTGACATCGCCGTTTGTCTCGCCGAGCGCTTTTTTGCATAACATCATGCCGGCACCCGTCTTTTCACGAAGTTCCTTAACAGCAGAGGCGGATATTTCTGTCATGGATTGATCTCCCGTTAAAATAGTCTGTTCTATTCGTGGCTTACGGATTCGGAAGAGGCCGCAGCATCGGACACCGAGGTCTCCTCCGCGGCTTCACCGGACCCTTTGAGTCGCTTTTTGCGCACGATTGTCTTAATGATTTTGCGTTTGACGATGCGTCTGCGGCCATCCCCTTCGTCGTCCTTATTATCCCGTTGAACCACTTTGATCGGAGTGGCGGCAATCACATCGGCCAGAGAATCCAGAATAAGTTGGACTGTTTTCAGGGAATCATCATTGGCAGGAATAGGAAATTCCACTTTGGTGGGATCCGCATTGGTATCCAGAATTCCGATGACCGGAATCTTCAGACGGCGCGCTTCAAGAAGCGAAATATGCTCTTTCAGGATATCGACAATGACCACCGCCCCCGGCAGCCCTTTCATTTCCTTGACACCGGCCAGAAAGTTCAAGATGCGTTCGCGTTTTTTGCGCAGCCGGTTGACCTCTTTCTTGGGCAGCAGCTTGAACGTACCGTCCTGTTCCATACGGTCGATATCATCGACTTTCTTCAGGGATTTCTTGATGGTGGAATAGTTGGTCAGCAATCCACCCAGCCAACGCACGTTAACATAACACTGTTTACACTTTTCGGCGGCTTCGCGCACCGCATCTTTGGCCTGGTTCTTAGTACCCACAAAAAGGATACTGCGACCGTTTTCCTGGACCTGGGCCAGCTTCTGGGCAGCAGCCTGAACGCAGGTTAAGGTTTCTTCGAGGTTGATGAGATGAATGCCGTTTTTCGCCGTGAGGATATAGCGGCGCATTTGCGGATTCCAACGGCTGGTCTGATGACCGAAATGGGCGCCCGCCTCGAGCAGGCTTTGAAGCGTGAGTTCTGCCATGTTTTTCTCCTTTTTGGTTTGGTTCTTCCACAACTCAGTGGAGGCCGCCACCTCTTGTCCATTGTCGGAAAAGGATGGAACCAAGGCCTCCGCTTCTGGCGGGTTGTGTGCTTAAACGGTTCGGTTATGACTATGAAAAAATTAACGTTTCGAAAACTGGAAGCTTTTCCGGGCACCCGCTTTACCGTATTTTTTTCTTTCCACAATACGGGAATCACGGGTCAGGAGGCCCGCTTTTTTAAGGATACCGCGGAGTTCGGGTTCCGCCACGCAAAGCGCGCGCGACACACCGAGTCTGAGCGCATGAGCCTGACCCGTCAGGCCGCCACCGTTCAGCAGGGCGGTTACATGGTAACGATCGAACCGTTCCGTAAGACGCAGCGGCTTCTCGACTTCGATCATCAGCGTTTCGCGTTTGAAGTAATCCTTGGCCTCCCTCTCGTTCACCTGAATGGAACCCTGTCCGGGCAGGAGGACGACGCGGGCGATACTGCATTTGCGGCGACCGGTCGAGCGAATTTTCTTTTCTGCGGCCATGCTCATATTTCCTTGTTAATGACGTTTACAATTCAACGGATTCCGGCTTTTGGGCGCCATGAGGATGATCCGGACCCGTGTAGATGAAAAGTTTCTTGGCAATCCGGCGTCCGAGCGCGCTTTTGTGCTTGATCATACCTTCGATGGCATGCTTAACGACATCGGCAGGCCGTTTCTGCATCATTTCCTTGTAGGTATAAATGCGTTGGCCGCCCGGATATCCGGAATGGGTAAAATAGGTCTTCTGGTCCGCTTTTTTTCCGGTAAAACGGGCTTTTTCGGCATTGATAATCACCACATAATCACCCCAGTCCTGGTGCGGAGAATAAGCGGGTTTATGCTTGCCGGCCAGCCAGAAGGCGACTTTGGTCGCCAACCGTCCGACAGTCTTTCCGGAAGCATCAACGAGCTTCCAGGCACGCTCTACATCATCTTCTTTCAGGATGGGTGTTTTCACAATAAGCTCCAAAGCTAAATAAACAAAATAAATACAGACCGATCAAAATAGCATTTCCGGGCAATGGGTGTCAAGGTTTGGAATGGTTTTTCGTTGAAGCAGCCTTCCACGGAATATTATTATAAAGTAAATGTCTTTACGCATAAAGATTCTTTTGTATTCTGTTGCCATCGTCCTATTTTGCCTATTAGCCCTTTTCACCTCAACGCAATTACTCTTAAAAAGAGGGGTGCACGCCATTCATACCGATCTGACCGTCGGGTTACTGACGGCCGAAAAGAAAATCGTCGAAGAAAATATCCAGCGCACTCTGGAGGCATTGGCAGCAGACCAAAAGAACAGGCTCATCAAACTGTCGGATTATGCCGACTGGGCCCTCTCCTACCGTTTCATGGCCACCAACGACCCCCGGTTCATCAGGGAAAACATGACTTCAACCGGCATCCATAACCTTCAAATCAATTATTGGGCCATGTACCGGAACAATGGAACAGCGGCATTCGAACAATCTTATGAACCCCACCAGCGGCACCTCTATCCCCCTCCAGCGGATTTGAAACAAGCGCTTATGCCCGGCTCTGATCTTCTCTCCCACTCCTCGCTTTCCAGCCGAAAAGAAGGATTGCTCCTGACAAGCCGGGGACCTCTGCTTCTGGTCTCTCTGCCCATCCTGAACGGGGCGGGCAAAGGACCGTCACGCGGCACTTTCCTTTTTGGAAAATACTTAGACAGCCTTTTAATCCGTCAGCTGAGCCAATCGACCCATCTCCACCTTACCTTCCAGCGTATCGATAATCCCTCCTTGTCGGAGGCAACCAAAAAGGGTCTATCACAACTTGAAGCCGGTCTGACCACCTACATCAAGATTGAAAGCAAAGATTCCATCAGCGGAATCGCATTGATACGGGATCTCACCGGAAAACCCGCTTTATTGGTCGAGGCAAAATCCCATCGAACAATTTACAATATGCGTCTTTCGACGCTGAATGAGATCGAAAAACAAATCCGCTTTGCCCGCTTGATCATTCTTTTCGGGCTTTTGCTCACCGGGCTCCTTCTGGGCGCTCTGATTCTCTTTCATGTGCAAATCACCGTTCTGTCCCGACTGTCCGCGCTGAGCAAATGGGCCGGCAGTATCGGCAATCGAAAAGATTTCTCCGGGCGTTTTCCCAAAGATAAAAACGACGAATTAGGCAGCCTGGCCGACTCCATCAACCGGATGCTCGATTCTCTGCAGGAAGCGCACCAGAAAATCCTGAAAGACATGGAGGAAATAGACTACAAAGAGGAGGCACTGCTGGCAGCCGAAGCCCGCTTCCGCCTGCTGTTCGAGAATTCCAAGGATGCGGTCTTATGGGCCAACCAGGATGGCACATTAATCAACTGCAACCTGGCAGCAGAACAACTTTTTGAACGGACACGGTCGGAATTGATCGGATTGCATCAATCTAATCTCCATCCGGAAAAAGAAAGGGACATAATTCGGGAAGGTTTTAAAAAGCACCTGACTTTAGGGGAGGTGACCATCCAAGATGTGCCCATTGTCACCAAAGCGGGAAAAATCAAATCCGTGAATATCCACAACTCCGTGACTTTTTTCAATAAAAACCCGGTACTCCAAGGCGTCTTCTCCGATATTTCGATTCAGAAACAGGCGGCGGCCGAGAAAAAGGTTCTGGAAGCACAGCTCCAGCAAGCACAAAAAATGGAAGCCATCGGTCTGTTGGCAGGCGGGGTCGCCCATGATTTCAACAACATGCTGGCCGCGATTTCAGGGTTCACGGAAATCATTCAGGAAAAATTCGGTCAGGACAACAAAATCCTCTTCGGCTTTACCCGCTCCGTGCTCTCCACCGTACAGCGGGCCACGGATCTCACCCGAAAACTTCTTTCCTTTGCCCGTAAAGGAAAAATTGAGGTCATTGCCATCGATCTGAACGAAACGGTCCGGGAAGTCATGACCATTCTCCAGCATACGATTGATAAACGTATTATCCTGGTCGACCAACTGCTTGCTTTTCCAGCCACGATTATGGGCGATCGCAGCCTGATCCAAAACGCGGTCATGAATCTGGCGGTCAATGCACGCGATGCCATGCCGGAGGGGGGGACGCTCACTTTTCATTCCTCGAATATCCAACTGGATGAGGAATATGCACGCACGCGTCCCTACAAACCCATTCCCGGATCCTATGTCGCCTTTGAAATACAGGACACCGGAACCGGTATTGAAAAACATAACTTGTCCAAGATTTTCGAACCTTTCTTTACCACGAAAGGACTCGGTAAAGGCACCGGTCTGGGTTTGCCGAGCGTGTACGGCACGGTCAAAAGCCATAATGCCTACATCGAAGTGGAAAGCGAACCGAACAAAGGGACCATTTTCACCCTTCTTTTTCCCGAAGCCGGAACCCCGGCCGCGGACGCGGTCAAACTGTCGCAACAATATAAATATGGGCAGGGTCATATCCTATTAATTGATGATGAAGCAGCGGTCCGGGATGTCTATGCTTCCATGCTACAAGCCTTGGGTTATAACGTCGTTTCTGCGGAAAACGGTCAAACAGGTGTGGAATATTACCGACAATTTAAAAACAAAACGGACTTGGTGATTCTGGATGTGGTTATGCCTGTTCTAAAGGGGCCAGATTGCCTGAAAGCATTGCAGGCCATCAATCCGGATGTAAAGATTATCGTGGCATCGGGTTATGACATGGCCGGCGATGTCCAGAACATGCTCTCAGCCGGAGCCAAGGCATTTATTCAGAAACCGTTCGAACTGGTAAAGCTTTCCAATCTGATCTACGATATACTGAACGATCCGATTTGAGCCTTCCGATCGTTCAGCGATATAAGGTAAACCTCTGCTTCCGGACAATATAATATAGGCCCGGCATGCATCATCAGCTTCTCACAAAAATCACCCGCGGCTTCCGGACCTGAAGTGATTGGCCCAATCTGCATAACCGATATAAACGCCCTCTTTCGTACTAAAAAACCCTCCAGCGGCGCAGCCGGAATAAACGCATAACGGCTGACCTCCGAATCAAATCGCCCTTTGCCTGCCAGGCGGGCGGAATATCTCCTATCCGCTCCCCTCTCCCAACCAGCCTGAATGACTATATCGTCAAGATTCAACCCCTTGACACACACCGCAGAAAAGTCCGGGTACATCGACAAAATGCGAACCATTTCGTTCAGGCAACCCGGTGCCGGAAGCGCTTTGTCAGACAGGAAAAAAAGATACTCTACAGGCAAAGATTCCGCCTGAGAAAATATTCCAGGAAGGCTCCCGCTGAAAGGAAGGATAAGCAGCCCTTGATAATCCAACGCTTTTCCGGCAGAATTCTCCGGTGAGGTCAGAAGAGCCACTTTGGGTTTTACCGCAGGTGCCGCAACAGGCAATGAGAGTCCCCGAACGGCCTCCACGGCCATGGACAGATTGCGCACATTGTCCAGCATCGCCTCCACCAAATCCTGAAACGCTTCGGAGCCGATGGCATTATTTTTAAGTCTTAGAAAAGCCGCCAACAAAGCTCCCGGGCCGGTGCAAAGATTCAGCCGGCGTTCCACGTCGCGGTTGGTTTTAAGCCAATCCGTAATTTCCTTGCCCGATGCCTGGAGCCGTTTCATCATATTCAAGGACTGACTGTTGTCGGACAATAACCGGGAAAACCGTTCAAGAGTAATATCCTCATCCGCAGAAAGAGAATGGCCGGAGGCGGGCGTTCCGGTCAGGAATCTCAAGAAAGCGCGACCTGAGGAAGCATAGGCGGAATATCCATCCGTCTGATAATCCATCAAACCGGTAGTCGGATCAAACTGCGCATCCAGCCGTCTGATACCGGATAGCGGTTTCTCTTTCCCGCCTTGCAGACAAGCCAGCACCTGATCCGGTCCGATGTGTTGCGTGCAATACTTGTCGAAGGAACAAGGACCCGCATAATCGCCGAAGCAAAGACAAGAAGAGACAAAAACCACGCTCCCCGCTGCATAGGGACCGGTTTCAAGCGGTGAGGTAGGCGCAAAGAGGGCAATCGCCCGTCCACCGACAGCAGCAGCCATGTGCATGGCCACCGTATCGCCCGATACCACCGCAACCGCCGCATTCATAACAGCCGCGGATTCAAGAAAAGAAGCGGTCCCGCATAGATTCACAGAGCGTTGACTGCCCGCTTCGTTCCGGAGTTTTTCAACCCGCGCCTGTTCCTTTGCGGATCCGGTCAGAATCACATCATATCCCGCCTGTTCCAACCGCTTCAAAAAATCAACGGCAGCGGCAGCAGGCCATTCCTTTTTACGATGCGCTGCACAGGGGTGAAAAACCACCAATCGATCCCTTGAGAAGCTTCGCTCTGATAAAAGTTGTTCTGCAAAAGCATAGGCCTCGTTAGGCAGAGACAATTCCACCCCTTTTCCGTCCGGCCGGGTACCGCACATGAGCGTGTACAAATCACAGGCATGAGCAGGCACTTGCCGTCGGGCAAAGGGAATGGCATAGAGGAGCGCCGTCATGTCCCCTACAAGCTCCAACTTTCCTTTTCGGGTATATCGGCCGCCCACAGTATCGCTGCAATCAAGCAGGGAAGCAAGATAAGCGGTCGAATCGCCCTGAAAAAGGTTGACCACCTTATCAAATCTTTCATGAAACAAGGGGGCCAGAAATTCCTTGAGTCCCAGAATCCCATGTCGAAAATTCTCTTCGGAAAGCTTTTCTTTAAGTTTCCGGCGCGGAAGCACATGAAGACAGTCGATGTTCGCGTTATGGCGCACCAGCAAAGCACTCTCTTCGTCTACCAGGAAATGGACGGTATGTCCATCCGCTTTGAGTGAACGCAGAGCCGGCGTGGCCATAAGCACATCGCCGGGATTATTCGGCAGCATGACCAGGATTTTAGCCATCCGCCGTCTCCTCCGTGCTCTTTTTGATCAGAATGTTTTCCGCTAAAAGATGAAGAAAATCATCGTCGCTCAACGGGTTTCCCTGTTTGAGTCTGGCCCGGGCCTGCTCGGCCAACTCGGGAATACCCTGATGCGGGAGAGGCGTTTGTTTCGGCAAGGTGACGGATAGGAGCGTATTAAGACGATCCGAGAGGAGATGACCGGATAAGGTCCGCTGGTAGGCGGCCTCAATGATGGCTTCGGCTTCGTTCCAATGGGCGGTATAATACCGTATCTTGCCGGCCAATTCTTCCAGGGAGGCAAAACAAACCACGTCTTTTCCTTCCACAAAAAAGTCGGCCAAACTCTTCCGTCGGTCCACTATCTGAAGCGCCCGGCATACGGGAACCGTAAAAGCACGCGGGTTAAGAAAATCGCCGTTTTCATCAACCTCTTTTCCCGTGAGGGTGGAGTGGAGATTGATCACCATTTTGGCACGGCTGTACAAGGAAATGATTTCCGCATGGGAAAGCCAGCGTGTACCATCCATGAGGCGCGACTTCAAGGCAGGTGACAAGGGAAAGCGATCCCAACCCCAACCCCAGATGCGGAAATCGACATTCAGGGCAGCCAGCCGTTCGAAAAAGAGGACCCGGTTCTGATAGGGCGCACCCACAAAAATGGCATTGAATTCCTTCTTAAGAGGAGGATCATTCAAATTCTCCAAAGGCGCACCGTGCGGCAGATAAAAGGTGCGGGCATAATGGTTTTGCTTCAGATCCGAAAGCCAGGGATCTTTCTGGATGATAAAAAAATCATCATAGGCTTGGATGATGGGTTTCCAATGATCCGCAGAGCGCAGGTCTTCGCAGAAATAGTGGGCGGTCCGAATATGGGCATTCTTCAGCATCTGGACGGTAAAGGGATGGACCGGAGAAAGGGCCATGACCAGCACCAGGTCCGCTTTAACTTCCAAAGACTTGACAACAAGCGCCTGATTCGCCAGATCCGTGATGAGATTATCGTCTTCGGTCTTGAGCAAACGCCCCAATCCGTCACGGTACCGACCGAAATCGAACAAGGTTGTCTCATGGCCCATACGGGTGAAGGCAAAATGGATGTTTTCACCCAGACTGCGCGACCCCCCCTGACGAGGAAGAACGATGAGAATGCGTTTAGACATACAGGGAATATACCCAACTCCGCCTGACCCGCACAATTTTTTATTGCCTCGCCGAAAGCTCAATTTGTATCGTATTGCTTTCCATTAAACAAAGGAACTTCCATGGCCCGGAAAAAGATCGCGCTCATCGGCGGAGGACAAATCGGCGGCAACCTCGCCCTCTTCGCACTTCAGCAACAACTCGGCGACATCGTTCTATACGATATCCCGGACAAGGAAGCCCTTTGCAAAGGAAAGGCGCTGGATATCCTGGAAATGGCACCCGTCAATGGCAGCACAGGCAATATCCTGGGCACCCACCGTCTTGAAGATTGCGAAAACGCGGACGTGGTCATCGTTACCGCCGGCCTACCCCGTAAACCGGGCATGAGCCGGGAAGATTTACTTCGCATCAATCTGGGCATTATCACCGGGATTGCCGGAAAATTAAAGACCCTCTGCCCGAATGCCTTTCATATCATCATCACCAACCCGTTGGACTCCATGGTCTATGCCTACCAAAAAGCAGGCCACTTCCCGGCTCATAAAGTGGTCGGTATGGCCGGCGTACTGGATTCGGCCCGCTTCTGCGCCTTTGTCGCCATGGAGCTCAATGTATCGGTCCGTGATGTACAGGCCTTGGTCTTAGGCGGCCATGGTCCCACCATGGTCCCCCTGTCCCGCCTTGCAACCGTGGGCGGCGTACCGGTCCCGGAACTGATTCCGGCGGACAAACTGAAAGCCATTGAAGATCGCACCCGTGAAGCAGGAACCGAAATCGTCCAACTTTACGGCAATGGCAGCGCCTATTTCAGCCCCGCCGGCAGCGCCATCGTCATGGCCGAAAGCTATCTCAAGGATCTGAAACGAGTCCTGCCGTGCGCCGCCTGTTGCAACGGCGAGTATGGTGTCCAGGGGCTCTATGTGGGAGTACCGGCCATTATCGGCGCAGGCGGTATTGAAAAGATCCTTGAAGTCAAACTGACCCGGGAAGAAAAGGCGGCCTTTGACAAGACCGCCGAAACAGTGAAGAAATCCGTGGCAGAGACGGGTCTGTGAAAATGACGGGAGAGACGCAGCGGACGGCCTCTCTACAACAATTCCATAGACGACCGCCGTCCTATCAAATCCAAAAATTCCGTTCGCGTAGCCACATCATCATGAAAACTGCCCAACATGGCCGAAGTCACCATGATGGAATTCTGCTTCTGTACCCCGCGCATCATCATACAAAGATGGCGCGCCTCAATGACCACGCCCACCCCTTCCGCATGGATGGCATCCTTGACGATTCGGGCGATCTGCTGAGTCAGTCGTTCCTGCACTTGAAGCCGGCGTGAATAGCACTCCACCACACGCGCCAATTTACTGACGCCATAGACGCGGTTCTTACTGATATAGCCGATGTAGCATTTCCCGAAAAAGGGGAGCATATGATGTTCGCATAAGCTGTAAAACTCAATGTCCTTAACGATAATCATGTGGTTGCAATTTTCTTTGAAAATAGCACCCTTGATAATCTTCATAGGATCTTCATGATACCCTTTTGTCAGGAATTCATATCCTTTCTTCACCCGTCCCGGCGTCTTTTTCAACCCTTCACGGTCGGGATTTTCTCCAATCCTCTTAAGCAGTTCTCGGATTAGTTTTTCCATTGTTGTCTCCTTATTATGTCCAAATCAATTCAGAGGGTATCCATCATTTAAGCTATAATTATTCTGATTTCTGTTGGGTTCTTTCAATCACCACGGCCACGCTGCGCGCATAGCGAAGCACGCCGGGCTTATCCACCGTCACTTCCACTTTCCGGATACGCACATCCAACAAGGTCAACGCCGCCACTTGTTCCGCCAAATATTCCAGCAGATGAAAACGTCCTCCTTCCACGGCCGCTACAATGGCATGTTTCAGGGTTCGATAATTCACCGTATCTTCAAGACGATCGCTTTGGCCCGCAGCCCGCAAATCAACCGATAGAACCAGATTCAACACGACGTCCTGTTTTTTTTCCTGCTCACTCTCATCCACGCCGATAAAAGTCCGCAAGGCCAAATCCCGAATGATAATTTTATCCATGATAACTCCTGAGGTAATGTCCCAAATTAAACCAAATGCAAACCGCCATCCACATAAAGAATCTGTCCGGTTAAAAGCGGGTTGTTGAAGCAATAATCCACCGCATTCAGTATTCCATTCAACGAACCGCCCCGTTTAAGCAGCGCCGGCTTCGGCACGGGATGCTTTCGGTTCGGCCGATCAAAATGGGGCGGCAGAATGGCGCCGGGGGCGATACCATTAACCCGGACAAGAGGTGCATAGAGTGCGGCACAATCCAGGGTCATATCGAACAAAAATCGTTTGGTCATTCTATAAATCTGAAAATTCGGGTTTCCGGACTTAGCTTGAGCATCCAGCACATTAATGACGCAACCCCGTTTCACCTGTCGATAATAGTCCGCCGCCAGCTGCAAGGGAGAAAGGGCATTGACTTGTAACAACGTTTGCCAGCGAACACGCGACATATCCGACAGGGAACCGGATTCAAAAACTGAAGCGTTATTAATGAGCCCGCAGAGGAAAACCGGGTGTTTCAGGCAATGCGCGATCAAACCGTCGGGGGGAGTCGACAGATCCCATTGTACCGGATAGAATAGTCTTCCCAGCTTGTTTACAGCCTGTTCCAAAGAGGCTATTTCCTTTTTTGAAGAACGATAATGGCCGAGAATCGCAAAACCCTGTTTGGCCAGATGGAGAGCAATGGCACGTCCGATACGGCAGGCCGCACCGGTAATGAGCACCGCATCGGGTTTAGTCGCGGCCAGAAAACACCTCCAACAGAATGAAGGTTGCATCGTCCGCCGCCTTACGCGACGATCGGGCCATTTCCGCCACCAGACACGCCTTGACGGTACGCAGGGGTCGATTCCGGGTCTCTCTGAAGAATGCTTTCAGCGCCCGGAGATCAAACCAGGCCTTCCGCGGGCCCTGCAGATAGAGGACACCGTCCGTATAGAACAGGAGCCGATCTCCGGGCTGAAGCCGGATTTGCTTCTCCTCAAAGGCGCCCTGCTTCATCATGCCCAGGAAAAAACCGCTGCCCGACAACTCACGGAGACGGCCGGTCTTCTTTTCGAGCAACAGGGCCGGGGGGTGCCCGGCACGGGAATAAGTCAATCGACCGCTTGTGGCATCATAGACCGTATACAGAGCACTGACAAAATATTCCATAACCAAATTATGGAACAGATCGCGGTTGACTCGTTCCATGACCTGCGCGGAACCCAATTGATTCGCCGTATGCGTATAAAAGGACATCTTGGCCATGGCGGCCACCAGCGAAGCGGGCACACCGTGGCCGGACACATCCGCAATCAAAATACCGGTGCGAGCCGGGTCAATTTTGATAAAATCAATCAAATCTCCGCCCACCTCTTGCGCGGGCCGGCAATAACTCTGCAACAACAGGCCCGGTACGGTAGGCGGCCGATAAGGTAAAAGCGCCTCCTGTATCTTTTTCGCCACACCCAGATCACGCTTGATGCCCGTATACGCTTCAGCCAGTTTCGCTTTGGCCTCTTCACCCTCGGTCACCTCCACATAATGTTCCACCACCGCCTCTACACGACCTTCCTTGCTGAGGAATGGGAAATAGCGCATATCCCAGATACGTTCCCGTCCCTCTTTCGGCCGCATCATCTTGACACTGTCCTGTTTGCGTCGAAAAAAAGCAAGATCAAAGGGACACTCCGGGCAAGGCATATTCCGCCCATGAAACCGTTCATAACATTTTTTTCGAAGAGAATCATGGAAGCGTCCGCCGGAATGATGCGCCGCAGCGGCATTCAGCCGTTCAATGGCATAATCCGGACCGATGATCAGAATAGGATCCGTGATGGAATCAAACAGAGACTCCAGGTGTTGCTTGCTGGAGAGGATGAGACTCTCGACGCTCGTTTTCATGGGTTTTAGAAAACGTGCGAGAAAAGGCCGCTCCGAAGCTTGGGCTCGAACCAAGTGGATTTGGGCGGCATGATGCCGCCTGCGTCTGCAATAGCCATAATTTGCTCCATCCGGACCGGGTACAGGGAAAAGGCAACAACGAATTGACCGGAATCCACAAGTCGGACCAGTTCCTCCGTACCGCGAATACCGCCCACAAAATC
>Ga0156536_1253_pt1 | contig 20752 bp, 24 predicted proteins | sample RifOxyB2_FD_111931 | JGI IMG/M metagenome (GOLD analysis project Ga0156536, IMG submission 111931) | Elusimicrobia bacterium RIFOXYB2_FULL_49_7 | reverse complement strand
TGCCGGGGTAAAGAGGGCGGTTATTCCGGAGTAGGAGATAAAGCCTGAAACCGAGGTGGCTCCTTGTTGTAATGTAAAGGTCGCGGAGGTCAGACTGCCCGGATCCATGGTTTTGCTGAAGGTGGCGGAAATCTTCTGATTTAAAGCCACACCCACAGCCATGTCAACTGGATCGGTTGAGTTGATGGTAGGCGGGGTCACCACGATTGCTGCACCGGTGGTAAAGTTCCAGCTATGGTTTGCGGCTAATGCATTTCCGGCCAGATCTTCGGCACCGGTTGTCAGGGTGGCGGTATAGACGGTTGCTGCGGTCAGATTGGTGGCCGGTGAAAAAAGGGCGGTGGTACCGGAGTAGGAGATAAATCCCGGAATGGGGGTGGTGCCCTGTCGTAATATATAGGTGGCGGTGGTGATGGTGGACGCATTCATGGTTTTGCTGAAGGTGGCGGCAATTTTCTGATTCAATGCCACACCCACGGCAAGATTAAGCGGATCCGTCAGACTGACGGTGGGTGGGATGACCACCGCGGCTGCGCCGGTGGTAAAGCTCCAGCTGTGGTTTGCGGCTAATGCATTGGCCGCCAAATCTTCAACACCTGTGGTGATTGTTGCGGTATAAACGGTATTGGCGCCCAGATTAACGGCCGGAGCAAAAATGGCCATGGTGCCGGAATAAGAAATAAATCCCGGAATGGGGGTCGTTCCCTGCCGTAATATAAAAGTGGCGGTGGTGATGGTGGATGCGTTCATGGTTTTGCTGAAGGTGGCGGCAATCTTCTGATTCAATGCCACGCCCGTTGCATTATTGAGCGGATCGGTCAAGCTCACGGTCGGCGGGGTGATGACCGCTGCTGCACCCGTGATAAAACTGAATATATAGTTTGCGGCCAGCGCATTGCCTGCCAAATCTTTTGCGCCGCTGGTGATCGTTGCGGTATAGGCGGTGTTGGCGGCCAGATTGCTGGTTGGCGAAAAGAGCGCAGTGGTGCCGGAATAGGAGACAAAACCGGATATCGGTGTTGTGCCCTGTGTCAAAGTGAAGGTCGAGGTCGTGATGGTTGCCGCATCCATGGTTTTGCTGAAGGTGACGGCGATTTTCTGGTTGAACGGCACATTCGTTGCCGCATTCAGCGGATCCGTTGAGCTGACGGTGGGCGGAATGACTGCGGCCGAGGCGCCGGTCGTAAAGCTCCAGACATGGTTGTTGGCAAGCGAATTGCCCGCCAGGTTATGAATTCCGGTGGTCAGTGTTGCCGTGTAAACGGTGTTCGGGGTGAGGTTGCCGGAAGGTGAAAAAGTGGCTGTGGTACCCGTATAGGAAACGGTGCCGGAGACAAAGGAGGTTCCTTGCATCAAGGTAAAGGTGGCGGTGGTCATCGTTAATGAGTCCATCACTTCGCTGAAAGTGGCGGTGATTTGATTGTTGAAAGCAACGCCGGTTTCCATATCCGCCGGATTGGTTGCGCTCACGGAAGGGGTGGTGCTGTTCACAGGAGAGGTAAGGCCGAGGCGGCTTTCGCAGCCGACCATGACCATTACAAGTAGAAGCGGCATCAGCCACATTGTAGAAGGACTTGTCATTTTGTTCATCAGAAAGTTACTCCTGTCAAAGATTTAGATTCATCACATCAAGGGTCATCAAGCAATAAGGATGCCAGTATTGCAAAGGGCTTTTTTGTTCAATCAGCGCCGGTTTCAATATCGGCAGTTGTTGCTTTCGAGAATGACGATGGCTGTTTTTGAGAAGAGAAAGGATGTTGAGAAAGCGTTTATCGGCTGATATGATATCTGAATCCGAGGTTGATGTCAGCCCGGCTGATGTCTCTTTCAATTATTCGGATATGGCCCTCTCCATCCTTCTTTTTCCGTCTGAATTCACATTAGCTTTTTTCACTGCTTTCCGTCTTTGCCGCCACAATGGGCACCCCGAGCAGGAATCCGAAAGGTTTCAACGGTTCGATATGGTCGGCGATGAGCTTGATGATGGCTAAAAGCGGGATGGACAGAAACATACCCGAAATGCCCCAAAGCGCGCTTCCGGCAATCACTACGATGACTGAACAGAGTGCATTGATTTTCACCTTTGAGGCCACTATTTTGGGAACAATGATGTTGTTGTCAATCATCTGAATGGTAGAGTAAGCGATGAGAACATACAGGGCGTACCAGCCCGTTGATTGGGTGGCCAGAGCGACCATGATGGGCAGCGCTGCACCCACCACGCCGCCGACATAGGGAATGACATTGAGTAACGCGCCGATGATGGCCAGCAGCAGGGCGTATTCTATTCCGAATAGTTTCAATGTGATAAAGTAGAGCGTTGCCACCAGAGCGGCTTCAATGACCAGCCCGGTCAGATAGCGTTGAATCAAGGACTTGGTCTGTGTGATGATTTCTTTCACTTGGTTTTGATTGCTTTTCTCAAAGAGGCGGTGAGTAAATTCAAGCAATAGCGGGTGGTAAAATAATATCAGGAAAACATATACCGGGACTAACAGCAATACCATCATGCCGCTGCTTAAAGAGAGCAGGGTTTGCCCGAGAGTCGTGCCGCCGTTGCTGATGAAATCATCTTTTGTTTTGACAAGCCATTCCTGAATGGTAAGCGGATCGATGCTGAAATAACCGGAGGCCCAGAGGGTCGTCTGGTTAAACAGGGCAACGGATCGATCGACCAGCGAAGGCCACGATTTGCTGAATTGGCTGGCCTGTGAAACCAGAAGCGTCCCGATTGCGGCGATAACCAGAAAGGTGACTAACAAAGTGATGCTGATGGCCACGATTCTGTTGATGCCAAGTCGGCTGAATATTTTCACCACCGGGTGAAGGGTCATGGCAATGATAAGCGCAAAAACAAGGGGAATGATAAGGCCCTGGGCGATGTATAACATCGCGACCAGGGCAAAGAGACCGACCAGAGATACGGTTATCTTGGCATAAAGCGGAATTTTCACTATTTAGTAATAAAAGCGGTATCCAACGGTGAATTGATACCAGACATTTTTATAACGGGGCGTCACCGATGTCCCATCTCCGTTATTCGTCAGGATATCCCATCCGGTTCTGATGCCAATGACAAGATGATCCAAATTGAGATCCAATCCGCCCAGGAAACAGAGGGTATTCTTGCGGATATTCTCATTATTGAATTCTTTTTCTACATCAACGGTCGAAATGTCGCTCTTAAAGGAATCCTTTTGCTTCAGCAGGAAGGAATACTGCGGGCCTGCCAAGACAGTCAAAAAACCGGTGGGCTTCAGTGCGAATAAGAGAGGGACATCAATATAATTAGTCGTGCGTGTGAGTTCATAAGAGATTCCCAGCAGGCGTCCGGTTGCCTGAAAACCTTTCTGTGAAAAAAGTATTTCAGGCTGAATGCCCATATATTTCCCGATGGGTATAGCCAAAAACAGCCCGGCCGCGAGACCGAATTTGGAATCCGCATCGAAATCCTCGTTCTTGGCATCATACACATTCGATATATTGGTGCCGATTTTAATACCGAGCAAAGGTATTTCACGTAAAGTATTCCCATTGCTTTGTACGCTGCTGAGGTTAATCATCAGGACAACAGACACGATCATCAGACATATTCTTTTCATCTTATTTCCTTTGGCGCTGACGGTTTGTTTAATTTTACACCTATGGGACTGTAGAGCAATAAGGATGCCCGTGTTGTAATGTCCTTTCCGTTCAATTATCGCTGATTTCAATGTCGGGCGTTGTCGCTTTCGAGAATGACGATGGCTGTTTTTGAGAAGAGCAAGGATGTTGGGAAAGCGTTTATCGGCTGATATGATATCTGAATCCGAGGTTGATGTCAGCCCGGCTGATGTCTCTTTCCATTATTCGGATATGGCCCTCTCCATCCTTCATACTCCGGATAGTGGCATACAGTCCATTGATGTCCAGACTGATTCCATAATTGTTTTTCAGTTTGTATTCCATTCCGAGGGATCCGCCCAGGCCGAAGACCGGCGAAGAAAAATTGTTTATGACATTGGAATAACTGATGTCGTCAAAAAAAAGGACTAGTCCGGGGCGAATGTCCGCATGGAACACTAGATATTTGTCCCAGACACTGCTTTTAATGCCAATCACAGGGCCGAAATAATTCACGGAGAGCTTTTCCGTATAAGGGCCGCGAAAGTTTTTTTGCACGATTGAAACGGCATAGGCATCCAAAGAAACATGGGAGATATATCTGGAATAAAAAAGACCCAGCCCGATATTGCCATGCAGATAGGCGGACACGGAAAGCAGAAAATTGGGAGTGGATTGCCATGGGTCATCCGGCTCTTTTTGAAGCCGGGCAAGCGTGTCCGGGCTATTATGCGTGATGGGCGTGTAGACATAGTCGAGAGATAAATGAACCTTTTTCAGACTTTTCTGAGGGGTTCGGCTTTTATGCTTTTTGGGATTGTTCTTGTTTGGGCCTGCCGAGATGGATAATGACAGGAAAAGAAGACAGCAGAAAAAGAAAAGAAAGCATTTGCATGGCATTATGTCATGGAAGCGAAATCAATAAAGCCGCGCTCCACGTCGGTATATACCAATTGCACGCGAAGCCGTCTGCCCACATCCAGTCCGGCATATCCGGAAACCAATCTTCCTTCGACCGGCGGATAAGCCACCCGGACCCAGGTTCCTTTGCCCGAGGCACCTGTGACCATGGCATTGAATTGTTCGCCGATTCTGTTTTCCAGCAGCATGGCGGCCGCTGATTTGATCAGCTGTCTTTCCACCTTCTTGGCGTCATCCGCTTTATCGGTGCAGTGTTTTGCCAATTTTAAAAGTTCTTCGATTGTATAGGGAGTGTTTTCTCCGGCCAGCGCTGCTTTGATGAGCCGCTGTGTCACCAGATCCGGAAAGCGCCGGTTAGGGGCCGTGGCATGAGTATAATCCGACAGGGCCAGACCGAAATGGCCGGTCACGGCACTTCCCGGCCGTTCCACCTGATATTCTCCGGGGCCCAGTAATTTGATGACAGAAAGAGAGAGATCCGGAAAGAGAGAAGGGTCCGCACTTTTGGCCTGGGTCAGGAATTCGTTTAACGCTTTCGCGTCAGGACGGTCCGGCAAAAGATGGCCTCGCTCTTTGGCCAGTTCCACAATGCGCTCCCATCGTTTAGGGGTGCGCACGATTCGTCTGAGCGCGGGGATTTTATTTAATGTCAGGAATTGGGCGGCCACGCTGTTTGCGGCAATCATGAATTCTTCAATGATCTCGGTCGCTCGGTTTTTTTCAACCGCTTCCAGAGTTTTAAGGGTATTGCCTTCAAATACCGGATTCGCTTCCAGGGTTTCCAGACTGAGCGCACCTTGTTCGTGGCGAAGGGATTTGAGCTGTTGCGCCATGCGCGATTGAATGTGCAGATTTTCTTCAAGCCCCCCTATGGCTTTGATGTCTTGCGGCAAGGGTCCATTTCCCGCGAGCCATGCTCCTACAACGGCGTAAGCCAGTTTGGCATGGTTGTTGACGCGGGCGGTATAAAGATCGGAGCTGTTCAGCAGGCCCTGTTCATCAAAAACCATTTCAGTGATCAGGGCGTAGCGGTCGGCGCCATAATTCAGAGAGGAAAGGTCGGTTGACAGTTTTTCCGGCAGCATGGGAAAGACTTTGGCGCCGGTATAGACGGAGGTGGTATTGTGTTCTGCATAGTCATCTATCCCTGAATGTCTTTTCACGAAAAGAGCGACATCTGAAACAGCCACGAGAATTTTAATCTTGTTGCCGGGAACGATCTCGGCCACGGTCAGCTGATCCAAATCAAGTGAGGCATCATTATCAATGGAACACCAGGGAAGATGTACCAGATCGCGGACAGCGGTTCCATTGATCGGATTTTTCTCAAGATATCTATTCAGCTCTGCAATGGCTTGATAGGGAATTTCCGGCAGAAATCCCCGGTTCGCCATGACTTGCTTTGCGATCTTTTGCAGAAAGGCGCGGTGCTGTCCATCACGGATATCGGTCATGCCAGATTCCTTTTCTTTACGCCTTAGGACGCATTTGAACCGCCGAAGAACCGAAAAAGTACCGTATTCCAAGACCCGCATCCATGCCGAAACCGGTTGACGGTATCACCTGTAAGGTCGGAACTAATTCTAAAAAGATATCGATTGGCGGCAGATGGGGCATCCAGGCAATACCGAATACGCCGCGGAGTCCGGCGGAGTTGTCATACCCGGCGCCTGTATTGATACGTGCACCGATACCGGTATAGAGTGGAAGCGGTTCAGAGGCGCGAATGGCGTCAAACCAATGCCACAGATAATCCATGTGGAAGTGGACGCGACTTCCGCCATCATATCGGCCATCATAATGATCTATCCGGTCCCCGCCCATGGACCATCCCAGACCGAAATCATAGGCCGTGGTGGGGGAAACGAAGAGTTTTGCGGAAAGTCCGGTCGGCTCTCCCAGAATAACGCCCAATCCGAATCGGCGTTGCTGTGCAAATGTTGTCACCGTGGAACAGATGAGAATAAAAGTGATATAGGCTAAAAATGTTTTTTTCATGTTGGAATCTCCGATTATTTAAGTAAGAGTCGTGTTAGACGAGGTTTTTTCCGCGAATGAATCTGACGAGGAGAAAAACAAGGGCGACAACCAGTAATATGTGGATGAAGCCGCCCATGGTGTAGGAGGTAATCAATCCGAGAAGCCACATAATGGTCAGAACGGCGGCAATCGTGTACAGCATCGTAAGCATCCTTTATTGAATGTTTTGAGAAATGGAATGAACTTCCACTCTTCATAAGCTACCAAGCAATAAGAATGCCGGTTTACAAATGAACCAATAGGGGATGAATTGGGCGGAAAAACGGGTCAGGATTTTAGAGTGCAGCAGATTTTATCGTTTATTGGAATCAATTACTGATAATAATAACGGGTTATTTTCGGGAGAATGAATGGGGAGGATTCTTCAGTGCTTCGAATCCGGCAATGACATCAAACAATTCCTCATCCATACGGCTATGTCGTACACGGCTGAAGTTTTTTCGGAGTTCATCCAGCAATTCGCCGATATTTTTGTCCGCCCGTTGCATGGCGGCCAGACGGCTTGCATTTTCAGCGGCAAGGGATTCCGCCATGGCCTTAAAAAGGGAGATGAAGAGGTATTCCCGGATAAGTGCTCGTAAGGTTGCTTCATGGCCGCCCATGATATCGGGAGGGTGGTGGGTGGGCCAGGAAAGGTCGATGAGGCGGCGGTGCCAGCTTTCATCTAAGGGCAGCAGTTGCTGATAATAAGGTTCGAAAATGGCACCGGAGGTGGCGCGGTTATAAAGCAGGTGCAGTTCGGCGATTGTTTCAGGGTTGTCATGTTGCTCGATTTCAAGCAGAATCTGTCCCACCAGCGGTGTGATGGCTTTGATGGAATTGGGTACGGCGAAGCAACCGGAAGGTGTCAGATCCGCACTGGTCAGGCAGGTATGAAGGCGTTCGCCGACAGCCCATAGGGTGGGTTGTCCCGGAAGCGTCTCGATCTTTTTGATTGTTTCATCAGCGATGATATCATTAAACCGGCCGACCAATCCTTGATCAGAGCCGAAAACGAGGATGTCGATCTTTTTTGTTTCAGTCTGTTTTTCTTTTTTCTGTGTCTGCGGGGCAAAACCGTTCTCCCGAAAGCAGACCGAGAGCCCCAGTTCCACGGAGCGGGTATAGTCTTTCAGTGCACGCACCGAGTTTTCGTATTGACTGATATTGGAGGCGGCCACGGCTTTCATGGTTCGCACCACGGATTCCAGATCCCCGGCCCCGCCGATTTTCCGCCTTAGATCGGTCAGTGTGCTGCTCATGATTTTGGTTCAGGCGGCTGTTTTTCTATGGGCAAAAAGGGCACAAGCGCCTGGCGGGTGATTTCTGTAATGAGTTTGCGATCTTCGTCATTCATTTTGGTCTCTGTTTGAAGCCGGGTCAACAGGTCGGCCGGGATGGTCGAAGCGGCCTTCTGTACCGCTTGCTCCGCTTCTGTCATCCGTTCCAGGGGAACCGGGTCGAACAGGTTGGCTGTTAAGGCCAGCAGTACCGAGATTTGTGCGGGCACAGAGACCGGACTGAACTGCGGTTGTTTCAGGCAGGCACGAATCCGTTTTCCATGATCGATGGTTTGACGGGAGGCGTCATCCAGGCGGGCGCCGAATCGGGAGAACGTTTCGAGCTCTTCAAATTGGGCGTAGCTGAGTTTGAGCGCCCCGGCGACGGCGCGATAGGCCGCCCGTTGCGCCTTGCCCCCCACGCGGGAAACGGATTTTCCCACATCTACTGCCGGCAAAATGCCAAGTTCAAAAAGGGTGGGCGACAGATATATCTGCCCATCCGTGATGGAAATCAGATTAGTGGGAATATAGGCGGACATATCCTGCGATTCTGTTTCGATGATCGGAAGGGCGGTCAGGGAACCGTTGCCTTTTTCCTGGGAGAGGTGGGTTGCCCGTTCAAGCAGTCGGGAGTGAATATAAAAAATGTCTCCCGGAAAGGCTTCACGACCGGGCGGACGGCGGAGCAGCAGCGATAGTTCACGATAGGCGCGTGCATGCCGGGTGAGGTCGTCATAGACGATGAGCACATCCCGGCCCGCTTCCATGAACCATTCCGCAATGCGGGTTGCGGCATAGGGGGCAATATAGGATAGGCCCGGCGGGTCATTGCCTTCGGTCACTACCACCACCGTGTGGGCCATGGCCCCTTCTTTCTGCAAGGTGGCGACCACTTTGGCCACGGCCGAGGCGCGTTGACCGATAGCGCAATAGACACATACCACATTCTGGTCGCGCTGATTGATAATCGTATCGATGGCAATGGCGGTTTTACCGGTCTGACGGTCACCGAGAATCAGTTCCCGCTGGCCGCGGCCCACGGGGATGAGCGCATCAATGACTTTGATGCCGGTTTGCAGCGGCACAGAGACCGGTGCACGATCCATGATGGGCGGAGAGGGTTGCTCAATAGGCAGACGATACAGGGCCGATAGGGGCCCTTTGCCATCGAGCGGCTGACTGAGCGGGTTGATGACCCGTCCCAGCAATTCATTGCCAACGGCCACTTCCATGACCCGGCCGGTGCGCCGTACTTCATCCCCTGCGTGGAGATTCCAGTAATTACCGAGAAGCACCACACCGACGCTGTCGTCATCCACATTGAATGCAATCCCCAGTACACCGCCGGGAAAGGAGAGCAGTTCATCAAAACCCACGCCCGGCAGGCCGGACACCGTGGCGATGCCGGTGGAAACATTCAGGATGAAACCCACCTCCTGCGGCATCAGGTTCGGGGAAAAGGCGTCAAGATGGTGACCGAGGGCGGTGAATGCGCCATCGGTGATGGTCTGAAGCGTTTCGGGTTCCATGATTATTCGTCTTTTGTTTTAGGAGCCGAGTCCGACAGGTTCTTTTGCATTGAGACAAGATATTCCGAAATAGTCCATGCCAATTTCTGTCCCTGAGTCAGCAGTTCGATTCCGGCGGTCAGGTCCGGTGCGGTTTCGAAACGAAGGGGAATGGCCGACTGGAAGGTTTCATTGACAACCGTTTGAAGGATTGAACGCTGCGCTTCCGGTAGGTCAAAGGCGGTGCGTATCAGGGCGGGTTCAGAACCGTCTTTCAACGCGCCGGAAAGAGACTCCTTGGCTGCGGAATCCATTTCCTGCAAACGGCGGGAAAAGACCTTGACCAACTGCTCCTCAAGACTCGTACCGGCCAGGTCTGTCAGCGCCTTTCTGGTGATGCTGAATACCGCTTGCTGTGTTTTTTGGGTGATGGCCTGACGGAGTTGAATCGCGTCGTTCTTAAATGCTTCCGCTCTCTGCGCACTCAAGGTATCGGCGGCTTTCTGTGCTTCACCGATTAATCGTTTCCGTTCCGTATCCGCTTCATCCGTTGCCCGGCTTAACAGAGAGGCCCGTTCTTTGTCAAAGTCCTCATTTTTCCGTCTGAATTCATTGCTCTCTTTTTCAGCGCCCGCTTTTTTGGCTTCCGCATCGGCCAGTTCGGCGGCAATCCGTTTTTCCCGCTCATCAATGGCATGGAGAATGGGGTGATACAGAAAGCGCTTCATCAGCCATACCAGAATGATAAAATTAATCGCCTGTGCGATAACCGTGAACCAGTCAATGAGCATGGGTCACTTTCCTCCGGCCTGGGCAATGACATGATTCCAGAAGGGATTGGCGAAAATGAGAATCATTGACACCACAAAGCAGTAGATGGCCGTGGATTCAATCATGGCGAGTCCCACAAAGAGGGTTCGGGTGATGGTGGCCGAGGCATCGGGCTGTTGGGCCAGTGAGGTCAGCGCCGTGGCCACGGCCCGTCCTTCCGCCAGCGCAGGTCCCATGGTTCCAAAGCCGGTGGTGATGCCGGCAATCGCAATGGAGGTTACACCCATGATTGTCATGCTGTCCATAGAATACTCCTGGTTAATTGGGTTGATGAATCCGTGTCGCAGCGGCGATGTAAACCGCGGCCAGAATACTGAAAATATACGCCTGCACCATGCCGGTCAGCAGACCGAGCGAGGTCATGATCAGCGGAAAGAGAAGCGGGGTAATGGTGAGCAGAATGCCGATAATCATGGCGCCGCTCATCATGTTTCCGAAAAGCCGTACCGCCAGCGCCAGGGTGCGGGATATTTCACTGATGATGTTGAAGGGCAGCATGATGAAGGTGGGCTTCAGATAGGATTTGAGATAGGGCATTACGCCCTGTTCCCGGATACCGAAAAAGGGGACCGCCACAAAGACGCAGAGAGCCAGGGCGGTGGAGGTGGACAGGGAACCCGTTGGCGGTTCGAAGCCGGGAATCAGCGTGGACAGGCTGGCCATGGCCACAAATAAAAAGAGGGTGCCCAGGAAATGGAGATACTTCCGCGGATCGGGCAGGCCCACTTCTTCGATTTGCGAAAGAAGGGAGGTCACAATCATGCCGAGCAGATTCTGCCAGCGGGAACGGGTCTTCTCGGAGGAAAGGTGGCGTGTGATGAGCTTTGAACCCACCCCCATGACCAGCATCAGTACCCAGGTGAAAACAATGGTGGCATTGAGTTTCAGAAACCCTTGTTTCCAGAAAATGATTTCATCCGGACTAAGACGCATGGGTGGCTCCAGACAATCGGGTCAACCGTGTTACAATAAAGCGTGCCAGGAGAAATCCCAGCAGGCACATCAGCATATTTTCAAAGTGATTATGTCCTGCAACATAAAAGCCGGTCAGAACGACACTGGTGCGCAGTATCAGGCTGGCCAAAAACCAGAGGGTCGAATGGCGGGTTGGCAGGATCTTCTGAAGCGTCCACCACAAGCCGCCGAAGAAAACAACGCCCAGCAAAACGCCGGTTAATAATGCGATGATCATGGCTATTGTGTCATTCATTTTTCATCACCATTTCCTTTACGCATTTCCCGGTCCTGTCTGCTGACCCAATGCCACGCATTCACACAGCCCAGCCCCAAGCCGACGATAAGGAGCATCAGGGTCCACGAATATCGGCCCGGATCACGGCGATCCAGCCAGATGCCGACAACGGCGCCGAGCAGTGTCGGAAGGGTCACCGACCAGCCGATGAGTCCCATCATGCCCAGCCCGAACCAGATTCCCTGTGCCGGTTGCTGTTGCGCCTTGAGCTTGCGGGCCGCCTTGGCACCAATCGTTTGCCTGAAGGAGAGCGGTTTTATGGTTTTTTTGGTGTTGTCGTGTTTATTCATGATAAAAGGTCGCCAATCGATGGATGAAACCGCTTTCCATTTTTGCAATGACCGATTGGGCGCTCTTTTCCCGTTCATTTAAGGTGAGAAATTCTTTTTCCACGGTCTCTTGTAATTGGCCCAGATCGCTTCCGCGGACAGCATGCCGCACGGAAATAAGGATTTCCGGTCCGGTTTTAATCAGCACCCCTTCATCTATGGCGATAAAGACTTCTCCCTCCGCGTCGCTTTCATACAGAAGAATGGCCGGCACCAATGCGGCCACACAGTCCAGCCGATGCGGCAGGAGTCCAAAGGAACCGAGACCGCTTTCCGCTACGATACGGGAGACATCGGTGATATTGGCAAACACCTGAAAGGGGAGAAGTATTTTAAGATGCATCAGGCCGGCTCCTGCTTTGGAGGGGGGGCTGGCGGGACGGGCTCTTTTTTAACTTCGCTGATGGCGCCAATCATGTAAAGGCTGCTTTCCGGGACATCCTTGAATTCATCTTTCAGAATCCGCTCGCATCCGTCCAGAGAATCCTTCAGGCTCACTAATTTACCGGGCATATTGCTGAACTGTTCGGTCGAGAAAAAAGGCTGTGTGAAAAACCGTTCCAGCCGTCTGGCGCGGGCCACCACATTACGGTCCTCCGGAGACAATTGCTCCAGACCGAGCATGGCGATAATATCCTTGAGATCATCATATTGCGCGAGCGTCCGCCGGATTTCCTGCGCCAATCGGTAATGGCGTTCGCCGACAATCGCGGCCGTTGCCATGGTCGAGTTGGATTGCAGCAGATCCACGGCCGGATATAATCCTTCACCCGCCCGTTTGCGCGAGAGTACGATCGAGGCCGAGAGATGTGAAAAAGTGTGCACCGCCGCGGGGTCGGTCAAATCATCCGCCGGCACATAGACCGCCTGAATCGAGGTGATGGCCCCGGTGTCGGTATTGGCGATGCGTTCCTCCAGTCGCGACAGCTCGGTGCTCAAGGTTGGCTGATAACCGAGACGGGAGGGCATCCGGCCCATCAGTCCGGAAACTTCCATGCCGGCCTGGATGAACCGGAAAATGTTGTCAATGAGCAGCAATACATCGCGATGCTCATCATCCCGGAAATATTCCGCCATGGTGAGCGCAGCATGACCTACCCGGAAACGGCTGCCCGGCGGTTCGTTCATCTGGCCGAAAACCATCACCATGTTCGGCAAAACCCCCGCTGCCTTCATTTCACGATGCAATTCCTCCCCTTCGCGACATCGTTCTCCGATGCCGCAAAAAATGGAGACCCCGTTGTGATGGCCTATCATATTGTGGATCATTTCCGTGAGCAGCACGGTTTTACCCACGCCGGCGCCGCCGAAAAGACCCGTTTTGCCGCCCCGTTCGAGCGGCATCAAGACATCAATGACTTTGATGCCTGTTTCAAATATTTCTGATTTGGCGGAGCGGTGCGAAAGGGCAGGCGGGGCGTGGTGTACCGTGCGCCATTCTACATCCGCAGGGGGCGGCTGGCGGTCGATAGGTTGTCCGAAAACATTGAACATGCGGGAGAGGATTCCCTTTCCCACCGGTGCCTTTAAGGGGCCGCCCGTATCCTGCACCGTCATACCGCGTGCCAGCGCTTCAGTGGGTGTCAGGCCGATTCCCCTGACAGTATGCGCATCGAGCTGGCTGACCACCTCAATGACAAGGGTTCCCTCTTTGGCATGCAGCAGCGAATAAATCGGGGGAAGATGGGTGTCGAATCGGACATCGACCACACTGCCGCGAACCGATAGGACGGAACCGATGTTTTGAGTCATCGTGTTTGTCTTGTGGCAACCATCATTTCTGCGGGTGCCGGACGGCTTTCCGCCCGCACGGCGCACAGGCAGGCGCCGAAAATGAAGATGCACCCGGAGAGATATATCCAGAGAAGCAACGCCATGATGCCGCCGAAAATACCGTACACCGGGTTTAAGGCGTCAAAGTTACGAAGATAAATCATGAACAGGCTTTGCGCTATCAGCAGAAGAAAGGTGGCTCCTAATGCCGGTATCCAGACTTCGATAAAGCGGGTTGTTCGAACCGGCGCCAACTTATAAAACAGGCTGAGGCTTAGGAAAACCACGAGCAGGGGAAGCAGAAAACGCCCGACCGCATAGACCCAAAGGTTGAAATCCATTTCCGGCGAGAGCCATTCTTTGGCCACCTTTGCCAGAACCGGGATAGCGAGTCCAAGCAGCAAGGCGCTGCCCATGAGCGCTAAAAAGATCAGACTTTTCAGCGGCACCCGCCATCCGCTGTGCGACGGCTTTTCCCACGCGAGATTCGTGGCACTGGTGAGCGTGGTAAAGAATTGCATGGAAACCCAGATGAGGATGAGAAAGGCGATAATGCCCGCCTCTCCCCGTGCCGCCACGACCCCGTCAATGGTGTCAAAGAAATAATTCTGCATGTCCCCGGTGACCGGGACATAAGTTTTAAGATATGAAATCAGGGTGGCGCCCGCCTGATCCCGATCGATAAAGACCGAGGCAATGGTGACAAAAAGGATGATCAGCGGAAAGAGCGAAAAAAAGGCGTAATGAGCGAAGGCGCCCGCCCACTGTGCGCCGTCCATTTTCAGAAACCGTTTGACTGTAAGATAAACAATCGTCCAAAGATGACGAATGGTTTTTCCCAGGAGAGGCGGCATGTTACACGGAATCCTTTTGATGGGCCGAAAGCGCGGGCCAGTAGCCCGGGCGATCGTAATGGTGGTGCAGATTGATTTCGTAATCCCGGTTGATCCGCGATTCTTCCGTGTATTCCGGCGCCCCTTGAATGGCTTCTCGGGAGAGGTTGATAAAAACCGCGGATTCCATCCAGCTGACGCGTTCTATCCATTGCGGGGAGACCAGCACTTTTTTACCTGGAAGCCAGTTGGTGGTATCGATGATGATGTACCGGATAGCCCAGCTCTCCTGGTCGATTATAAAATCCTCAACATGGCCGATTTCACCGTCCAGCGCGTGAATGTGATGGCTGCTTGCGTCGTGCATGCTGCGCAGATTGGGGTCCCATTTTTTTTCCTGCCGATTGACTTTCTTCCATTCCTGATGGTCTTGTATCAGAAGCGGAGAATCGCCCCACATGGCCGTGCCGCCCCAATAGGTGGGCCAGCCGTAATAGCCGTAATAGATGTCTTCAAATTGTTGCGACACCGGTTTATCGCATTCCAGAGAAGGGCTTTGTTCAATCTGCTTTTTGGTCAGATTAAGGACCAGCAGTCTCATCTCCGTTATCACGGCTTTGACCGCATAGGGAGAAAGCAATACCTGCCGTTCCGTCAGCCAAGTTCCGGTATCGGCCACCAGATAACGAACCGTCCAATATCGGTCATCGAAATAGAAATCCTTGACCTGCCCGATAACGCCGTCCAGACTGTCCAGCTTGTATCCGGCAAGTGTTTTTGCATTAATCAGCATTTTGTTTTTCCTTTTGTTCTTCCTGTTTTTTCTCCTCCGCATCCTCCTTGGCCTCTTGCGCCGCTTTTTCCTTTTTCTTGAAATAGCCTCTGAGCAGGAAATTATCCTTGGCGGCATTCATGTTTTCGTTCAATCCTACACTGCTTTTCTTAAGGCTGATGATAATTTCGTTGATATTGTCCGCCATGACGGAATCCTGGATGATTCGTCCGATGATACCGTTCCCATGGTTGATTTTTTCCATAATCTCGGCCAATTGCTTTGAAACAATGACGGTATTGTCCACTGTCTCTTTCAGTTTCACCATAATCACATCCGTTTCAACCGGCTCTTTGGACGCAATGTGCTGCCCTTTTTTCACGAGAGAAGCGGCCTGACTGCCCTGAGAGAGGGTGAGTATCTTATCGCCGATGATGCCGGTCGATCCGATACCTGCCTCGCAATCCGATTTGATGAACCGTTGAACATCATTTCTGATAAGCATATTGACAATGACAGTGGTGTCATTCAGGATCTGAATGTTGTCGACCGTGCCCACATTGATGCCGGAGAAACGGATATTGCTGCCGACTTCCAACCCGCTAACATTCCGGAAGGTGGCGGACACCTTGAAGACGGGGTTAAATAGATACTGCTGTTTTCCGATGATAAAGATGGCAATGATGAAAAGGGCCAATCCGCCGGCCGTGAAAAGGCCTAATTTGATTTTGTTTTTCGGGCTTTGCATATTCATATTTAACAACCTGGGTTTGGGTTGGAAGCGCTATTGAAAGAAAGATTGTATCAATTCATCGGATGACTTTTCAAAATCCTCCGGTTTGCCTTCCTTGTAAACACTTCCCTCTTTCAGCATCATGACACGATCCGCGGTCAGGCGGGCGCACGCAATATCATGGGTGATGATCAGAGAGGAGGTTTTGTATCTGTTCTGAATATCCTTAATCAGTGAACTGATCTCTTTTGAGGTGACGGGATCCAGTCCGGTGGTCGGTTCGTCATAGAGCATGATGAGGGGATCCACGATAAGGGTCCGGGCCAGACTGATTCGCTTGCGCATACCGCCCGAGAGTTGCGAAGGAAGCTTGTCCGGGGTATCGGACAAGCCGACCTGCTCCAGTACTTCTTTGATTTTGTTGTTGATGTCTGATGAGTTCATCTCTTTTTTTGTCCGCTTCAACGGAAATTCCAGGTTTTCCCGCACGGTCATGGAGTCATAGAGGGCGCCGCTTTGGAATAGAAAACCTATTTTTTGCCGTAATTTACCTAATTGTTCGGTGTTTAAGCTGCGAACCTCCTGCCCGAGCGCGGATATCGAGCCGCCATCCGATTGCAGCAGGCGGACGATGCATTTTATCAGAACCGATTTGCCTGAACCCGATTTTCCGAGTACCACCAGATTTTCATTGTTGAACAGTTTCAAGGAAATGTCCACCAACACCTTCTGTTCACCGAAGGATTTCTTAAGATTCCTTATCTCGATGACCGGTTGACCGGTTTCAATTAGGTCGGTCATGTGATTAACATATCCGTAATCTGAACCGCAATCATGTCTGCAATGATCACCAGCAGGGAGGCGGTCACCACTGCGGAATTGGCGGCAACGCCGACACTTTCCGTGCCGCGGCCCGCCGTATAACCTCTATAACAGCCGGCCAGTCCGATGACCGTGCCGAATAAAATCGATTTGAAGAAGGCGGGCAGGATGTCGATAAATTCCAGATGGCTGAAAGCCTGGGAGAAAAACAAGACAAAGGTGACATCGCCCTTAATGTTGACCCCGGCCCAGCTGCCCAGAATGCCGAGGCCATCCGCATACATGATTAATATGGGTACCATCAAAGTGGATGCCAGTACTCGGGTCACCACTAAATATCGCATGGGGTTGGTGGAAGAGACTTCCATGGCATCAATCTGTTCGGTCACACGCATGGAGCCCAGTTCGGCGCCCATGCCGGATCCGATCTTGCCGGCACAAATCAAGGCCGTGATAACCGGTCCCATTTCCCGGATAAGAGAGACGGTGACCATGCCCGGAAGCATGGTTACTGCGCCAAAATCAATCAGCACGGGTCGGGATTGAATGGTTAGTACCAGCCCCATGATGATTCCGGTGACGGATACCAGAGGCAGGGATTTATATCCCATTTGGTAGCATTGCCGAAAAATTTCACGAAACTCGATTTCACGGGAAAATGTTTCTTTTATTGTTCGCATGACGAATAAAACGACTTCCGCGATGGCCGTTATATAAGTGAATAGAAATGATTTATTCATCTTGCTGACGGAGAATACCGCCTTTTATCAGTTTGGATATGATTTGGTCGGCAATGCCGAGTTGCACATCGATTACAGAAACGGGGTCCGGGGTCTTACTGGTAGCGCTCCAGATCAGCCGTCTATCGTTTCCGGTGGCGGTCACATCAATCTCGCGAATATCGACCGTCTGCGAGTCAATATATCCGGGGTGTTCTATCTCGAGATAGTAGGTTCGGTATCTTTCCCAGAAGGTGCTGTATCGTCTGTCCCGCTCTATTGAGCTATAGCCTTGGATGAATTGCGTTGTCGTTTCAGTGCGCCGTCTTAAGATAACCAGAATACCATCAAAACCATTGGTTTGTGCGGACTCCACCACTTGGTTCGTATCCGGCGGGGCCTCGGGAAATAAACGATAGGACGAAGTGGCCATAATGCCTTGTTTCACCAGTTCCGCGGCAAAGGCATCCTCCCATATTCGTCGTTTAACCGCATCTTTCCTGGCCGATATGACAAGTAGATTACTAAGGGGTTGATTCTGAAAAGTGGGGTCATGCCATATATCAACCAGGCGCGAGGAGGCGCAGCCGCCTATTTGAGTCAAAAGACAGCAGATAGCTGCAAGGGAGAGGGTCCTGTACCATAGTTTCATTGTTTCATCCTTTAAGATCGGGACAGGGTGTCCCGACTGATCATCAGCCGACTTGCACCCTGTCCCCTGGATTCAGGTAAGAAGATTCGGTATTCTCAGTCGATCTTTATTTCATTTTTCAAACTTTTCACCCCTTTGATATTGTGAACCAGTTTGCCCACCAATGCCTTTTCTGCATCATTTTTGGCCAGGCCGGAGACGGTGACTATGCCGTTCTTTGTCACCACGGTGATTGCCGTGGCGCTGGTTGAACGATGGAAAAGCAGGGCTATCTTGACCTGGGCCGTGATGGAGGCATCGTCGATTTTGTCGCTGATTTTTTCAGCGGTTGATTTCTTGCCGTTTTTGACAGTCAGGTTATTGGTAACGCTTTGAACGCCTTCCAGATCCTTGATGTATTCGGTTGTCAGCTCTTTCTGTGCTTCGCTTTCCGCTTCGCCGCGCAGGGTGACAATGCCGTCTTTAACCTCCACTTCCGTGTTGATGCTGCTTACGTTGCTGTAAAACAGCAGCATGGTTTTCACTTTCATTTTGAGCCAGGCATCTGAGTTCTCTTCGATTTTATCGCCTTTGACTTCCAGTTTGTTGTCCACCCGAAGTACGCCGGGAAGTCCTGCCACAGTCTGCTCCGCAAGGGATCGGTGAGACCAGTCGGCAACGGAACCGGTCAGGATAACGACATTTTTATCCGTTGTCTTGATGGTGATATCATCATCCTTCAGATAGGTCTTATAGACATAGGATTTTTTGGCTGACGATTCGATGCGGTCGCCTGTCTGGGTAGCAAGCAGCATACTGCCAGCTCCCAGCATAATCACGGCGCTCACTATTTTAGTGACTGAACTTGATTTTTTCATGATTTTGATTCTTTCTTTGTTAAAGTGCTTATTTATCTGTTTGCGGAAAATCCGCGGTAAGGATATCCTTGTTAAGTACGACTATTTCGACTCTGCGGTTGACTTCTCTCCCATGGACTGTTTTATTATCACCTTTGGATAGTGATTCGCCATATCCGCGGGCAATCAGTTTGCTGGCCAGTTCCGGCGCACACTCAATCAGATAATTGCGCACGGCATCCGCCCGTGCCTGGGCGAGTTCGGTATTGACGGCAACGGAACCGGTATTATCGCTGTGGCCGGAGACTTCCAGTTGCAGCTTGGGGTATTTGGTCAGCATTTTGGCGATGAGATTCAGATAAGGCTTCGAATTCATCTTGATGGTGCTCATGTTGATGTCGAAATAGACCGTATCCAGAGTCAGTAAGCCTTTGGATAACAGCATGTTTTCCTCATCTGTCCGTTTTGCCTTTTCTTCCGCAAGGCTTTGGGTCGTGACTTCCAGCATGACCGAATCCGCCTGAGCTTTTTTTGCCAGGCTATCCGCCTCAACCCGGGCGGCATCCTGATCTTTGATTAGAATGGCGTTCTCTCGTTCCGTCTCAGCAGCACGAAGCTTCTGTAATACCTCGGCTCTCCGTTTTTCACCAAATCGATCAAACGAAAATGCGACTGAACCGAAAATACGGTAAGGTTCCAGTGCCCGTGGTTCATTGTTGGAGCGATCGTTAGACAGGGCGATATCGATGCCGGTCGAGAGATTGGTATTATAGAAGGTACGGAATTGGACGGAAGGCGTCACCCACAAGGGATCCGTTCCGAATGCCCAATCATTCAGTTTGGTTCTGGAATTCAATTCAACACCGACCGCAGCGAAAGAAGCCAGGTTACCCTGGAGACCTGCACCGAGAAGCAGCAGGGAGGAATTGCTTCCGCTTAAGGATTGAGCAACACCTTCATTCAAGTGGAGTTTGATTGCATGGGATTCGGTACCAAAACTGAGCGATTGCAGCAATTTGAAGAGAATATCATTGTTGGTACGAGTTTGGAAATAGCCGTACCCATCTGCACGATTATTATCGATCTGATTTTCCGATGTTCCGCCAATCAGTGCAATCTGACCGCCCAGATTCATCATGGAATTATCCGGATAGGGGAGCGTGCCTTGGAGGCCCGCCTTGATGCTGCCCCAGCCCCCGTCTTTACTTGTGTTGGTATAATTACTTGATCCGAAAGCGGCGATAGAGGCGAAAACATCAACATAGGGGCTGATTCCATAAGAACCGGCACCCAGTGCATTGATGATATTGGCATCTTTATTGGGCGTGGTCAGGAAGGCCTGATTTTGGTTGTACCAGTTGCCGGAAACCGTGAAAGTCAACCGACCTTCACCCATGGGTTCCGCCGAACTGATGGTGGTGAGTCCCCGTGTGGCTTCATTATTGATAATGGGGGTGACGCCGTATTCATCGGCCTGGATAAGATTGGGGAGTAGACCGGCGCATAAGGCGGTGCAGAGAAGGCGCAGGCCGGTGTGGGTTTTGGAAGCTTTTTGTTTCATAATCATGAATCTTTCTGTAAAATGAAGGTTATCTGACCAAAATCAACTTATTTGTCGAGACAAAAGAGCCTACTTGCAAACGGCAGAAATAGATGCCGCTGGAGAGAGCGGAGCTTTCATTGCCGGCATCGAACGTCACGCTGTAATTTCCCGCTTCCTGTACGCGGTTGACCAGGGAGGCCACTTCATGGCCGAGGGCGTTAAAGATTTTGAGAGAGACTTTGGCGCCGTTTTCAATGCGATACTGAATCAGGGTGGAAGGATTGAAGGGGTTTGGATAATTCTGTACCTGGGCAAATGCCTGG
>Ga0156536_1243_pt2 | contig 20881 bp, 18 predicted proteins | sample RifOxyB2_FD_111931 | JGI IMG/M metagenome (GOLD analysis project Ga0156536, IMG submission 111931) | Elusimicrobia bacterium RIFOXYB2_FULL_49_7 | reverse complement strand
GATTATGCGCAATTATATAAGACCGTGTGTATAGAAAGAAGTTTTGGAGTAATATTGATCGAAAATAAATTGCTTGACTAAAAGAAATCAATATTATGACTCTTCAAATTCTCAAAGAACTCCTCACCGAACTCACGGTCTCAGGTGCCAGCCTGCGTGACAAACTCGTCGAAAAGCACCTGGCCACGCCATCCACGGTTGATAAGTTCATTGAGACCCATTTCAACTGCGCCGTAACAGACATCACCACCCCGCCATCCCGCGATGCCCTAAACCTCATCCCAGAAGAAACAGCACGGTTTCATAACATTTTACCACTTTCCGTAGAGCAAAATCCCCAAACTGGCCAAAGCAAACTCCTTGTCGCCGCCATTGACCCAACCGACTATAACCTCATTCGTGAACTGCGCTTCGTCAGTGGCCACCAGATTGAACTGGTTGTTGCATCCCGTACCGTCATCCGCAAGATGATAGACGAATGCTATGGCAAAGGCTTATCCAACCTGCAACAGAGCAAAACTAACCAATCCGGCCACCGGCTCAAACAAAGCGGCAACTCCCCGGTAGTCAAACTCGTTAATGATATTGTTTTGAATGCCATCCGCCGTAACGCTTCAGACATCCATTTTGAACCCTTTGAGAATGACCTCCGCGTCCGCTTCAGAATAGACGGCCTGCTCCAAGAGATGCATACGATACCAAACAACAAAAAGGCCGAGGTCTTAAGCCGCATCAAGATCATGGCTTCTCTTGATATTGCCGAAAAACGGCGTCCCCAGGATGGCCGTATCAGAATAGACCACGACAACAAAAGCATTGATATCCGCGTCTCAACCCTGCCTACCGGCCATGGCGAAAAGATTGTACTGCGTATTTTAGACAAATCAGCGGTGGCTTTAGACCTCACGCTTTTGGGCATGGATAATACCAAGTTGGAATCGTTCAAGAAAACCATAGCCAGACCCTATGGCATGGTCTTAGTCACCGGTCCTACAGGTTCCGGCAAGACCACCACACTCTATGCCGCGTTAAGCCATATCAAATCACCTACAGTAAATATCAGTACCGTAGAAGACCCTATTGAATATCATTTGGATGGCATCAACCAGACCCAGATGAAGGCGGAGATAGGATTTACCTTTGCTTCGGCGCTGCGCACTCTTTTACGCCAAGACCCAAACATCATCATGGTGGGTGAAATCCGCGACCGCGAGACAGCGGATATCGCTATCCGGTCATCTCTAACCGGTCATTTGGTATTATCAACCCTGCACACAAACGATGCGCCAAGCGCAGTCACAAGACTCTTGGACATGGGCATAGAACCCTTTTTGATAGCGTCATCAGTGACCCAGGTCATTGCCCAGCGCCTGGTGCGCCGTATCTGTAACGAGTGTAAGGAAGAAGTGGCTGTAGATGCCAACGCCCAAACAGAACTGGGTCTAACCGGCAAAAGCCATCGTGGCAAAGGGTGTTCGGCTTGCGGCAACACCGGTTACAAAGGCCGGTTGGGTCTCTATGAAGTGATGACCGTTTCTGAATCAATAAAACAACGCATCTTAGACAAGGCTTCAGCCTCTGATATCAGAACACTGGCTATTCAAGAAGGCATGACGACCCTGCGTGATGACGGTATCGCCAAGATTAAGGCAGGGGTCACAACCGTTGAAGAAGTATTAAGAGAAACCATTTTTCAAACATAGATGTTCCCGTAAGGGAAAAAAGAGAAAACAGGTCAAAAACGGCCTGTTTTTTTTTACCTTAGCCAAGGATTTTGCTCTATGAACTTAATGAATTTTACAATATTTGCAGTCATCACGACCGCATTGCCCATTTTTTCGCAACTGGACTCAGCAAAAAACATAAAAAATGACAATAATGCGCAATCACAGACCCTGCTTCCCGAAACCGTGGTTGCGGATTTGCCCATTTCGGACTCTTTAGTCATCCCGTCACTGGATTTTAAGAGTGCAGATATCCGTGATGTTTTGCGTGCCATTGCCACCAAATACAATCTGAATGTCTGGCTGGCGCCGGAAGTGCGGGGCGAAATCCCGGTCCACTTAACCAATATCAAGGTCAAAGACGCGCTTAAATTTGTCATCGAGCGATATGGCTATACCTATAAATACCGGAACAATGTCATTGAGGTGTCAAAGCCGCCTCTTGTCAAGGTTGAAGTTGTCAAGCCCCCCATACAGATGACAGTGGAGAACAACAAACTCTCCTTTGATTTCAAGGATGCGGAGATTGATTCCATTGTACGGAAGTATTCATCCCTTACCAATATCAACATCGTGCTTGACAAAGCCGTTAAGGGCGTGCTCTCAGGCAGATTGAATGGGGTGGAGATACGGCAGGGATTACGCATTCTGTTTGAAAGCAATGGCTATGAGGTCAAAGAGAGTAATGACATCTTTTACATCTCCACCATGAAATTAGCCGATTCGGAAAGCGGTACCAGTACCATGGGGGGGGCTCAGAGCGGGGGTCGGTTTTCGGTCAGAGTGAGTGAGGGCAAGGTGTCGTTTCAGATTAACAATGGCGATTTGCGCCAAATCATCAATGAAATAGCCAACCAGAGCGGCGTGAGCATTTTCATCTATGGTGATATCAAAGGCCGTATCAGTGCCAGAGCCGATAGTCTGGCTATTGAATCAGCGCTGCAATATCTGCTTAGAAACACCCCTTATACCTTCTGGAAGAATGGCAGTATTTATTTTATCGGTGACCAAAGTGCGCAGCAGGTGCCAAATTCGGAACTGATAGAACTGAAATATATCAAGGCCGAGGAGGTCTTGGAAATTCTGCCCAAGACCATCCTTGATAAAGCCGCCATCAAGGTCATCAAGGGCCAGAATGGGATTATGGTGATTGGCCCTTATGAAATTATCGTATCAGCAAGGGAGTATCTGGCGCTGGTGGACAGGCCCATCTCTCAGATATTGATAGAAGCATTGGTTGTGGATTTCTCCCTTGAGAAAATGAATGAGATTGGGTTTAAACTCTTTATGAAAAACCCCAAAGATACCTCTTCTTTTACCGAAACCTTCTTTCCTGCGGTCAAAGCGCAGGGCAGCGGTACGGGGCTGAATAAGTATGTGGGCAAGGTGACTGACTTTTTCAATATCAAGCAGATAGTCAAACTGCCTTCGGACTTTCGGGCGCAGATAGGGTTGTTAGAGAACGCGGGTGTGGCCAATGTGCAGTCAACGCCGCAGGTGGCAACCTTGAATGGCAATACCGCTGTCATCAAGATTGTGAATAAGCAGTATATTCTGCTTACCAGTGAAATACAAACCGATGCTGCAACATCAGTACAGCAAAAGACAACTGAGCGATTGGAGAGTTTTGAAACCACGGTATCGCTTTCCATTACGCCCTGGGTAACGAGTAATAGGGAAGTGACGGTTCAGGTGAAGCCTATTTTCCAGATACCGGGCATCAGTCCGGATCCCAGGAAAATACCACCGCCGGTGAATTCGCGTGAGATTGAATCCACGGTCAGACTAAGCAATGGTGAAACCTATATTTTGGGTGGAATCATTACAACCTCAATGGCGGATTCGCGGGAATCGGTGCCGTTTTTAGGCCGCATTCCGGTGCTGGGTTATTTGTTCAGTTATACAACCAAGAAATCGGTCAAGAACAAGATGATGATTTTTCTCACGCCTCATATCTATTACGGCAGTGAAGGCGCTGTGGACGAAGAGGAAATCATCAGGAATATTGATAAATGAAGATATTGAACCTACTGCGGTCGCTGAGCCTGTCGAAGCGACGCTTTTTTAAAATCCCAAAAACGGCTTCTGCCCTTCATGTGGAAGGCGACGCTATATCATTTATCAAACTCTCTCACTCCGAAAGTGTGGAGACCATAGCCGAAATCCACGAGAGGGGTTTGGATTTAGCCGCCTTTGTTAAAAAGCATGGCCTTTACCATGAAGCCGTCACCCTGGTTCCGGAAGAGACCGAACTATTCAACCGGATAGTGGACAAGGAAGAGATAGGCGATGGCGCTTATGATAACCTCATGGCCTCGTTTTTACCCAGAGGCATGGACGCAGAAGCAGCAACACTCGATAACCTGTCCCTGCCATCAGGCAGACATTTCCTCAGTTTTATCCGCCACAGTGCCGAAGAGCGGCTCCACAGCGAGGCTAAAATGAATGGTCTTTATGTGGAGCGCATCGGCAGTGGCATTAGCGAAATCGGCTTTGCCTTGTCCAAATCCTTGCCTGATTATACCGGCGCGGTGCTGGTGGTTAAGAGACTTAAAAGTTTGATTATTATTCTTGAGAAAGGCGTCTTGGCTGAACATGAAGTCATTCATGTTGGAGCCGCCCATTTTCTTGAAAGTTTGGAATATTACCATTCTGAAATATCCAAATTCCTTAGTCTCTACTGGGAGACCAAACTCTTTAAGGAGCGCCTGAAGTCGGTTGTGGTTATTGCAGAAGAGCCTGCCATAGCCACCTCATTTCAGGAAGCAGGGTATGAGGTCAAACAGTTGGAAGGCTTTACGCCAGAGAATGCTTTAATCAAAAGCATGGCCATGAATTCGTTGCTTTATTCAGATTTGGTGATAGACCACTTGCCCCAGATAGAGCCGGAACTGAAGCAGGTTAGAGTGGCTGATTTTGTATCAGAACGGTTATTACGGTTTGTACTGCCTGCTGCTGCGGCTCTATTGATACTGGCGTTAACTGTTTTTGCCGTGTTTCAAGGGCTGTCCCACCGGTTTGAGAAGAAAATGGTGGCCAAGCACAAACTCATCAACCACTTGTCAGCCTTGATTCATGAGAATGACAAATTAGCCAAAGACCTTGCAGCAGCCGAAGGGTTAAACGCCAATCAGGTCAGCGTGAGTTCTGTCATGGAAGGGGTGGCAAAGGGGTTGCCAGAGCAGGTGTGGCTTCGGGAATTCAGGCTTATTCAGGAAGATAAGGCCAAACTCTTTATAGAAGGGGTGAGCCAGAATGAAGGGGGCGTGCCTAAGACGCTTTCTGGTTTTGATAATATAAAATCGCTTCGTGAGGTACGGCTTTCCTATACGCAAAAACTGGATAAAAAAGAACTCGACAGGTTCGGAGGGGGGCGCTTTGTTGGCCTCACCCGTTTTGGCCTGGAATGCACAACAGGTGACAAATGAGACAAAGCACCTTTATGACCCTCTATGTCCGTCACCGTCCCTTTGCAAGGTTGCTTATTCTGATTACGCTTACCCTGCTCATGCTTCTTGGAATGCTCCTGCCATTGATTGAAAAGAGCCGTTCCACTGTCTCTTCCTTTTTTGAAACCAGACGAAAGTATCAGGAATCCACACTTTGGGAAAAGAACAAATCGCTGATTGAGCGGCAGAACCGGTCGTTTAAAAAGGCAGTGGCACGGGTCAAACTGGGTGGTTCAAAGGAAAAGCAACTTTCGCTTTTCTATTCCATTATCAATGAAGCCGCACAAAAGAGTAATGTCAGTTTTACCACGATTAAGCCCGGTGCAGAGACAGAAGACCGGGAGGAAGTGCGGATGCCGTTTGAAATGGCAACGCAGTCAAACTTCCATTCAATAGGCAAATTCCTTCGCTATATTGAAAATGACGGTACTCTCTTTAAGGTGCAGGAACTGTCCATGGTAGCAAATAGACTGGATAAGCCGGATGTTAAGGTGACGCTGAAACTTGAATTTTTGGTACTCAAATGAAGAACAAAAAATTGCTGATGGTTGTAACAATGATTGCCGTCTTTGTCTGGGGCTATAATGTCTATTCCATCAAGAGTCGTCTGGCGCAGCAAAAGCAGGCTGTGGAATCGGCAAAGCCTGTGATAGCCGGTATTCATCATGAGAAAAAAGAGTATGATGATAAGGCGCGAGACCCCTTTGTCTATACCCATTTTGAGAAGCCTGTACTGGTTAAAAAGGTTATTCAACCCGTAGGACCAGAGACCCCGCCTCCCTACAGCATTGATGGCATGTTATGGGATGAGAAGAACCCCTCGGTTGTTTTAAAGAATTATCAGACCGGCGATTCCAAGATTATCAGCAAGGGTGAGGTCTGGGACAGTATCAGGATTATGGATATCAAGCCTGATAAAGTCATCATCCGTTTCCGTAATAAAACCTTTACCATCCAGTAATATGCTAAGAAACGAACGGGCATATGCGTTGTTTCTCGTCATCTCCATGGTGGCGGTGTTGTCGTTTATCTTCATCGGTATTTTAACCGTTTACCGTGTCCGTTTTGGGCAGGTGGTTCGCTTTGGCAATAATGTGAAAGCGCGGTACATGGCTGAAGCGGGGATAGAGAGGGCCAAATATCTGCTTTCGACAAAGCCCAGTGAACACGCGGGTCAGGCAGAGGAGGTTCTTTCTGAGCGGGCGGGTTATAGGGTAACCTACGCCGATATTGGCGGCTTTATCGAGGTAAAAAGCATGGGCTATACGGTAAGGGAGAGCGTGACTGTAACTGCGCTGCTTGGAGAAAGAAATCCTGCTTCTCTTGTTTCGGCAGTGAGGTTGAATCATGAGGGCGGGGATTGCGTTGTTGCGGGCAAGAATGAGATTATAGGTTCTGTCACCTTAATAAAAGGCCAACTCTTTGAAAGCCGGGTCACGGGCTTTCCGTTTTTAGGCGATACGGCCTGCAATGGTCCTATTATCCGTAAAGAGAAAGAAGATACCCTCTTTGATGCCGCCATCAAGGAAAGCATCAAACAGCAGAAGGGGTGGCTTGTTGAAATGAGCCGCTATGACGAGGTCTTTCACTCATCCATTACCATTGATAACAAAACCTATAGGGCCGCCTCATTTAGGAATAAGAAGGTCTTTGTGGAAGGTATGCTATTCATCACGGATTCGGTTGACCTCAGTGGCGGTGAGTTTGTGACAGAACAGATGGTCTATATTGAGAATAAGTCAAGGCTTCGGAATTGTGTTATCGTCACCTCCGGTGGGCTTATTCTAAGGAGCGGGTCAAAGGTGCGGGAGTGTCGAATTCTAACCCGTAAAAGCGTCTGGATTCAAGACAGCAGCAGCCTGTCCGGCATTGTCATGGCCGAGGATTCAATCAAGATAGAAGGGCAGGCGAAAACATTGTATCCCACCTTCGTCTATTCCTGGCCTGCTATTGCAGATTTGCACCTTCAGGGCGGCATATTTTTAACCACGAATCAACCTCTTTCCGGTGTCTTTGTTGTGGCAGAGCGGGATACGGCTCATACTTTGGTGAGGTTTGATCCCCTTCAGTGCTTTTGTTACATCGCGCCACAAACGGAAATAACGGGATTGGTGTATAATAATTACACCACCGATTATGAGGGAAAAATCAAAGGTCATATTACAACCGATGGCTTTGTTTTACTTCGTAATAATAAGACCTATGGTAATTTTCTGAATAATACCCTAACGGATCGGACTGCCCTCTCAGACCAGTGGGTGGTGCCTGCCATTTTTTCAAAGGAGCCGGAATGGGCTGTATTAAGCCTTACCGATTAAACAATAAAGGGTTCACCATCACCGAAATCCTGGTGGCCCTGCTCATCTTTTCCGTGATAGCGGTTCCTCTAACCGGTGCGCTCTCGCATTGGCTCAGTGACCCCGGTGAAAAGGAGCGGCTCAAAGCCATCTTTTTTGCCAAAGGGTTTGTTGAAGAGACGCTTCATTTCAGGACAGCGCTTAAAGCCAAGGAAGACCTGTTTAAGGAAAAGGAGTACAGGGTAGAGCGGCTAATCAGCGGTGATTCCTTAAAACAGGTTGAAATCCGCGTACTAAAGCGCGACAAGGAACTTTTTTCCATCAAGACCTTACTCTATCAGAAGGATAGCCATGCCGGACTTTAAATACAGCGGTAAAAGCCGGGACAGCAAGACCATCAAAGGCATGGTATCAGCCTTGGATAAGCGCGAAGCCGCCCGCCTGCTTAAGAATCGCGGTATTAAGGTGGATAGTCTTCATGCTGGCAGGGAGTGGTTGCCCTTTACCGGTGTTCCAACAAAAGACCTCACGTCCTTTACCCGGCAGTTCTCCACGCTTGTAGGAGCGAGTCTGCCTTTTGATGAAGCCATTTCCATTCTGGTAGAACAAACCTCCCATAAACGGCTGAAAGCTGCGTGTGAAAGCATTTTAAAAGAGGTTCGATCCGGTACGGGGCTGGGTGAAGCCTTTAGCAAACATCCAAAGATATTCAATAACCTTTACTGCCACCTTATCCGTGCCGGTGAAGCGGCGGGGGTGTTGGACACCATTTTGGATCGGTTGGCCTCTCATCTTGAGCGGATGGACAGGTTGCAGAAAAAGGTCAAGGCAGCGCTGGCTTATCCGGCGGTGGTGGGCATGGTCGCCATTGCGGTTATCATTGCTTTAATGGTTTTTGTTGTGCCCACCTTCAAGAATATGTTTGAGGAGATGGGCCGAACCCTGCCCTTTGTCACCAGGCTGGTATTAGCCGTGAGCGCTGCCTTTAAGGCTATCATACCCTTTCTGATATTGAGCCTGCCCTTGCTGTATCTGCTCTATCGGAAGTTCAGCAGTCATCCCAAGTATAGGCTTTTTATGGCAAAAATAATGTTAAAACTCCCTATCCTTGGCGAACTCTTGAGGAAGAGTGCGGTGGCCCGCTTTACCCGAACCCTTTCAACTTTGCTGGAAAATGGTATCCCGCTGCTGGATGCGCTAAAGATTACCAAGTTCTCGGTAGGCAACCTCGTTATTGAGCAGGCGATAGAAAATGCGGTCAAAGCCGTACAGGTGGGTGAGTCCTTTCACAAGCCTTTGGCTGAAAGTTTGGTTTTTCCGTCCATGACGGTCAGGATGGTTGCGGTTGGAGAAAAGACCGGTAATCTGCCGCAAATGCTGCACAAGGTGTCGGATTACTACGAAGAAGAGATTAATTCGGCGGTGGATGCCTTTATGTCGGTGCTGGAACCCATCATCATTGTCATCATGGGTGCCATTATCGGCTTTGTCCTGGTTGCCATGTATCTGCCCCTCTTTGAAATGGTCACGGAGGTCAGGTGATATTAGGAAACGAGAAGGGTTTTACCATTACCGAACTCATGGTGGTGATGCTGATGTCGTCATTAGTTGCGGGGGTGGTCTTTTTGACTTATTCCTACATCAACCGCAATACCGCTGACTGGAAAAAAAAGGTTTATCAGGAAGAGGCTTTGGAAACCTTTGTCAGGCAGATGGATGTTGAAATCAAGCGCATCCGCGTCTTGGATTCGGCAACGACGCAAACCATTTATTACCGAGATTCCAAAGAGCAGGCCAAGGTGCTGGCGCTGGATACGGTTTTAAAGACGGCAACCTGCGGCTTTGCAGATGGCAGACCGGTGTTTGGCTTGGAAAAGGGTATTAGGCTTGTCAGGGGCGGCTTTACCTTCCGATGTGCGGATATGAGTCTTGATAAGAATGTGGATGGCATTGTCGATGACAAGGATTTGGACATCAACCACAATAACCGCATTGACGCAGATGAAGTGGGAAAGATAGATTTTCTGGAGTATAGGCTGAACTTTGAATATGGTAAAATCGGCCATGTTGAAATCTTGGGCAAAAACAGACTTTTATCCAAAACAGGAGGATAGTGTGAAAAAGATAGGATTACCAAAACTGTGTCTTTCAGAGGCGGGTTTTACGCTTACAGAACTCATGATCGTCATTGTCATCATCGGCATCTTGTCTATGGTAGCGATTCCCAAATTCATGGGTGCCACGACCAAGGCCAAGTTGGTGGAGTTTGGGCCGGTGTTGATGCAGATATACTCGCTTCAGGAAGCCTATCATCAGGAGATGGACAGGTATGCCGTGAATCTGCTGGAACTGGATTTTACAGATCCGGGTTCAAAGTATTTTGACTATACCATGTCCGGCGACTCTTTATCCTATGTGGCCAAGGCTACGGTGAAGATATCCTTGAAGGATGGCCAGGGCAATGAACTCAAGGGTGAGTTCGTGACCGTGAATGAGAAGAAGGAGCATGGGGGAAGTGAGAATGTGCGAAGAGTAGGAAGATGGTAGACAATGGTAAATAACGCACCCTACAGGATTTGAACCTGTGGCCTACGGATTAGAAATCCGTTGCTCTATCCAGCTGAGCTAAGGGTGCAAATAAAATCGGGGCGGCAGGATTTGAACCTGCGGCCACATGGTCCCAAACCATGCACTCTACCGGGCTGAGCTACGCCCCGTTTTGTGGTATAAAATAGCTCATTCAGTTTGTTCGGGTCAAATCATACCATAAATATCTTTGAAGACAATTCTGTCTTAGCCTCCTTTTATTCGTCCAAGATTGTCCTCGCTTTTTTTTGAAATGCTTTTTTCATCAAAATTCAGGTGTTGGTACAACCTTTGCGTTATTCCATTAAAAAAAAGGGGGTAATGAATGAAAGCAATTCTCAGTTTCCTAATCGCTGTCTGCAGTTGCGGAGCGGCCTATTCTACCACGATGTTTATGTTGGGGCTCCAGGAACTGTCTACCGGTTCAGAGGTCATTGTCCAGGCAAAAGTAACCAATATTGTTACACGATGGAATCGCGACAGTACTGCAATCCTGACCTATGTGCGTATGAATATCGACGAAAGTCTTTGTGGGGAAAATGCAGATAATGAAATCATCATCCAACAAATAGGCGGCCAGGTTGGAACGAGAAGTCTGAAAGTCCTCGGCACCACGACCTACAAAGTGGGGGATGAGAACATCCTTTTTTTATTTAAAGATCCGACGAATACCACGGTTTATCAGACCGTCGGACTTTATCAGGGAAAGTACCGCATTTTCACGGATTCTCGCAGTGTCCAACGGGTGGCGCAGGATATCGACGGTAAAGTTATTCTATGCAAAAGTTCAGCGGATGCCGGCGTGATTGAGACAGGCAACAATCTTTCCTTAGAAGAATTTAAAGCAAAAGTTAAGACCTATTTATCAGAACAATCCAAATAGAGAATAGGAAAGGGGGAATACAATATGAAAACAATCATTATTTTCGTTATGATTTCACTTATGCCTGCGATGCTGTGTGCGTACAGTTTTCTGGGGCCGAAATGGCCCGGGCTGGAGCCGGTGGTTGAATATTACATTAATGAAGAAGGTACGCCGGATGTGGCCGATGAATTTGACCACCTTCAGCGCAGCTTTGATATATGGAATGAGGTGGAAGGCGCTGCAATAAAGTGTCAATACATGGGCACCACCAATTCACACGCCATCGCGCCAAATCACCAAAATATCATTCAATTTGCAGAAGGCAACAATTTTAAACTTGGAAGTAATGTGATTGCCGCCTGTTATTATTGGTATCAGGGTAGCGTCATGCAGGAATTCGACATTGAAATGAACGGCCGGGATTTTGAATGGTCCACAACGGGTGAGCCGGGTAAAATGGATGTGGGGCATATTGCGACTCATGAAGTCGGACATGCTCTTGGACTTGGACATAGTGACGTAGCGGGATCGGTTATGTGGTCCACGGCGACCTACGGCGATACCACGCATCGTCATCTGACGTCAGACGACAGTACCGGACTGTCCAAACTTTATCCCAGAACCTCTCAAAACAATCATGCTCCGATCATCACCAGTTTGCCGGTAACGGAAGCGACCACCGGCGTACGATATCAGTATCAGGTCATTGCCACGGATGCGGATGGTGACACGCTTCGGTACCGGTTGACCGCGATGCCGTTGAATATGAAGATCGATTCGTTGACGGGATTAGTGAGCTGGTATCCCAAATTCCTTGATATCGGAACGCACACGGTCACCATGGAAGTCAAAGACAAATTTAATGCGGTTGCACGGCAGACGTATAAGATTAATGTGACGGATTTGGTTGTCTATACGAAGGATGCTCATCTGGAATTCGGTGATACGCTCTATCAGGAGATTTTGGTCACTCCGATGGATGGATATGGCATTATTGCCGGAAACGTCGAATTGACCTGTCCGACAAAGAAGATGGCTATCCTCGGTCTGGATACGGTTGGAACCATTCTTAAGGGTGCTTCCTATGCGAAGAATATCACCTGTGACGGCCTGATCCGTTTTGCCTTTGCCGCATCCGCGCCTTTTTCAGGAGAAGGCGTTCTTTTTCGAGTCAAGATTCTCGTCTACAAGGAATATTGCGGAGAAAACCTGACATTACCCATTACCAAGGCTATTTTTAATGATGGTGATCCGGTAGCCCAGATCAAAAACAGCCTCATCTTCATGGAATGCGGTAGTTGCGGCGGGGGAGGTTCTTATTCTTACAATATCGATGGAAAGGTCGTTTATGAAGCGAACAGAATGGGCGTGGGCGGTGTCAAGATGGCTTTAATTGAAAAAAGCGTGATCGAGACGACGAGTGAAGACGGTTTCTTTGAATTCGTGCAGGTGCCGCGAACCAATCTTCCCTATAATATCACTGCTGAAAAAGATTCCGGTGACATTCGTGACGCCATTACCGCTTATGACGCGTCCTTGATATTACGTCATGTTGTCGGTCTTAATTCCCTTTGCACTTTTACACATCAAATTTTATGTGCGGACGTTAACATGAATAAGATGCTGACAGCATATGACGCTGCATTAATCCTGCGATTTATCGTTAAATATGACGATGCTACCCGCATCGGTAAATGGATTATGATTCCGACCAAAACCACGCTTCCGAATCTCCTTGAGCCGCTTCATAATTTGGAATTTAAAGCCATTATGATAGGAGACGTCAGCGGGAATTGGAATGAATATGATTCAAGATTCCCCAAAACACGGAGTGATGAAATGGTGGCTTCCGTCTCAATTACGGAATATGACAGCGGTTCTGCAACTCGAAAGAACGATACCACCAAGTTGGCTGTCACCACGCTATCACTTTTAAGCAGCCTCCAGGTTTATTCCGGCCAGTTTGAGCTTACGTTTGATACCGCCCGATACGTGCTGTATGATGTTCGTCCAAACGCAATCATAAACGGCTATTCCAGCGCCTATAATGTCGTAACCAATAAGATATATATCGCTTTTGCAGGTACAGAGGCTTTAGTGAGCAATGACAATCAAGAGCTTTTTGAAGTTCGATTAGCGATTAAGGATACCTCTGACATTGAACTTGGGGGTAAGCCCATTTTGTCTCGCGCAATGATTAATGAGAATGATCCGAGACAAATAAAGGTGGAATATTTCAAGTCCGGCCAAGAAAAGAGTCCTAAAACAGACGGTGTGACCGCTATTTACCCGAATCCTTTTAATCCTACCGTTCATCTTGATTTCTCATTAACCTCACACGCCATGGTTGACCTGTCCGTATACAATACAAGCGGACAAAAAGTATCCGCCATCATTGCAAAGAAAGTCTTGGAAAGCGGTGTCTATTCGGTAAGTTGGAATGGTTGTGACCGCCAGGGAAAGAAACTTGGCTCAGGAATCTATATTGCAAGATTTAGGGCAGGAGAGGAGACAGTTAAGTCTTATAAGCTCTATATGATAAAATAATGAAAAACCTCTTTAAAAAAGGCCTCGACATTATAAAATGCCGAGGCCTTTTTGTATAATAACAAAAAATTACTACTGGTTTACATAATATATATTATGCGACAAATGTGCGGCTGGACTTATTTCTGACTCTTTAGATAATTTATAAACTCGTTTAGTCCGTTTACAAGACCATTTGCTTGTGCTTCAAGAATGCTATTATCGCTCTGCCGTCCTCCATTACCATAGCCTTGTAACGGATTCAATGAGACACACACTGCCGTACACGGTGTCTGTTGCAATGCATATCCTATATCTTCGATGCTTTTTATGCCTGGAATTATGTTGTATAAGGAAGTCTTCAAAAATTCAGCCAGTTTAGGTCCAAATTTTGATGTCGGATAAAATGAAATATAAGGCATACTGATAAGACTGTCTGAACGGATGATAATATAAATATCCGCAACAATCGGTTCCGCCGCCTTTTTGATTCTTTCAGAAACCTGGATGGATTCATCATTTTGCCTGGTCATCACCACATCCGCGCCTGCTGCTAATAATCGTCCTTTTAGCTGAACTGCCAGTTTTTGATTAATATCGCATGCACGATAACCGGTTGCATTGATGCCGCCAAACTCTAAACCACCGAATTCAGGGTCAAGAACAATACGTTTTCCATGTAAATCACCATTAAATAATGGGGTTAAACGTATCTCATTAACGAAAATATCATTATTAACATATAACATACTGTCAGAATAGCCGATTGCAAATATATTAGCAAGGGAGTCATTTTCAGTCCTTAAATATTCAAAGAACCCATTTGCATCGCTATTTAAACGCTTATTTGAGGTGAGTATCAATGCGTGATCTATCGGTTTTGAATCACTCCCAAGAATCATGGCTTGTTGAAAAATAGGGCCATCTTTTTCAACAAAAAGTGTGCAACTTTTCTGAATACCCATGCAGTTAAACATGGGCGTGATCATTCCAATTTTCTGGCCATATGGATAAAAACGTACCTCTCCGCCCCTTGTCTTTGAAATTATCTTCTCTTTACCATTGATCATTTCAACATCCAAACTATCAATAACCGGCAAACCATATCGATCCAAAACCATAAGCGAAATAGGGATGACTTGCCCGGCAATACCGCTACACCGAGACAGGGAAAGGGTTATGGAAGCAGGCGGCCTGTTAACCAACAATGTTTCCGCGTGCAAAAAAGCGCTATTGCCTCTGACATTGCTCATCTCAATGCGTATTAAATGTTTGCCATTGCAAAGCGGTTTTGGCGAAAGGGCAAAAAGAGTCTTGTCATTAAGATAGGTTGATAATGCTTTCCCATCCGATTGAATCTGACACAAAAATGGATTTAAGGGAATGTCGCTTGCTACGGTTGCCTCGATAATCTTATCCGAACTGTCAGCCAAATGCAATGAGGCGATTTTGGGAAGTCCGTTTGAAAGCCATTCCAGGATTCCGTTGAAATAGGCAAATGCTTCCACTTGCAAAGCGCTGTCATGAGATAAGACACTCTCCATTTCCGGATGGGAAATATAGCTTGGCTCGCCCAATACTGCCGGTGCGGAAGCATTCCAAAGCACAAAATAATTGGCCCCTTGAAGATGCTGTTCCTCAATCTTAAGGAATCGAACAAAGCTCCGATGAATACTGGCTGCAGCGTCTAATGATGCCCCGGCATCATCAATCTTATAAAATGTTTTGGTATTGTTTTCCGGCGGTTTCAATGCACTTGAATTGTGGTGAATAGAAAGAAAGAAATCCGGATGCAGAGAATCTACCAGGGCCATCCGGTTTCTGAGATCCTCCCGAACATGTTCCGTTCTTTCCGTTAGAAAATCGCGGTCAGTATCACGGGTTAAAAAAACGATGGCCCCTTCCCTTTCCAATAATTTCTTTAAATGATAGGTGACCGTCAGATTAATATCCTTTTCCTTTAATCCGGCACTCCCCACTGCACCGGAAAATTTGCCGCCATGTCCGGGATCAAGGACGATTCTTTTACCCGCCAGCTTATTAGCCGAAACGGGAAGGAGAATGCCGGATTGATACCAGGCCTGTTTTTTGACGGCACGAGATGTTCCTCCGCAGCCAAAGAAAAAGAATAGGATAAAGAGAAACGCAACGGTGCGCAAGGCGGGATTCCTTAATTGCCGAAATGCCATTCTATCCCCCATCGTACAAGCGGACCCGGTAAATGATAGCCTGGTTCATAGGATATTATTTGATCCGAAAGGTTCTGAAAACGTGCTATCATGGTAAACGTCTTTATGGTAAAGTAAAAATCCAAGTCAAAGGCAAGAAAGCCGTTTAAAGGTTGTACTAAGCCGCTGCCGTTTAGAATATAATAATCCGGCACCCAACAACCGGGGCGGTAGCGGCAGGTTAGAGTGGCATTGGAAAGAAGTCGCCCCTCCATAAAAGTATGAGTCAGGCTTAATGAGCCTTGTCCCTGAAATGACCAGACTGTCTTAAAACGGTCTCCGCCGGTCACCAAGCGAGCAGCCGAAGCCGTATTGCTGATCCGCCAATGACCCAATGCATATTCCAAAAATAGGCTCTGAACCGTCCGCTGATCATGCAAAATAGAATCCTGCGTAAAAGCCCATTTTCGGCCATTCTCTTCCTGGCGAATAACGAGTAACACAGGATCCACGGTATACCAATCCTCCACTTGATAAGAAGTTGAGAGGGAGCCGAATCGGGCAGATACCCCGCTTGCCATACAATAGGCTTTGCTGCGCCGAAAGGATATTCCCTCTGCATCGGTATTGAACCGTGGATTATCAAAGTATTGAAGGTTGGGTGATGGAAACCAGCGGCGGCAGTTATATTGAATATATCCATCCAACTTGGCGGATAGGCCGCCTTGCAATAGCACACCTGGGGAAAGCAGAAAAGCATCACGCTGATTGTGATGATCAACCGTTCCGGTCAATTCAAGCCGAAGAGGAATTCCCCATGCCGGGAGTCGGGGTTGTAAGGTGGTTTCCAGTTTATCGGTTCGGAATTCTTCTGTGAATCGGCGGCCTTGCCAAGTCTCAAAGGATTCGGACAAAGTGGTTTTAACAGGCAGCCATCCTTGCTTCCAATCTGCCTGTATTCTCAGATTGCGGGTATCATTACCTTGACGGAAATAATTTGAGGTATCCGCAGAGGCGGCGGTGAAATCACTATCCACGAAAAGAAGACGCTGTTTTTCAAGTACGCAGTTACCGGAGAGTTCCAACCCTTCCCAGGCAATACTCCGTCCGATCAGATAATACTTTTCACCCTGACGCTTGGTTCCCGCATTGACGATGCCGCTACTATCGGATAAATCACGGTAATCATCTTGTTTGTCCGCAAAATATTCAAAACCTGCACAAAAAAGGCCTCCCGGAAAAGCCTGGGTACTCAGCTTGACATCCCAGTTACGCAGATCGTTTTCAAAACGATAGCCAGAGGTAACATATTGATCCGGAGAGCGCTGCAAAAAGGAACGATAAATATCCGTGATGGGGCCGGGATGGCTGTAGGAAGAAGGCCCCAGCGAGGAAAAACCGAGATTCTCAAACATATAACATTTTTCGGTTCCTACATAAAGCCCGGTTTTATACCCAAGACGCCGACCAAATGCAAACTTAAAGACATTGGCATCAAACGGGCCGTTTTCCCACAGAATATTTGTAGCAGCATCGGTAAAATGGTGATCCCGTGTATAAACACGAATAACCGTCCCGACCCTTGAGAAAGGGTTGCTCCCGGACGGTTCCACAATGACATAATCTACATCGGATAGAGAGATATTGTTCATATAGAGTCTGCTGGCATCAAGTTGTTTTGCCTCCATGTCATCAACGAATAAGGCAATCGTTGCATCCCGGCCATACAGTTCGACACCCGGAGATTTAAGATCGGATAAGGTACCAAGAAAGCTCTGGCGAGTATAAATAAGCCCCGGTATTTTTTCAAGTAGATCGCCCAGAAAAAGGGCATGCACTTCCTGAAAATGGGTACGGCGGATAATAAAGCGCGGACCATCCCTGTCAAAATATTGCCCCTGTTGGTAAAACGAGGTTGTATCCGGACTCCGTGTAAGAGCGGAATCTTTAACTTCCCCGAATACACCGGACATGATAATGAACGTCATCATTAATAACAAGGGGAAGTTCATGCAGACTCCAATGCAATAATGGATTCTGCCACTTCCAGTGCCATGGTTCCTTCTTCGCCGGTCACCATCGGTCTATGGCCTTCCTGCACGGTCTTTAGAAAAGAACGAATCTCATCCTGAAGGATATTCCGCTTTTCGCTGTTTTTCAGGATACGGCCATCCGGTAACAAAAGGCTCTGTTCATCCAAGTCGATACAGTATTTACCCTGTCCGGAGAAAACGGTCAGCGTCCGCTCCCGTTTGTCGGAAACGCGGCTTGAGGTAAGATGGGCCGTAATGCCACTCTTAAACGACAAGGTTGCGCGGCAGGAATCGGCAAACGGGGTCTGTATCTTCTGGAATGTAGCATCATAACCATTCGGAGATTCCTGAAGCAGATTCAAGACCAGATCAATATCATGAACCATTAAGTCATAGACCACAGAAACATCGGTTCCTCGAGCAGAAAATGGGAGAAGTCGGTTGGCTTCAATCCGGTTGATTGTTTTTGGCAAGTTGTTTTTAAGCAGGGAAAAGGCGGGGTTGAACCGTTCGATGTGGCCGACTTGAAGCAAGACCCCTTTTTTATTGGCCGCTTCAAGCAATTGCCGGGCATTGGCTGCGCTTTCTGCAAGCGGTTTTTCTATGAACAGATGTTTCCCGGCGGATAAGACTCTTTCTGCACAGGCGAAATGCGTGGCGGCCGGGGTGACGACAAATAGCGCATCACTTTGTTCAATTAAATGCCCCACTTTCTTGAACCAGGTCACCTTAAGGTCATCCGCCACTTGCTTTGAACGAGTGGAATCAATATCGTACACCCCGATGAATTCGCACTGAGGCAGCCCATGAAGAATGGCGGCATGAAAACGGCCGAAATGCCCTACTCCGATGATTCCCGTCTTTACCGCCTTCATGCGCTGCCTTCCAGCAGTGACCGCAGGGCCGGCAAAACAAAAACGCCTTCCAAATTTTCTCTTTTCAGCGCATCAATGAGAATATCCCGTTTCTCGTCCATCGTCAGATCTTGCGGAAGAAGCAGATGTCGTTGTCCCTTTAGCTGATACAACCCTCCCCGCCCCTCCATCTCCTCTTCCCGAACATGGATGGCCAGGGTTTCGCATAACCGGATGAGTTGGTCCAATTGGGCCTTGGAATGCAACGCCGTTGAGGTGGGTTTTCGGGTGGCCACAGAAGGGTCATCCTATCAGGACATTGCGGATTTGGAGATGAGGCCCGCCGTCACTGACCGGCAAGGGAGATTGCCCCTCTTTTCCGCAGCCGCCCATGCCCCCGAAAAGCTGAAGATCATTACCGACTTTTTCAATATTTCCAAGCGTCTCAAAAACATTGCCGGTTAAGATAACATCTCGAAGCAAAGGTCCCAGCCGCCCATTTTTAATTTCATACGCATATTCGGCAGAAAAGGTGAATTGCTCAAGATCCGTATTACCGCCAAGCATACCGCAGGCGTAAATGCCTTCCTGGACACCCTGAAGCATGGAATCAAAATCAGTATCACCCGGCTCAATGTAGGTGCAAGACATCCGAACAATAGGCTTGAATCCATAACTGATGGCACGAGCATTGCCCGTCAGCTTCTCGCCCATCTTATAAGCTGTTTCGGTTGAATGCAAGTGACCGGCCAGCAAGCCCTCCCGTATCAAATGACTTTTTTGGGAGGGTACCCCTTCGTCATCCCAAGCATATCCGCCGCATTCTTTAGGTAGATTGCCCTGATCCACAATATTCAGGATGGACGGCCCGAAACGATTGCCTACTTTCATCTTGTCCGCAATGCGCGGGTTGTCGAAAATAAAATCCGATTCGCTCATATGTCCAAAGGCTTCATGAGCAAAAACGCCGGATAATTTGGGATTCAGGATGACCGTGTGTCTGCCACTGTTCGGCTTGGCTGCGTTGAGGAGATCGACGGCTCTTTTCTGGACACTTTCAACCTTTTCGTCAAGACAATTCACATTGTCGTATCCCCGGTGATCTCCGACTGAATGGTAGGCACGCTGAACATTGGCACCCTCCCGGGCGAGAGCGGACAATGTGAGGCCGGTAAAGACCCTCTCCTGCTCCAAATCGGTCCCGTGCGAAGAAAGAAAAACAACTTTTTTACGATAATCCAGATAAGAAACGCGGGTGGTGACAATGCGCTTATCCGAAAGAAGCTTTTGATTGTATCGTTCGCACAATGCTTTTTTTTCAGCCAGGGAAATCAGGCCAGGATCTTTTCCGAAATTCTGAACCGCTTTTCCCTGAATAGCAGTAGGCAATTTTAGGGCCGTCTTTGAATATCCGATGAGCCTTGCTTGCTCTAAGGCCTCCTGAACGGCTTTGTCCAGATCTGAATCCAGGTTAAAAGAACAAAATCCCCAGCCTCCCTGATGGCATGCGCGGACGTTCCCGCCCCGGCTTTCTCTTTCACCGATATCGTCAAGCTCTTTGCCTGAATAATTAACCGAATGACTGGATACGCTTTCCAGCCGAATTTCAAGATAATCTGCGGGCGTGGAAGCAACCAGGATCCTGGCCCGCTCATTCAGTGCTGCGCTTCTGTTGGCATCCATTATTTCATCCCCACGGCTGTCTTAACCTCATCCAGAGTTTTTTGTGCAATAGCGCGGCAATGTAACGCACCCTGCCGAAGTGCATCGCGTACCCTATCCGGACGTGCCAGAAAAGAAAGATAGTTGTCGCGAAAAGGGGCCAACTCCTGAATCATGTTGTTGGCCAGCTTTTTTTTGCAATCAATACAGCCGATGGCGGCAGAACGGCAGTCGCTTGCGATGCATCCCACTTCAGCGGCAGGTGAAAAATGGTTATGCAGAGTAAATAAATTGCAAATGGAAGGATCGCCCGGATCGCTTCGCCGTTTACGATTGATGTCCGTCACGGCTATCTTAAGTTTATTCTGAATCATGTCCGGCGTATCCGTCAGTCCGATGGTATTCCCCAAACTCTTGCTCATCTTGGCTTTTCCATCCAGTCCCAGGATACGAGCGGCACGGGTCACCCGCTCCTGAGGTTCCGGAAAAACGGGCGCAAATTTCGTATTAAATCGGCGGACAATTTCGCGTGCCAACTCAATGTGCTGAATCTGATCCTCTCCCACGGGAACCGTTTCCGCTTTATATAAAACAATATCCGCGGTCTGCAGCACCGGATAGGTAAACAAGCCTACATTGATATTATCTTCGTGCTGCTTGGCTTTTTCTTTGAACTGTATCATTCGTTCAAGATGGCCGATATGAATGACCGTACTT
>Ga0156536_1238_pt1 | contig 20884 bp, 18 predicted proteins | sample RifOxyB2_FD_111931 | JGI IMG/M metagenome (GOLD analysis project Ga0156536, IMG submission 111931) | Elusimicrobia bacterium RIFOXYB2_FULL_49_7 | reverse complement strand
GAAAAAAAACTGGCTGCAATCATGACGCCGGCGGCGAATCCCAGCATCACATCAAGCACCTTCCGGCTGACATTCCTGAAGGGAAAGACCGTTGCCGCACCAAGGGCCGTGATACTCCAGGTGAAACAACCCGCCAGTAAGGCTTGGATGACAGGATGGAGGGAAGAGAAGGTCATTTCTATGTTTTTAATTACTTCGACTTCAACTTATACACACCGTCCCAGTCCGCACCCGGAGGATTAGCTTTGAACTCATTACAGCGGTCGATATACAACTTGCTGGGATTGGTCTTCTGATCCGGTCGCCAGCCCTTTTCCAACGGATAACTCTTTGAGAAAATATCAATGGCCTTGTCCCATTCCTGCTTCTTGTAGAGGGAAAGCCCTTCCGTGAACATCTGCACAATCTCAGTGACATTGGCAGGGGATTTCCCCTTTTCATCCAGCAGTTCATAAATGGAGACCGGTTCGCTCTTACCCATCACAATGATCTTGTCCAGTTCCCGGGTGTCATAGCGATCCATATTAATAAAATCTTTGGTCAAATGGCTGAACATGGTAAATACACCGTATTGTTTAGCCGCAGATTCCAAACGGGCGGCCAGATTCACCGGATCTCCCATCATGGTGTAATTCATGCGCTTTTTGGAACCCATGTTACCGGTAACGATATTACCCGAATTAATGCCGATACGCATGCGCATGATATGGACGATTTCAGGCCATTTATCCCCTTCTGACTTCCATTTATCACGCAGCTCAGCCAATTTGTTCTGCATGCCGATGGCCGTGATACACGCTTTGTCCGCGTGATCGGACAGTTTCATGGGTGCACCGAAGATGGCGATAATAGCATCGCCGATGTATTTATCAAGTGTGCCGCCATGAGCCATGAGAATATCCGTCATGCCTGAAAGATATTCGTTCAACAATTCAACCAGGCGGGTCGGGCTACCGAGCTTCTCGGAAAAGGTGGAAAAACCTTGAATATCCGTAAAGTAAGCGGTACAGACCGATTCTTCACCTCCCAGACTGGGAAACTGCTTGTTCTCATACATCTGATCAATGAGTTCAGGCGAGAGATAATTTTCAAAGGTGGCTTTAAGGAACTTTTTGTCCTTTTCCTCGGTAATGTAGCGGTAGATGAGAATGGCGACAAAGGAGCCGAACATGCCGATGATGGGCCTAACCACATCCACATTGATATTCATATCAAATTGGTGGAGCGCAAAAATGAAATAAGCGAGTGAAAAGAGAACGGTACCCATGATGGAAAAGAGGGGTCTCACAAAAAAGGCCATCAGCGCGGCCAGGAGACAAAGGCCGACAAAGAGCGCCATTTGCTGGGTATCGCCCCATTTAACAATAAAATCATTATTCAGAATATTGTTGATGGCCGTGGCATGGATTTCCAAACCCGCAAAATCCTTGTCCATGGGAGCGCTCACAATATCACCCATGGAAACGGCTTCGGAACCGATGATGAATATCTTGCCACAGAAATAATCCGCCGGCACCCGCTTGGCCAAAATGTCATAAAAGGAAATGGTCTTAAAGGTGGAGGCTTTGAGTCCCTTATAATTAATGGTCATCCGGCCCGACTCATCCACCGGAATCCGGATCGGAGTACCAAACTCCAACGTTTGACCGGGAGACAGGGCATCTAAATCCTTTTCCGTTGCATTGAGAAGTTCGGAAAGGGTCTTCCCTTTCAGTAAAACATATTCCGTCAAAAGAGAATCATTCCGTTTGGCGACCGACATTATGTTGCTTAAGATAAAGGATTCCTTGGGAGAAAGGCCCATGATCGTCCGGCCAGGAATGGCCGTCAATAAAGCCATGGTAGAGAGAGGGACATCTTCAAAAGTAGTTTCACCACTCCCGGTTTCGACAATAGTGAACGTTTCCTCTGCTGTTCGAATCAGTGCGGTTGCGTCACCCACGGCAACCGGCTCATTGAGATTGAGCTTCTTAATTTCGTCCGGAGAGACACCGTTTAATTCCTTCACGGTAGTGAAGGATAAGGTCCCCGCAAAGATGTCACAAGTGATGACCCCCGCCTCATCCTTACTAATGACAATTTTCTCCGTGATGGGCAGGTTTTCGCCATCCTTCATCTTGCGGATTTTCGGTGCTGCACGGAGCAAGGAACGAATCATCAATTCATTTATCCCCGGATAGGAAACGGTCATGGCTCCTTCTTTTTCCCGACGGAGATAAAAGGGCTTACCCAAATCCAGATATTGACCGGGAATAAAGTTAGCCTCTTCCAGACGCTTACCCATCACTTTAAGACAGGTCTGAAGGGAAATGACCGGATAAGTATAACCGCGGAATTTGTGCATCAACGGCAATTTACGGTGAATACCGTCTGCATCCTTGTCAACATTGACAAGGGCAATGCGATCAGCAGCCTCCGCCAGTGCCGGAAAAGCACCGTCCAACACTTTGTAGGTGCGCAGATGCTGAGTAAGTCTTTCTTCCATACGGCAGGCTGACGCCGGGTTGGATTCCAGGCGGTGTTTTTCCGTGGTGCGCGCAATATAATCGGAGCGGTTGGCGTAGTTGCTGGTGTCGTTCATAATCATGGCATGGATCACATTGCCGGCCTGTCGCGTGGACTCGACCAAGTCCCGATCATAATTGACGCCATAGCGGATGGCCTCGGACAAATGCTTCTCGTCCGTGGAATTGAAACCGATGCGGGCCTTCTGATTGTTGATGATGGTCAGAATGCGTTCAGCCTCGCTTTTTCCCCAATCCGCATCATTGAAGTGAATATCAAAGGTGGCAGAAGCATTGTTACCGGATTTGAGATATTCGACCACCTGACCCTGATAACTACGCGGCCATTTGTAATACAAACCCAGCTTATCCGCCAACATGGAGCGTTCGTCAATATCGATGATGATGATATCATCAATACGAGAAACCGCTTGAACACCTTCCGTCACCTGGTTGGAGGCCGGTGCGGCACTGTCGAATTTCAGTTTGAAACGGAGATCATAGGTCTTGTTTTCCAGGGTGGTCCAGAAATCGGTCAGAATATAGCGCATAAAAACCGAGAGCAGAATGGCGACCAAGAGACCGGCCGCCGCACTGATCCCCAGTTTTTTCAGGATCTTTTTCATGATCACTCCTATTTGAAATATTTATCCAAAATAACGCGGCTGGCCAGGAAATAGTCAATCCCGGAAATAACGGTGACAATGGTAACAAAGGTCATGAGTACAAAGGGAACATAATCCCACACCAAAAGCAGGTCAGCATAAATGTCGGGATAAATGGCCGGAAAAACCGAACGGCCCAATTCGCTCAACACCGTGGCCAAAACTAGGATGGTCAGAATGGCCGTTCCTTGAAGCCCGGTCTTCCATTTTCCGGAAGGACGGGCGGCAATGACGATATTTTCCGCTGCCGCCAGCGTACGGAGCACGGAAATGGACGCTTCACGATAATAAATCAGAGCCACCATCCAGACCGGCACATAATTGCTGGCTACAAAGCAGAGAAAAATGGTCAGGGTACAGATCTTGTCTGAAAAAGGATCAAAGTATTTTCCGAATTTGGTCACTTCGTTCCGCTTACGCGCAAAATAACCGTCCAGACCGTCGGTGACCAGAAACATGATGGCAAAGAAAATCGCCGTACATTGCAGAATAAATGAATTATCGCCGAAATTGGAATTACGATCATAAAAATAGACTATCAGAAAAGCAGGACTCATGAGTAATCGGACCAAGGTAATGCGAATAGCCAGATTCAAATTTTTAATACCCCGTTTACGGATAAAATATTTCCAGAGCAATCCAAACCCATCTGCCACAGACATCATCAGCGCAGCCAGCATGGCAAGATTGTCCCAGGGTCTGATGTGAAGCGCCATCATAACCGTGGCCAATGCCAGAAAAAAGCGGTTGAATCGTCGAGTGGAAATCGCTTCAAAGCCGCCATAACCGAGAAGAAAACCGATATCATGGAAAACGACCATGACCTCCTTGCACGTTAATACGAAGGCCCCTAAAAAGAGAAGGATGGGAAAAGCATGATCATTTTGAATAGCCTGAATGACCAGGTAGATCAGAAAGGGAAGAAAAACAAACCGCTCGGCCAACGCCGACAGAATTCGGACGCGCGGTTTACCGGTCATGACCTCCAGGAGAAGAAAGACCAACGTAACACAAAGCAGCGAAACGGAAACCAGATTCATTGGACTCCCTTCAGTAATGTACGGGCATGCGACAGATTCTCTTCGGACAGGCCATTACCCAACATGCGCGCCAGTTCTTCAATCCGATCATTATTTTCCAGCAAGCGCATGGTAATGGCGCTTTTTCCCTGTTTGGCCGACTTTTCAACGGCATAATGATGATCGGCTTCGGCTGCAATCTGGTGGAGATGGGTAATGCAAAGAACCTGATGGTGTTTAGCTACCTTTTTCAGGAGCACGCCGGTCTTGGCCGCAGTCTCTCCTCCAATACCGGAATCGACCTCATCAAAAATAAGGGTGGGCGTCTTGTCCTGACCGGCCAAGGCGCTCTTGATGGCCAAGGTGACGCGCGCCATCTCACCGCCCGAGGCGATACGACAGAGGGATTTTCCGGTCTCACCGATATTCATGGCGGCCATAAACTCCACATCGTCCAGACCGTGCGGAGCGAAATCGTCAAGCAAAGTCAGGCGGGTTGAAAAACCGGCATGAACCATGTTCATGGCTTTGAGCAGGTTGTTGACCTTCTGATCGAATTCCACTGCATTTTTCTGACGCGACAAGGTAAGCGTCTTGCCCCTCTTCCGCAGTTCCTGCGCAAGCCGGGCCTGTTCACTCTCAAGTTCCTGCCGTTTGTCCGACACATTCTCCAATAGGGTCAAATCGGCACTTGTGGCTTCAAGCAACCGGAGCAATTCGTCCTCATCCTTTTTATATTTCCGCTTGAGCCGTCCGATTTGGGCCAATTGGCCGTTTAAGGCATCCAAATCCGAAACCTCTTTTTCTTCAGGCGTGACCAGCCGGAGCGCCTCACGGCCGATGTCCAACAACTTAAGCAAGGCCTCTTCCGCCTGAGAGAAAAGGGGCTCCCCGCGGCCATCAAACTTGGACAGGACTTGAAGGTTTTTCTTCAAACGTGCGGCCAACAATGAAAGATCCGTGTTTACCAAGGCATCCAGTTCCTCAAAAAGCTGGGCCTCTTTTTCCCGGTTTTCCAGCCGTTTGACTGCAGCGGTTAGCAGGGCCTCCCGACCGACGGCAAGATGAGCGCCTTCCAGTTCCTTTTTCTGAAATTCCAGGAATTCCCGTTTTTCGGATAACGCTTTTTCCTTATCCGCCAGTTCGGCAAGAGAGCCTGTGACCCGCAAATATTGGTCATAATGGTTCTGATAGGTCGATAACAGAACATGGTTACCCGCATAATCGTCCAGAAAACGACGGTGATGGGAGGTCTTGAAAAGGGTCTCGTTTTCTCGTTGACCGTGCAGGTCCACAAAAAGGTTGCCCAATTTTTCAAGGGTAGCGAGTGGAACACGCAATCCATTGATCAGACAGAGCCCCTTACCATCACGGGTAATCTCTCGCTGAAGGATGAATTGGCCTTCTTCCGCTATGACCCCAAGGGCTTCGGATTCGGAGAGAAGCGCGGGGTTGTTCTCAGCGGAAAGGACCGCCTGTACCACCGCCTTGTCCGACCCTGTACGGACCATATCGGCTTTGGCCCGCTCTCCGAGCAGTATGGAAAGCGCGCCCAAAATAACTGATTTCCCCGCGCCGGTCTCACCCGTAATGACATTGAAGCCGGTTTGGAAATCAATATCAATACGATCAACCAGAGCAAAGTCGCGAATGGACAGATGGGTCAGCATAGCCGGCTAAAAAAATGATAAAATACCCCTCCTATTTACAAGATGTATTAGCGTCCATGAAAAGGTAAAAAGTATATTTATTTTCTTTTTTATGTGCAAAATGAAAGGCCGATATGTCTTTTACACGCATTGTGACCCATAATGATTTCGACGGTATTGCCAGCGGCGCCCTCTGCAGTGCCATCCATGAGGTGGAAGAAGTGGCCTATACCGGCCCTAATACCGTGACCCGGCAGGGTTTTCCGGTAACCGAAAAGGATATTGTGTGCGATCTGCCCTATCCCGGAGAATGCGGTCTCTGGTTCGACCATCATGCGGGCAATGCCGAAGAACTCAAACGGCGCGGCAAGGATCTTTCCGCCATTCCGGGCCGCTTTGCTCCTGAAAAAAGCTGTGCCCGAGTCATTTTCGAATTTTATCGTGATGATTACGAATTTCCTGAATTTTATGAGGAAACCGTGCGCGAGGTGGATAAACATGACAGTTTTGGATTTGAATCATTAGAGGATTGGCGCAGAGAATGCCCTTCCCGAATCATCAACTGCTCCCTGAAGGCCCGTTTTGAAACCAAAAAGGCGGAAGAGGATTATTATACCCGGCTCCTCTTCCGCATGGCCGAATCCCCTTTACCGGATATTGCCGAGGAAAATGAGGTCCGCACTTTATATCAACAGTACCTGGAGCTCGAGAAAAAGATGCTCGAGATGATAGCCAAATCCGCCCGTTTCCACGCACGGGACACCAAACATGATTACGTGATCATTGATCTCACCGATCTCCATCGCCCTTTTCAGGTTGAACGGAATCTGGCTCAGCTCATTTACCCGAATATTCGGGGTGTTTTTCTACTTCAGCATCTGTTCGAATCCGGTGTTAAGACGAACAATTTCATGTTGTCCGGTTCCCTGACCCTCAAAGGCGAAGGAAAATCATCCAAGGACATCGGGGAAATTATGCGCAGCCTCAATATAGGAGACGGCCATCCCGGTGCCGGGTCAGGCCAAATATTTTGTGTTACAAAACCGGAATTTGAACGGAAACGGAACGACCTTCTTGATAAGGTACATGCGATTTGGGAAGGACAATAAGGGATGATTAACCTGATTTTAGATAGTCCGCAAGACTTAACTCACTATTGAATAGGGTAATAAATTCCTGAAGATTCAGGAGCTGAATCAGTTCCTTGATAAAGCTGTTCGGGGCAATGAGTACCAGATCCCCGCCCGACGCTCTCAGCTTCTTGTAAGTGATGGTGAGAATCTTGATGAAAAAACTGTGCATATATTCAACCTGGACCAGGTTAACCGCAATGAAACGGTCTCCGGCATTGATCATTTCTTCCATGCGGTTCTTGATATCCATGACATCCTCATATTTCCGGGCAGACTCCGAGAGGTCGAGGATTTTATACGGAGGTAGGGAGCGGACGTTTAAAATCATAGTTAATAATATATTAACGATAATATATTAAGAAACCAAGGATAAAGAAAAAAATAGATGATGTAATCCGACACAAAGCGTCCCTTAATGATAAAATCACAATAATACTTATTTTTACTACTTTTCATGAATAATACTAACCCAGCATAGCCGGATAAGATGAAACTCAATATTTTAACGTATTCCTGGCATACCGGACATCAGTACGAATTATTCAAACTTCCTTTCAGGTTTCTCCTTTATCAATCGCCGGAAAACAGGCTTTTCTGGAATCATGCGGTTCGCCCCTTACCGTGGAACGTACAATTCATTTCAAAGCTTGACAAAAGACATATCGACATAGCCATCCTTCCTTTTGATGAAAATATACTGACTCCCACCATTCATGAATCTCCTCTTTCCTCGGATTGGGGAAATACCTTCCATCTTCTTTTTCATTGGTGTCGAGAGCATCGCGTCCCAATGGTAGGATTATGCCATGGAACGGTCCCGCGAAAAGCCCGATTTAAACAGGGAGCCCAAACAAATTGGCAGGAAGTGGATGAGTTAGCGGTAACACAATTCCGGCATTTGCTCAAAGGAACACCGGTCGTATGCAATTCGCAACAAGCGTTCCGGGAATGGGGATTTGAAGGCAAAGCTATCATTCACGGTTTTGACCCCGATGAATATCCTATTGGGCCGAGAAAACTTGGTGTATTAATGACCTCTGCTAATATTTTAACCAATACCTTCAATCAAGGCGGTTGGATTTTTGAACACTGCGCAAAAGAGATTCCTTTAAATCTTTTAGGTACGGATAAATTATTCGGTTCAAAACCACCTTGCCGAATAATTTCCGTACCGGATCCTCAGGCTGTTCTGCCCAAATTAATCCGAAAACGATGTCAACGGTTGGAAAAATGGCTTTGGGCGAAACGAAAATATATGGAGTACCGTAAAACCGTGGGAATGTTTTCCATCTACCTCAATACAACGCAGTTTTCCACAATGCCCCGCTCAAGAGCGGAAGCCATGCTATGCGGTTTATCCGTCGTCACGACCCCCTATTACGATATCGATCAATTCATTAAACATGGCGTATCGGGATTTATTTTTAGGGAAAAAGAAGACGCGGTCGATTATTTAAGATATCTGATCAACAATAAGGAACTCTGCATAAAGATGGGCCTGAATGGCAGAGCCTTGGCGGAGAAAGTGTTCCATATCAATCGGTATCTTGCAGAATGGCAATCTCTGCTCAACCAGCTATAAGGTTTGCAGTAATTTCGAAAATAATTCCTGATGACATCGGGCAAAATTGTCCCAGGAATAATTCTCCACATTTCGTCTAATCACAAGGCGTTTTTGATAAAGATCATCTATTAGTCCTATCAGACTTTCCGGTCGATCCCGATCATAGCGATGTATTCCCTCATGGAATTCCGGAACCATTCCGACATCCGGTGCAATAATTTCCTTTCCGCAGGCAAGTCCTTCCAACAAGCTCATGGGTCCACCTTCCAGTTTGGCCGGAATGAAGATATAATCCGCATTGTTGTAAAAACCGGGCATTTGATCGGGGGACAGTTTTCCTTCGGAGGTCAGAATCTCTATATAGGGAAGCGACTTAATTTTTTCCACTAAATCCTCCCCTTTCCTTCCACTCGGATAGAAACGACCGGCCACAGCCAATTTCATTTTTGGAACAAACCTTTCTAAGTCCACACCCGGCGGAATAACGAAATTATTTTTCGAGATGGAATCCAATAATTGGGCATATTTCTTGGACATATTCACGGTAAAATGCATTTGCCGAGCAATTCTCTCGAATTGATCGTTTTCCTTATGGGTAAAATAGCCTCCGATATATCGGGCCTTTGGTACGGGTTGAAAAAGAGCATAGTTAATAAAATAGACGATATCCCATTTTTCTCGTTGGTCGGCCTTCCAGGGCGAATAATGGATAAAAGGAATTCTTTGCAGAAGTTCCTGTCCCATTTTCTGTAAAATCCACGAGTCTGTCGGTGCGACAATCTGTATTCTCGGGCGACCCTTGAATTTGTGTTTAATATTTCTCACTAGGCCGGATAAATTCATTTGATCGCCTCGACATACATATCTCGCTGCGGAATATGGTATCGGGCGGCATGAGAAATTGATATCTTGGAAAAACCTGCTGCCGCTAACACCTGTTTAAATTCACCTGCAGTCCAAACATAACGATGAGTTTCATGATCCAGTTCATCCCATTGATTGCCATAAAATTGTATGTAGCCCCTATTTAATTTCCCGAGCGGGGTATCCAAATCCTCTCCAAGATGATTGATATAAAAATGAATACATTGATCCAAGTCCGGTTGTTCCACAATTAATTTACCACCCGGCTTCAACCAACCAAACCATTTCCGAATCAATGATACTGTCAGCCATCGATTAAAATGTTCAAGAGTATGAATGGTAAGAATTTCGTCAACAGACTGATCCGGCATTGACATTTTTCGAATGTCCATGCGAAGATCGGGACAAAAACCGGTTCGAGAAGAGTCTTTTTTATCCGATTTAAAATAATCAATATTGATATAGTCTTTTAAATGGTGACCGCCACAACCAAGATGAAGGTTGATTGCTTTCAACCGTCTTTTTTTGGCAAATCGAAGAACCGGGTTGCCGGCCAGAAATGTTATCATAGCATCTAATGTGATGAAATATTTCTCTCTTCCATGATGAAATATAGCATATTAGGCAACTTTAACAGAAAAGAAACCTCGTGAAATATCCTATAAAAATCATCGCCTCTTGCTCAGGAAGTGCTCGTGGAATCGCAAAGCTTATTTAGCAAAAGCCGGGCATTCGCGTTAGCGTCATAATAGCGCCGAACCGTTTCAAGTCCAGCCCGGCCAATCTTGATTCTAAGATCGATATTATCGATTAAACGTCTGATTTGCGTATAATATTCATCGATTTGTCGGGCCAACAAAATGTTTTCATCGTTTTTCCAGTGCAATAAATCAAAACCTACTGGGGAAGCGACCACCGGAACACCTTGAGCAGCACATTGAATAGCTTTAAACTGCATTTTTCCTCTTGTCCAGAGCGTATCATCTAATGGCGCTAAACCCATTGAAAACTTCTTTATTTCCGCCTGATAGGTTTGAATGTCCCATGATATACGCTGAATACGAGTATGCGGAAATTCCCAAAAATGGCTGGAAATAATATGAAGCATAATTTGAGGAAACTCATCCAAAACTCTCTTTATGGCAGGAAAAACAGCAGATAAGTATTTTTGATTTTCGGGCGCCCCAATCCATCCGAGTATGATCGGTTGCTCCGGGGCATACGCCGCAAGATATTTTTCCTTTATTTCAACAGAGGTAGGAATAATACAGATATTCTTGCAGAACCGGCTTGACCAGTCGGCAAGATACTGATTTGACACGATAGCACCATCACAGCGGATCAGGAAATCTCCAATCTGACGCGCCATAGGTTCGTTCCGTTGTCCTTCCCGACATTCTTCATTGATATTTTTTGCGGGTCGCTGAAGAAAAAGAGCATCATCAAAATCAAAATAGACTTTTTTTCGAAATATTTTTATCATTATCCTGTGCGGCCAGGATGGAAAACAACGCAGGTAAATGATTCTATTAACCCGTAGAAAAGGAATAAGAAAGAATCGTACAAGATAATATGGCGTTCCTATTCGTCCTATTTCCGTCAGTAAAGAGGAAAGTAAGCGCACAATGGTTTCGTTATGAGAAACCTTAAGCAGTTTTTGTTTTATTTTTTTTCGGACTGTAGAATAGGAGTATTTTGAATATCCATAATAATGAACAATATTCATTTTCTTAAGGATAGGTGAATAAATAAGAGCGCGATGCCGTGTGGGAGCATGATTTTCGCCCCCTTCGGTAATCCAAAACAATTTGATTTCTTCAGGTTTCATACAAAAAAGATCATATCATTGATACGGTTCGTTAAAAATACCTAAATTTACACGTAAGATGACACCCCTATTTCTCAACTTTACACCCCAATATATGCGGGCTTATGCTTGATCTTCTTGCTCTCACCACCGAACCGGCAACCACGCCCAGCCGATTTTTCAGGCTTCATGCCTATGAGCCGCTATTCGCAACGGAGGGTGTCTGCTACCGCATCGTCGGTTTATCCGACGGTTTGTTAGCCCGTTGGTTCACGCTATTGCGGCTTCCTCAAGCAAAAACGCTTCTATTGCAAAAAAAACTCATCAGACCCTTTGAACTTGATTTCTTACGGAAACGATATTCTCGTATCGTTTATGATTTCGACGATGCCATCTATCTTTCCAAAAAGGGCTCTAAACGGTTTAAGCATATCCTGAGATCATCGGATCAGGTAGTGGCGGGTAACCGCTGTTTAGCCGCTGCAGCCGCTGCTTTCCAGGAAAAAGTGACGGTTATTCCAACCGGGGTTGATCTCGTCCGTTTTGTTCCCACTTCAATGACCATAGAAAAGCCTTCTATTGTGGGCTGGATAGGATCGTACCATAATCTAAAGAATCTATATCCCCTTCTCCCTGTTTTTCAAGAGGTGCGCGATTCCTGCCGACATACCGAATTTCGTTATATTTGCGATCATCCGGACAATCGTTTGAATTCCGCAGGCTGGACATATATCAAATGGTCCCGCAAAGAAGAAGCAGCCATGCTATCCGAACTTCACATCGGACTGATGCCGCTTCAGGACACAGAATATAATCGGGGCAAGTGCGGTTTCAAGGCCATTCAATACATGGCAATCGGTGCTCCCCCAATCGCATCACCTGTAGGTTTCAACTGTGAATTAATCAAACACGGTGTAAACGGCCTTTTACCCATGACACCGGCTGCTTGGGGAGAGGCGTTACAGACGCTGCTGGCGGATCCCGATTATTATCGCGCCATGCGGATCAAGGCCATAGAACGAGCAAAAGACTTTGATTTAAGCAAACTTTTCGTCTCTCTTAAACCGCTTCTTTTCCCGCCGACTGCTTGACAGCTTGTACAACCTGATCCGGCGTCATGTATTGGCCATGAGTGCCGTCCAACACTTTGTGTTGCGGCCCCTGCGGCGCTAACCGGAGAGGTGAGGTAGAAAGAAAAATGGACACGGTCGGAACACCCACCGCAGCCGCCACATGAAGCGGGCCCGTATCATTACAGATCAGTAATCGACACGACTTAAAAAGCGCGGCCATGACCGAGGGTGTTCGCGGTCTGATGATTCGCAAACGGATATGTTCCGGGAAACAGGTTTCCAGCGTCGCCTCATCCGGACCCAGAAAAACAAAGACAATGATATCAGGTTCGGATAAAAGTCCGGTACAGACCTGTGCAAAGGATTCCGGCGGCCACCGCTTGTTACCCCGACCGCCCGGATGGACGGCGATCAGACGATGGGGTACGGGTAAATCCAATCTCTTTAAATAAATATCCGCTTGATTTATCATTTCTGCGGTTAAAGGAAGATGGAGCGCTGGAACCGAATAATCCGGTTGAAAGGCCGAAAAAAGACGCGCCAAAAAAACGGGTTCATAAAAAGGCTCTTCGTTTAACGGAATTTCAAAATTATATTTTCCGGGCGTGTCCGAATGCAGGAAACCGATGCGGAAGGCGGCACCGGAGAAGACGGTCAAAAGGAAATTATTAACCGAAAAGACCCGCTTGGCATCCAAAACCACCTCATAATGTATCGAGCGAATCCGGTAAAGGAAACGAAAAAAGAGCCAGGGAAAACGGATGAAACGAAGCTGATCGTAGCAATGGATGGTATTGATAAAACTGCATCCTTGCAACAAATCCGGAAAGCGCCCTCCTACAATCAAATCAATCCTGGCCGTCTGGAAACGGTTCCGTAAAAGCTCCAAAAGCGGGAGAATAAAGATGAGATTTCCGATACGGTTGTCTTGGCGGACGACTAAAATACGTTCCGGGGCGACCGGAACGGCCCGGCCGCTCCGGTCGGCTTGGAACCATCGAGTCAGACCACGAAGAAGAAGGGATTTCAAACGTTGTTCAATTTGAGCGGCCATATCGGGTTTTCCTGAGGGTGCGAAAAAGATAGATCATCCCTTCTGGAAGAGACAAGCGAAAAAGGCGGCGGCTGAGTTATGGAAATAACTAATTTTACGGGATTATGAAAGTCCTTTTTGTCACTTCCGCGAAGACCTGGGGCGGAGTCAAGAGCTGGATGGTTCGTGTTATGGGTGCCATGTCGCAAAAAAAGGTGGAAACCGTTCTTCTGGCACGTGGTCCCGAGGACTTTCTTGACAAGGCAAAGGAGGCGGGCGCAACCGTTTACCCGGTCCGGTTCGGCATGGATTATGCACCCTGGGCCGTGTTCAAAGCAGTTCGGATGCTTCGCCGTCTCCAGCCCGATGTGATCATCACCAACATTTCAAAAGAGGTACGCACTTATGGTGTGGCAGCCAGGTTCCTGGACATACCTGTGGTCGCGCGGTTGGGATTGGCCGGTGATTTGCCGGATAACCGTCGTATCCGGTTCGACTATCGTCAGCTTGTCCGGGCCGCCATTGTCCCTTCCCAATCCATTAAGGACGGAATCCCGCCCCACCTTCTAACACCCGACAAAATCCGCGTTATTCATAACGGTATCGCCCTCTCGGATAAGACAGCTTCTCCGGGCTCAACCGGAGTACCGGTTCGTCTGGTCTATGCAGGTAAAATATCGGAACGCAAAGGGGTTTCTTTTTTGTGTCGTGCGGTTCGCTGTCTTTTAGAAAAAGGAGAGGCCTTAGAGTTTGATTTGGCCGGCGAAGGAGAACTGTTGGCATCGTTGAGAACGGAATATGCCTCTTTTCCCGGTATCCGATTTCACGGCCATGTGTCAGATCTGACTTATTTATTGACTCACAGCCATATCGGTGTCATGCACTCCTCGTATGAAGGTTTTCCCAATACCCTTCTGGAATACATGGCCGCCGGATTGGCGGTGATCACGACACCGGTAGACGGCATTCCGGAAATGATCCGGCCCGAACAGGAAGGCCTTTTTACTCCCTATGGAGACGAGGAAGCTATCTTTGCAACCTTGAGCCGTCTTATCAGAGCACCGGAAGAACGACTTCGGTTGGGCCGGGCCGCACGCATGCGGATCGAAACGGATTTTGAAATCAGCCGGCAAACCGATAAAATAATCAGCTATTTAAAGGAAGTCATAGCCGCCTGAAAGGCTTGTTCTGCAATCCTATGGATCGCTTCCGTTGAGAGAGAAGCCATCTTCTCTTTTCCCCACACATAAAAATGGCCGTGACTATCCGGTGGCGTCCAATTTAACGGATCCGGTCTGCCAAAAACCGTGGCAGTAGGCAACCCGGCAATAATGGCCATGTGACGGATGCCATTATCATTGCCCAAGTAAAATGAACAGCGACTCAAAAGCGGTTTGAGCGCTCCAAAAGACAACGGTATATAAGGAAAATGAAAGATGTCCGGATATTTTGATGCCGTTATCATTTCACGAATGAAACTTTCTTCGCCGGGTCCGAAAAAAGGTAAAAAAGTAACGTTGTGTTGCTCGTGAAGCGTGTCACATAGGTGTGCAAAGCGATCCAGAGGAAAACGTTTGTATTCCCGCCGGGAAACGGGTGAAAGGGCAATCAGTTTTTCTTTGGATGGCAACTTCAACCGGTCCGCCAATCGTTGCGCCTCCTGAATTTCTTGTTCGGCTTCAAAATATTCCGGCATAAAAGAAGGACAGGGAATATCGAGGGGTGTCAAGAGTCGCGCTTTATCCTGTGCGGAATAAATTCGTTCGGCAGCCGATGGTACGGCAACATGGTAAGCCCAGCTTCGACCGCGACGTTCCGAACCGATTCGTTTCTTCGCACCCGATAAAAAAGAAAGCCGGGCTGTGGCAGGCGTATTTTGGAAATCAATGAGCACGTCAAAGTTTTCGTGCCGGAGTCGTTTAATCAACCCGAACCAAGAATCATCCTCCCGGAAAAGGATTTTATCTAAACCGGGATGGTTCGCCACTGCCGGCGCACACCCTTTTTCACAGAGCAGCCACAGGGAAGCCTGGGGATGGACCTGTTTAATGGCCCGTATGGCCGGGGTGGTCATGAGCAGATCGCCCAGCCGCCGAAGCTGAATGAGGAGAATTTTCATGAAGAAAAGATAGCATAATAGTACCTATGTCGGAAACAAAGTACGACTTTGATAAGCGCCGGGCGCGGTCGTGACACCCTGTGAACGCACCCAGACGGACGCGCTGTAACGCTCCCCTTCGGTGATGGCGGGGGATGCCGTGCAGTAAATCTGCTGGTAGTTCAGCGTTGTGCCGGACGCGATGTAAATCCGTGCCGCTTTTTGCCCGCTGTGTGGCTGGGCCGTATCCGCGGAGAATTCGGCCGGCCCGCGCGTCTGCCAACCGGTCAGGTCTGACTCAAACCCATTGTTGGTCAGCAGGTTGGTTTGCCCCAAAACCAGGGCCGCGGAAAAGAAAATAAGCACTCTTGCTATCATGTCGGTTCATCGGTTAAGATTATCAAAACAGCCCTTCTCTCCATCTGCCTGTTTCTCGTTTTGTCAAATAGATCCCGCTGATGTTTTTCATATTTTCCCATATTAGTTATTTATCTTTTTATTTTCCTATTTATTTTGCCTCCCGAATAAATTCGCTAACTCATTTCAGAAGCAAAACCTGTCGGATTTCATTCATGGTCAGTGTCGAGAAGTGTATCAGATAAATACCCGACGGAAGTAAACGGCCAAAATGGTCCCGTCCGTTCCACACACGCGTCTGCAGACCTGCCGGACACGTTTTCGTCAACAGAGTCGCAACACGTTTGCCGCTTATATCAAACACATCGATTGTTACGGCAGAGGGTTTCCCCAACACAAACTGCAAGGTCACGTCCGGATTAAATGGGTTCGGATAAACGGTGAACGATTCCATGGGAATAGAGGGGGTGGCAGAAAATCCGACGGTAGTGCTGTCATAATAATAGATGAGAGGGTTCCACTGGGTCGCATCACATCCATTGGCACTGTTCTTATTCACCATAAAATGAATCGTGTCGGTAGCCGTGACATTTAGGGAAAAATTATGACTTTGGCCGGTCTGATCATTATACGCAATGGAAAACGGGCCCCATACCAAGCCGGTATTGTGCCGAATGGACGCAACAATACCGTCCCCACACGAAATATCCGATTTTTTCACGGTCCCGCGAATAAGGATGGTTCCGGACTGAGGTGCAATCCAATCCAGGACCGCATTCCCGTTCTCACCCGGATGAAACCAACCTCTGCCGAGCAATAAATAGGTTTCATCACCTTTCCAACGATTATTAGCCGCATCCCAACTCATTGCAGATGAAGACGTTCCTTTCCAATAACGGTAATACCATTGGTTTTGTCCCTGTGTGGTACTGAAATCAACCGAATATTCATAATAAAAGGGGGTGGCCAGAATAGTCAGTTGACCTATTGCGCCGCTATCCGTTGCCAGGAGCGTGAAATACCCCAAATCGGCGCTGCTGTCCACACTTATCACACCGCTGCTGCTGTCAACGGATATGCCCGTCACAGGCGATTCCAGGTTCCACAAGACATTGCGGCCATACATGGTTTGACCGTACTGATCCTTCACCGTTGCCGTGCAGGCTGCGGTAAAATTGCCGGAGGTGGGGATCCTGACAACCACTTTTCCGGATATTTGAATGGTGGTCGGTATCTGCTCATACGATAGAGGATAATAATACCCGTCCGCACCGCGGTTGGGGTTTTCCGTAGCGGAAACCCTGTTTCCCCAAAAATCCCTTCCGCCGTTATTCGCGATAAGCAATCCGGTTCCAATACAAGGCGAACCGGATTGTATCTTGTAACCGTCCACCGTATCGCTGCCCGGATTGATAAAATTGGGATCCGCCGTTAACGCATTGGCATCGGAGGCGGGAGCCGTGATGCCGCCATGGTAGAGATTGTGACTGAAGACTTGGCTTGTGTTTCCGCCTAAACGGCTGCTCCAAAAAATATTGTTGGTGAATTTGTTGTTGCTGGTATTGTCGATGTTGGCAGCTTGGCCGGGATTATAAAAAGTATTGTTATAAAATTCCGCATTCCCCCTATCGAGCCTTGTCAGCCTGGGTCGCGCATCGTTGATGGAAATATTGTAACGCAGAACACTTTTCCCGCCATCCGGCCCGCAACAATCAAGGAAAAAACCGCCTTCGTTGTCATGGGAGTAATTGTATTGGAAAATGGTTGTGCCTTGGAGGTACATATCATTGTCAAATCCCTGCCCATCATCAAGGAATTTATGCGTATAGGCGACCGTGTTGAATTGCCATAAGCCGTTCCTGTGGCGTGTGGGCCACATACCGGCGGTATAGTCCGTGCCCGTCACCCCGAGAATCGAAACATATTCAACCGTATTGTATTCCACCAATTCATCATCCGTACCAAGAATGATGATGCCATCTCCGGCAGTACGGCTGACCGTATTGCCGCGAACCACGACATGGGAACTCAAGTTGTCCCAATTCATTCCTCCGCCCGTCCATTCGTTTTCGCCCCAAAAGGTGATGCCTACCGCAACAATATCGCGGCACTCATTCCCTTCTATCAATATGTCATCCGCACGGCCGGGTTCGGAAATTCTGATATAGATGCCGGCAACACTATAAAAACCAGGATAGGTCGCCCCGGTAGGAGCGGTGCGTATTGCACTTGCATAAACATTGATAACCGTGTTGTTAATGATATAAATCCGATGCTTGACAAGACTGTCGTCTGATTTTACGCATATCCCCCATCGGGCGGCATAAGCCGTTGCCGGGTTCGTTGCCTCCAAATCGCGGATTGTCCAGTACTCCTGGTTGTAAAGCTTGATGGCGGCCGTATTTGATACGCCTTGCGCATTAATAATAGGTTTGGCAGCCGTATCGGGCCCATAAGAACAGAGCACAATCTGTGCCGTGCTGTCCCCGGAACCTTTGGGCCATAATTCACCGAAGCAGGTGGTTCCTTTTTTAAGATAAATAGTGTCGCCCGGAAGAAACGGGGTGTGATTGTTGACAGTATCAATATTGTTCCATGGAGAACCCAGGCTGCCGTTCCCATCTATGCTTGCAGAACAATCAACATAGTAACCCGTTCCAAATACCGGATTCGGCATCAAAAGCCCTATCATTAATATCAGACAAACCGTCAGCTTGACGAAAATGATCCGTGTCATCATGACTCCCTTCTTTGGACTTACTTTTCAGTACCCAGCTGCGTGTCACTCAAGCTTAAGGAAAGAAAAATGTCTCCTGTACTTGAGGCAGCTGCAAACACGACGCCGGTTGTGGCCAGCACTTCGGCATAGGAATTATCAAGCACAATCCGGCTCTCACCATGCCTATATGTTTGTTGTGTAACTCCTGAGGATTTGCTTCTTGTCATTGCCACGCCATACATGATAAATACTTTCTATCCGACATCAATCACTCTTTTGACAATCATCTTATCAATACCGCCCGTCTCACCATTTCCTTGTTTCCGGTCTTCAGCTTAATCAGATAAACCCCGCTGCTCATCCGCCGGTCCTGCTGATCACAGCCATCCCATTCAACCGAATGCACACCGGCTTTCTCCGTCTTTGAAACCAGTAAACGTACCATTTGCCCGCTGATATTAAAGACAGCCACCTCAACTGTTTGTGGCAGGGCCAGGCTATAACGGATTTGCGTGCAAGGGTTGAAGGGGTTGGGAATACAGGCTACCGTTGTTTCCTTTTTTTGATCTTCGCCGGCTGCCGACTTCTTTTCATCAGGGGTGTTTCCTGATGTGTCCTTAGTGGTATAGATGACAACGCCCCGAGGGGGCAATGAATCGGACAGGGTATCTGCGATAATGGGGAAAACCGAATCTGCTTCCTGTATGATCGCGGCTTCCGTGGAAGTGATGTGCGCCGGGTCGTATGAATAACGTTTCAGGAGGTTGTTTAACGGGGGATCCAGGATTAATTTAAAACGCATGCCCGCGGTGTTGGAGTTCACCAGAAGCAGGCTGACGTCTCCGGACGGGGTTTTAACGGCCGCACAACGGATACCTGATCGGCCCTCCGTCATACAGACCGAGGCGGAACAGCGCGCTGGGAGGTAGCGGCTGAGCAGGCCAAAGGCGTAATAACTGGGGTAAGGAAGGGTCGGATTGGTAATGGCGTCATGGGGCCATTTGCAGGTTCCCCAGCGGTGCACACCATCATGAAAAGCATCACTGCCGTTCCAATGTTCGCCGGGCGCCACATAAAGCTGATCGAACAGCAGCCAGATGACACTCGATTGATTGCCCGCATTGAGGGAGGCGGCAACGGCCTCGGCAACGTAAGTACCGTAGTCAGCCGTCGCGCGATACACCTCATCCTGCTTGCCATATTCGTCGAGCCAGAACGGTTTGCCCGTTGCTCTGACCGTCGCTTGCATTGCGACGCACATGGCATACCAACCATCGTACCCCGTCTTATTATAGTTATGACCGCTGTAAATGTCGATGACGTCGTTTAAATCGGCCACGGCACGGCTCAGGTCCTCGCCGTCCCCGGTATTATTGGGTCCCACCAGTTTCAACAAGGATCGCAAGCCGTCCGCTGTAAGACGGTTGTGAATGGCCCGGATCAAAGGACGGTAGTAATCCCATCGTACGGGATAATCGGGGAGGCCTCCTGCGTAAGAAGAGGTCGGTTCCGTGAAAAGAATACCGTATTTGACATTGGTGAATCCTCGGTTGACCACAATTTCCCTGACCGAAGCGCTGACCCATTCGGCAAAACGGAGGGTGTCCGCCGCCAGATTTAGGGTACTACCCAGATAGGCATCGCTCAGCCACCAGCCCAGCTGCAGAGCCACGTCCACATCGAGTGCTTTCATGGCTGCCAGCCATTGATAGAAGGCATTCATTTTAACGCTGTTCCAGTCAAAAACATTGCTGATGGCGGTTCCGCATGCCCAATCGGGGCGGTACCAGGTTCGGGCGATATTAAACCCCATGGCAGACACTCGATTGAATTCCCGTGCCCGATCCGCGCTGTCCATGCCCCTTGCCGTTTGTTCTGGCATATAGGCGAAGCCATGGTAGGTTCCATTGACGCCGAGAAAGTCCCTGCAGATGACGGAATCGGTCCGGACACGGAGAAGGGAAGCGGCGGGAGCAAAGACGCGGACACAAGAGGCGTCGTCGAACCAGGCGGTTCCCGTGGCATGCAGGACAAAGCCGATTTGAAGCTTGGATGCGCCGGCCGGTACGAGCGCAGAGTCAATGCGGAGTTCTTCCCAACCCATTGCTCCAGCAGTAACACCGTTTGTTTTATCCACAATGCTTACACGATTTCCGCTATAGTCCTGGAATTCAATATAGAAATAAGCACCGGGCGCGGTCGTGACATCCTGTGAACGCACCCAGACGGACGCGCTGTAACGCTCCCCTTCGGTGATGGCAGAGGATGCTGTACCGTAAATCTGCTGGTAGTTCAGCGTCGTGCCGGACGCGATGTAAATCCGTGCCGCTTTTTGCCCGCTGTGTGGCTGGGCCGTATCCGCGGAGAATTCGGCCGGCCCGCGCGTCTGCCAACCGGTC